>WNGM01012375.1_pt1 | contig 15522 bp, 12 predicted proteins | sample 5400571 | NCBI WGS metagenome assembly WNGM01 (sample SAMN13153378, study PRJNA577476) | soil metagenome | isolation source: 100 cm soil or saprolite under Garry oak tree replicate 2 | place: USA:California | collected 2016-06-15 | reverse complement strand
TCGCGCCGAGCACTCCGATCGTGATCACCGCCGCGGGGCAGCTTCCGAGGGCAAGCAAGCGTGCGATTCGCCACTCAACCGTATTCTGGGAACGATGGACAATCGTGCCGAAGGTCTTCGTAAGGCCCGCAAACGCAAGATCGGTGCCGACTGCGACCGCGGGGTGAATGCCGAACAAGGTCAGTGCGGGCGTGACAAGCGAGCCGCCGCCGACGCCAGTGATTCCCACGAGGATGCCGACCACGATTCCGAGCAGTGTGTAGGATAGGTCCATAGTTAGAAATACCCCTCGCGCTTCTTCTTTTCCATCGCGCCGGCCTGATCCCTGTCAATCAGCCTGCCTTGACGCTCCGACGCCTGTGATCCCTCTATCTCGGCGATGACTTCCTCTAGTGTCGATGCCTGCGATTCGACCGCGCCGCTCAGCGGGTAACAGCCCAGGGTGCGAAAGCGGATCATTCGTTCCTGGGGCTTCTCGCCCGGCGCCAACGGCAAGCGATCGTCGTCCACCATGATCAGCATTCCATTCCTGATGACCGTAGGCCGTAGCTTGGCGAAGTACAGGCCCACCAATGGAATCTGCTCACGGCGCAAATACCTCCATACGTCGAGTTCCGTCCAGTTGCTCAACGGGAACACCCGCATGCTTTCGCCTTTGGACACTCGGCCGTTGTAAAGCTTCCATAGCTCCGGACGTTGGTAACGGGGGTCCCACTGATGGTGCGCGTTGCGAAACGAAAAAATACGCTCCTTCGCTCGGCTGGATTCCTCGTCGCGGCGTGCGCCCCCGAAAACGCAATCGTAGCCTCCCGCATCCAGTGCTTGACGCAAGGCCAGGGTCTTCATGATCTCCGTGTGGACTCTGCTGCCGTGCTTGATCGGATTGATGCCCTCCTTGAGGCCTTCCGGATTGGTGTGGACGATGAGGTGGAATCCCAGGCGCTTCGCTTCGGAATCGCGAAACTCGATCATTTCCCTGAATTTCCATTTCGTGTCGACGTGCATCACCGGGAAGGGGAGCGGCCCGGGGTGGAACGCCTTGCGAGCCAAATGCAGCATGGCGCAGGAATCCTTGCCGATCGAAAATAGCATCAACGGCCGCGTTGCTTGCGCCACCGCATCTCGAAGGATGTAGATGGCTTCCGCCTCGAGTTCGTCCAAGTACTGGTAGCTTCGGTTAGACACGGAATCCTTTCGCCTTCAGTGCGGCCAAGATCGTCTGCACGCTCTCGGCCACTGTCATGGCAGACGTGTCAAGGCGAAGCTCCGGCTTCAGCGGCGGCTCGTAGGGATGTGAAACGCCGGTAAAATCGGGAATCTGACCGGCCCGCGCGCGCTTGTAGAGGCCCTTGGGGTCGCGCGCTTCGCAAACGGCCAGCGGGGCATCGACGAACACCTCCAGGAATTCCCCCTCGCGCACCAATCCGCGAACGAGGCGCCGGTCCTCACGGAACGGCGAAATGAAGGCGGTGATCACCACCAGCCCTGCGTTCAGCATCAGGTTCGCCGTTTCGCCGATGCGACGAATATTTTCTATCCGGTCGGCTTCCGAGAATCCCAGGTCTCTGTTGAGACCGTGCCGGACGTTGTCGCCATCCAGCAGCATCGTATGCACACCCACCGCGTTCAGGCGCGCCTCCAGGGCATTGGCAATCGTCGACTTTCCCACCCCGCTGAGCCCGGTCAGCCAAACCACCTGAGGCGGATGACCCTTGATCGCGGCGCGCGCATTGCAGTCCACGGTCGTTTCGTGCCAAACCACTTCCCGTACGGCAGCCGGTGTCGCCATGCCGGCGCCTTCGGTACTGAACGTATTGCGATCGACAAAAATCAGACCACCGGTTTCGATGGAATCGCCGTACGAATCTATCGGGACCGGCCGCTCGAGGACGATTTCGCAGCGTCCCACGTCGTTGCAGTGCAAGCGCGCGGCTTCGTGCGTTTTGAGAGAGCTTACGTCCAGATGCTGAATCAGCCGTACGGATCCCGGTACCGTGGTGCAGCCGATCTGCAGATCGTAACGGCGCCCGGGGAGCAGAGGCGTTTCCGACATCCAAACTATGTTGGCTTCCAAGAGGTTGGTGACTGCCGGAGGGGCATCGACGGTCTTCACGAGCCAGTCACCCCGGGCCACGTCGAGCTCGCTGTCGAGGACGACGGTCACCGCCTGGCCCGGACGCGCTTGCTGCAAATCGCCGTCGAAGGTGCAGATCCGCTGGACTCTCGCCTGCGCATTGGACGGCAGGACCCGGATGGTGTCGCCCATGTTCAGAGGTGCGCCGACGACCTGTCCGGCGATGCCGCGGAAGTCCTGATTCGGACGGCTAATCCATTGAGCTACCAGGCGGAAGGGCACGCCTTGGTGGAGGCTTCCGGGCACGGTTTCCAGCGCCTGCAAAACGCTGCACCCCCTGTACCACGGGGCGTCGGGCGCGTTGCGCACCACGTTGCCGCCATCGACGGCACTGACCGGAACTACGAGGACTTCGGCCAAGCCCAATTGTGAAGCACATTCGATCACGTCGCCTCGAATTGCGTCGAAACGGGCGCGGTCCCATTGCACCAGGTCCATCTTATTGACCACGACGAGCACCGAGCGCACCCGCATCAGGGCCACCACCGCCAAGTGGCGGCGTGTCTGCGGTGAAAGGCCTTTTCGTGCGTCCACCAAAACGAGCGCTGCGTCGCAATTCGAGGCGCCGGTGACCATGTTACGGGTGTAATCCTCATGGCCCGGACAATCGGCAACGATGAACTTGCGTCTTGATGTCGTGAAGTAGCGCCAGGCGATGTCCACCGTAATGCCTTGCTCGCGCTCGATGAGCAATCCGTCGAGCAAGAGTGAATAGTCAGGCTTGTCGCGCGTGAAATTGCGGCGCTCGCTTTCGGTCAACACGCTCTCCCACGTGTCCTCGGGCACCAGATCCAGGTCTTTCAGCATGCGGCCGATGAGCGTGCTCTTGCCGTCATCGACGCTGCCACACGTGATAAATCGAAGAATGCTGTCGTCGGCGCTGCCACGCGCGACGAATCGAAGAATCTGTGAGGAATCTGCTCGTTCGGGTTGTGGGTGCTGCGATTGACGGCGCGCGTATTCGCCCGCAAGCCCGTCCGGTTGCGCGCGTGCCCTCAAGGGTTGGGATTCATAGAACACGAGTCAATCTCCCCGAAAATATGGTTTTTTTTTGGATCGCATTGCGAAACTCAGTTTCAATTTCCGCCTGTCCTGGAAGGGCCGTTCTTAAGCACGTGCCGCGATCTCCTTAATGACGCTCTCTTGGCGGGTGCGCCGCTCCAAGTCGGCGGGGTCAACGCGCTTGCGGATCTCGTCCTTCAATCTCTTGTTTTCCATATCGAACCGGCGGATATCGTCCGGACCGAATTCCAATTCCTCGCCTTTCTTCGCAAACAGGCGTTCGTAGCCCAGGCTGTCCATGGAGCTGCCGGCAACCGATTCAAAGATGCGAATGTCCTCCTCATGCGCTTCCTTAAGAAACTTGCGGCTATTTTGTTTCATGACCGGATGGGTGACGTTTTCCCATAGGTTGCTTGCGGAAGCGGCACGCCTCGCTTCACCGGATTTGTAGAATTCGAGCATGGAGGGTTTGTAGCCCACACCGAGAAACTCGCATAAAGCCTGCATCGCCTTTTCCGTTTCAGTTGTCAAATCTTCGTAACTAAGGTTGAAGAAACGCTTTGCGGGGACCTTCTTGCGAAAGTTCAGAGCTAGTTGTTGCGCCTCGTTCCATTCCTTGGCGATGTGGTAAAAATGCTTTTCACCCACCACCGCTTTGCCGAATGATGTGGCAACGTCACGGCCATCCCGGTAGAGGTAAATATATTTTGCGTCGGCAAAGTAGTCTTCAATCTCCGGAAGGTAATGGATATTGGCAAGACTTTTGCAACACCAGGTTTTCGCGCCCCACGTTTCGGCCATCACGTCATATACCGCTCCAAACACGGCCACCAGGTTTGGTTTTCCGCAACGAGCGGCGACATTTTCTCGGTCAAGAACCACTCCTTCCCAGGGCACCGGGTTGCATTCCACTAGACGGCACACATCGTCCACCAGTAGGGAAAATGCTTTCTTTCGACTGAGGTCACCGTAACGCGACTCAAGCGGCATCATGCGTTGCAAAATATGAGGCGGATGCGGTGCTGCGATCTCCGGCAATTCGTTGAGCATCAGGCGCAATAAATTAGATCCGGAGCGCTGAATTCCGATCATCAAAATCGGCATGGACGAGTTCTCGAGCTAAAATGTTTAGGGTACGTACGTGGCTCAATGCCTGAATCCAGCCACGTCGAATACAGCTCGATACTATGCGGCGCGAGGGACGCAGAGAGAAGGCAAATTCCTAGATTCGCACTCGAAATACCTTGGATTGCCTAGTGGAACGCCTGAAAGGTTTACCCGATGGGGTTTACCCGATATCGGGTTTACCCGATCGTGCAAACCCGACATTTCCGTGAGTGACTCTCGCCAGTTGCGCGGCAGTGACCCGGCCCCGACCCGGTAGAGTCCGTTTGTCAATAAAGCAGCAGTCCCGTGAGGCCTGCCGACGGAATAATCCAAGCGACATCGACGCGAAGACGGAATAAGGCGGTCAGCGCCGCCAGGAAAATGACGGCGGATAGCCAGTTCGGAACAGCAGTCGCTCCGATACTCCAAGCAGCGGCGGCAATCATGCCGATGACAGCCGGGCGTATGCCGCGCAGAACAGCTTGCACTGCCGTTGATTCTCGCACTCGCATCAGGAAATGGGCGCTAACCAGCATCAGCAATGCGGGAGGGAGGAAAATGGCGACAGTAGCTATCGCCGCCCCCAGCAATCCCATGACTTTATAGCCGATGAATGCGGCGCTGATCAGAATCGGCCCTGGAGTAATCTGGCCCATAGCAATGGCGTCGATGAACTCCTGGCGCGTGAGCCAACCCTGTTCCTGCACGACGATTTGCTCTATCAAAGGAATAAAAACGAAACCTCCCCCAAACAGCAGCACGCTCATTCCGGCAAATGTCAGAAATAACTTTACTGCCAGACCGGCATCCAAAGCTAAAAAAGGAGCAACGGCGAGCGGGGCATTGAGGGCCAGCAGTTTTGCTCCATTTCTCTTTTGCACCGGCTTGGCTTCAGCCGTTCCCGCTGATAAGTCGGAGAACCGGGCAAATAACAGCCAGCCGATCAGACCGGCGCTGACGATGATAGTCAAGGTAATATAGAACCCGCCCTTGTACAGCAGCAGCAGGCAGGCTATGAAGGCGATAGCGAATTCGCGCAGACCGCGGATGGCTTTGCGAGCCATCCCCCAGGCGGCATGGACTATGACAGCAGTCACAGCCGGAATGAATCCGAGGAATAGTTTATTGACCGTGGGGATTTGTCCCCAGCGAAAATAGACGGCGCTTAGAGCCACTATCAGTACGAAAGCGGGAAGAATAACGCCGACCGCGCTGACTAAGGCGCCCAGGCCTCCGCGCAGTTTATAGCCGACATAGGCGACAACGTTTACCGCCACCGGTCCAGGGAGTACGGTGGCAAGCGAGATTCCATCGACCATGTCGCTGTGCGTCAGGAGTTTCTTGCGCTCGACTATTTCGTTTTGCACCACCGAAATGAGAGCCATAAATCCGCCGAACGCGGTGCTGCCAATCTTAAGGAAACTCAAAAACAAAGACCACAGAGAAGGGCGACTCATGAAAGAGGAATTCTTTTTCTAGGTATGAGGGTTGCCCTAGCCCTTACCCGCCTCGAGGTCGCCGAGCCACTTGAGCAGATCGAGAAATGTCTGCGACGACGCTTCTCTGAAACCGTTGACACCCATGGTGTGTTGGGCACTTCCCGGCTGCGCGCAAGCACGCGGCCTCCTTTCTTTTCCCAAGTACGCCCGACACCCGAAGTAGAGGATACGACACCTACATCGAAGAAGCGCTCTTCCATCGACCAGCCGATGGCGGCCTGGTCACCCATGTTGCGTACCTGCTCTTCTTCCAGAGAAAGTCTGTTGTCGCGCATCATTGCATTTGCGATCCGCCACATATATGCATAGCGATCGGGCGTGACGATCTTCTTTCCCTTGATGTCGGCGATAGTCTTGAGAGGAGAATTCTTGGTCACAATGAAAAGCGCATAGGCGGGTTCCTTCGCAGTTACGACGGCCTGATAACCGTGGTCGCGTATCGCTTCAGCCAAGACATCCGCTGGCCTGGACATCACCAGAGTGTAAGCGCCTGTTGCCACCCCGTTGCGAAGTTCCTTCGCGTTACGCACCGCAACCAGAGTGACGGGTGCACCGAGCGCCTTTTCCAGTACCGGCTTGAATTCCTCATAGCGAAAGAGAATATCCGTAGCAGTAAGGTTGCCGGAAGCGCCCTCGTTGATCGCAAGCACGACCCGGCCTTGTCTGTCCGCCCCTTTTACCGCCTGCTTTTGCGCGAAGGCGCTTGTATTGACAGCTAGCAGCAGGGAGAAAATCGCCAAACGGAAACATTCGAAGATCGTGCTGAAGATCGCCTTTTTCATCTTTCCTCCCGCCGTACGCTTCCTCGGCGAAGCGTGTTCCGAGTTCATGCGGTTATACAGCCACTGCGTAGAGTATGCGCGCGCAAATGGCCGCGCTAAACCCCGTCTCAGAATTTAACCACGCAAAGGATCGAGTCCTATGGGGTATGGCCCGACAATTCATGTCAGGTATTCCCTACAAACGCGGCGACACCATGAATTTTGGTGGCCATGATGAAGATGAAAGCCAGGCGGCCAAAAGGTCACAGCGGGAGAATTTCGCGGACTCCCGCGAAGGGAATTTCTGCGTGAAACCACGGAACGGCGTTACGCGGTCATTTCCTGCCGCATGCGTCCTCAAGCACGCTAGCGCTTGACTTCGAGATCCCCGAGCCACTTGAGGAAATCGAGGAACTCCTGTGGCGACGTTTCCTTGAAGCCGGTAAGTCCCATCCTTTTCAGCACTGCTTGTCCGTTTTTGCTTGAGTTGAGCGCGAGGAGCGCCGCACGGAGCTTTACGACCTGAGCGGCGGAGAGCTCGGGCGAGGCGATCAGCGGCATATTGGGCAAGTCCCGGCTTGTTGCGATGACTCGCCCGCCGTTCTTCTCCCAGGTGCGACCCACGCCGGAGATGGAATTGATCACACCCACGTCGAAAAAACCGCTCTCCAAAGACCAGCCAATCGCGGCGTCGTCGTGCATGGTGCGAACTTTTTCATGGGCCATGGAAATCTGATTGTCACGCAGCATCGCATTGGCTACTCGCCAGATGCTGGAATATCGGTCGGGCGTCAACAGGCTGTTGCCCTTGACGTCCGCGATCGATTTGAGCGGCGAATCCTTCTTTACTATGAAAAGTGCCCGTGCAGGTTCCTTTTCCGTTACCACCGGCTGGTAACCATAGTCGCGAATGGCCTCGGCCGGGACGTCGTTCGGGCGTGCGAACAAGAGCGCGTAGGATTGTTTTTTCAAGGCGTCCAGTAACAAATTGCGATCGCGCACAGCGACGATGGTCAGGGGCGAACCGAGCACTTTGCTGACTATTTGACTGAACTCCTCGTGGCGACGAAAAGTCTCGGAGGAGTCCGCGCTGGCCGCGCCGCCTTCATCGATCGCCAGCAAGAGCCTGGCGTGCGTACTGGGCGCTCTTCCCGCGTTTTGACAAAACGCGTTCGTACTCTCCGCAATAACCAACGTGAAGATTGCCAGACGCGCAAATCTCAGGCTGCGGGATAAGAGATCCCGCATTGATTCTCGCTGTCGAAGTGGAAGCATGTCCCGCACCGTTATGAGGGAGGTCCGCCGAACGGAGTGAACCCGGGAACGAGACTATCCAAGTGTCCGGAGCAAGTCCCGTCGGGCATTCGTTACAATTGGTGTCAGGTATTCCCGTTGGCCCCGCGGGTTGGCTTAGCGTGCAGGAATTCGGAGGCGCGCGTTGCGCGCGCAGGATCGGGCAAAATCCAGCCATCGACGGAGCGAAGGAGCAACGTGCTGGCTGGGACGCTCAGCTGCAAGCGTCCGATAACCAGACTTCAGCGACGCAAGGTTTCGAGCCCGGCAGACAATTCGGTCCGTACGTTCGTGCACCCGAATTTGGAGCGCACTTCTACAAGCCCTTCGTCGTTGCCGCTGCCTTTTACCGCCTCGTCCATCGGGGCGCCTGTGGCTTTTGCGAGCGCCTTGCGATAATAGGCCAAGGACTGAACCAGCGCGGTACAGGCTGCCGCGGTTTCTTTCATGCGGCTGCGTGCCGCAGCCAGTTGAAAGTACAGCTTGCTCGCGGACCAATAGTCCTCGGACCACAGAACGGACGGCATGGCTTGCTCAAGGGCATCCGAGAGCTGCTTGTCCGCATCGGGCATAGACGCTGCCGACGCGGTAGTCACGTGACCGAGGAGAACGGCGGTCATCCCTACGACGAGGTACCGCTGGGCTAGAGCTAACATGGTCACTCCCTATTTGTGTCCAATTCCGTGCGTATCCAGCTTCGAATCCCCTGACTCCGAAGAGCTTGGCAGGAATTAAGCAATATGGATGCCAGGGTTCTCCTGTACGGAATGTAGTGTTTACCCTCTGCGGGGAGATTTTCGGAGCCCTATAATGCGGAATAGTCGGCATTGGTGTCGAAGAACGCTCGCCCAATAAGGAACGCACCATGAAACTCGGTCAGGAACAGATCCGGCGTTTCGAGAGCGATGGCCACCTTTTTTTCCCCGGCCTGTTCATCCCGGATGAGATCAAAGTCCTCCTTGACGAGGTGCCGCGGCTCTACGCCCAGCGGCGGCCGGAGAACGTGCGCGAGAAGGGCAGTGACGCGGTGCGCACGAACTTCGCCGCGCATATGTACAGCTACCCTTTCGCGAAGCTCGCGCGCCATCCGCGCATGGTCGAGCCGATCATGCAGCTCTTCGGCGAAGAGTTGTATATGCACCAGTTCAAGATCAACGGCAAGATGGCTTTCGACGGCGACGTCTGGCAGTGGCACCAGGACTACGGCACCTGGAAGAACGACGATCTGATGCCCGAGGCTCGCGCGATGAACGTCGCGATCTTCCTCGACGAGGTCAACGAGTTCAACGGACCGCTGATGTTCATTCCCGGCAGCCACAAGCTCGGTGTGATCGAAGCCGATCACGACACCTCGACGACCAGCTACCCCCTTTGGACGATCAACCACGACACCATCAAAAAACTCGTCGAGCGCGGCGGCATCGTGGCTCCAAAAGGTCCGCCCGGGTCGATGATTCTGTTTCATTCCTGCCTGGTGCACGCCTCCACTGCCAACCTCTCTCCCTGGAATCGGGTCAGCGTCTATCTGAGCTTGTGCGCGGTGTCAAACCACATACGGCGCTTCAAGCGTCCGGGTTACATCGCGCACCGCGACTTCGCGCCTTTGAAGTGTCTCCCCGACGATTGTCTGCTCAAGCAGTACGACGTGCCGCTTCCGTGGAAAGACGGAACTCCGCCGGAAGAGCTGCAAGGCTCGCTGAAGGCCGCATGAATCTGTACGCAAAGCTCCAGGAGCGCGAAGCGCAAGGCAAGCCGCTGCGGGTCGGCATGATCGGCGCGGGCAAATTCGGCGCCATGTACATCGCGCAGGTGCCGAAGACGCCGGGTGTGCATCTGGTCGGTATCGCGGACCTTTCTCCCGCGAATGCACGGGCCAGCCTGGAGCGCGTGGGCTGGAGGCAGGAACACTACGCCGCCGCGTCCTTGGATATGGCGCTGAAGGAGCGGCGGACGCACGTCTCGGAGGACTGGCGCGCGCTCGTCGCGCATCCGGCGGTGGAGATCGTCGTCGAGGCCACCGGCAATCCGATCGCGGCGGTCGAGCACGCGCTCGCCGCCTTTCGAAACGGCAAGCACGTGGTGATGGTGACCGTTGAGGCGGATGCGTTCTGCGGGCCGTTGCTCGCAAAAAAAGCCAAGGAGGCGGGCGTCGTGTACAGCCTCGCCTACGGTGATCAGCCGGCGATCATCTGCGATCTCGTCGACTGGGCGCGCGCGGCGGGATTCCCGGTGGTCGCGGCCGGGCGCGGCCACAAATGGCTGCCGCATTTTGCGCAGTCCACGCCGGAGACCGTATGGGGCTACTACGGCCTCACGCCGGAGCAAGCCCGCGTGGGCGGACTCAACCCGAAGATGTTCAACTCTTTTCTCGACGGCTCGAAGCCGGCGATCGAGGCCACCGCAGTATGCAATGCAACCGGGCTTACGCCGGCGCCGGAGGGGCTCGCGTATCCCCCCGCGTCCGTAGAAGACCTGCCGCTGGTGATGCGACCGAAGGCTGAAGGCGGGCAGCTGCATCACAAGGGGCAGGTCGAAGTCGTGTCCTCGCTCGATCGCGACGGGCGGGCGATTCCTTACGATATTCGCTTCGGCGTGTGGGTGGTGTTCGAGGGCGAGTCCGATTACATCCGGCGTTGCTTCATGGAATACGGCGTGCGAACCGACCCTTCGGGGCGATATGCGTCGATGTACAAGCGCTGGCACCTGATCGGGCTCGAGGTCGGAATTTCGGTGGCCTCGGTCGGGTTGCGGGGAGAGCCGACCGGGTGCGCGACGGGCTTTCGCGCCGATGCAGTGGCGAGCGCCAAGCGCGACCTCAAGGCCGGCGAGCTTCTCGACGGGGAAGGCGGATACATGGTGGTGGGCAGGCTTATGCCCGCCGCGGATTCCCTTGCGCTCGGCGCGCTGCCACTCGGCCTGGCGCAGCAGGTGAAGCTCGTCAATCCCGTCAAAGCCGGACGCGTCCTGTGCTGGGCCGACGTCGCCCACGACGCAGGCGCCGAGGCGGTGCGAGTGCGCCGCGAAATGGAATCGGCGTTCCTCTCCCCGAGACAACGCGCGGCCTAGAGGGGGGTAGGGCCCTGAAACGCAGAGAATTGGGATTTCTCGCAATTTCCCGCCAAATATAGTGTAATTGGACCTGGACTTGGGAGCGTGGATAGGGGAGCCTCCCAATCGGGCCGGGCAGGGAGTTCCAATGAAAACCACGTCGTCGTCTAGACCGCTTACGCTGGTTCACGACTCGATCGAAACCAAGCTCGCGCCGCTCAAGATCCTGGTCATCGACGACCAGTCCACAGGGCGCATCGTGCTGAGCGAGATCATGAGAAGCCTTGACGCGAGTCTGGAGGTCGCCACGTTCGCCGATCCTTTGGAGGGCATCGAATACGCGCGCAAGCATCCCGTGGACATGGTGCTCACCGACTACAAGATGCCGAGCCTGGACGGAATCGAGGTCATCCGACGGTTGCGCCGCATTTTCGGCTACGAGGACGTTCCGATCGTCTGTATCACGGTGGTCAACGATCGCGAAGTCCGCTACCGCGCCCTGGAGGCCGGGGCCACCGACTTTCTGATTCGCCCGATCGACCGGCTCGAATGCGGCGCGCGCTGCCGCAATCTCTTGAGCCTGCGCCGTCATGAAATTCTCAAGAAAAACCGAACCCGGATTCTCGAGCAGAAAATCGACGAGGCGACCCGCGAATTGCGGCGACGCGAGGTCGAGACGCTGTTTCGGCTGGCGAAGGCCGCCGAACAGCGCGACAAGGTGACCGGAATGCACTTGGTGCGGATGGCCAAGTACTCCGCGCTCATCGCCAAGGGCATCGGCCTGTCCCCGGCCGAGCAGGATGCGATCGAGCTCGCCGCGCCGATGCACGATATCGGAAAAATCGGCATACCGGACCGGATCCTACAGAATCCCGGAAGGCTCGACGGAGAGGACCTGCGAGTCATGCAGTCCCACGCGCGCATCGGCTACGACATGCTGAAGGACAGCTCTTCCGGATATTTGCAAATGGCCGCCGTGATCGCGCTCGGCCATCACGAGAAGTACGACGGCAGCGGCTACCCGACCGGCTTGAGGGGCGAGCACATTCCGCTTGAGGCGCGAATCGTCGCCATCGCGGACGTCTACGACGCGCTCACCTCGGTCCGCCCCTACAAGCCGGCCTGGCCCGTGGAGGAAGCGCTCGTCTATATGGAGGAGCACGCCGGCAGGCATTTTGATCCGCAACTCGTGGAAATCCTGGACGGTTTGCCGACCGGCTGGCGCAGTGACCCGGGACGGGGCCCGATGACGCTGAAATCGATCCTGGCAGGAATTCGCGCCCGCCTCAGCGGGCGCCCGGACACCGAACACGAGCAGGCGATCGTTCGGCTGTTGGTCGCGGTAATACTGTTCCTGTACCTCCTCCCGCAAGCCTTTGGCGCCCGCGAACCCAATCTGCTGCTGTTCGCCGCAATGGTTTGCTACTTCACGCTGTGCGGAACGGTATTCGCGTGGATCTACTTCTTCCCGGCGGCATCGCCTGCGCGCCGTGTTTTCGCGGCCCTTGTCGATATCGGCACGAACACGGCCTTCATGTATCACCTCGGTGAGTCCGGCGCTTCACTGTACATGTTCTACCTATTGATCATTTTCGGCCACGGGTTCCGCTACGGCAAGCCCTATCTGTACAACTCGCTCGTCCTCAGCATCGTGGGCTTCGCTCTGGTCCTGAATGGTAGGCATGATCCTGTTGTCGCTGTTCCAGGGCAAGCTCGTCACCCGCCTGTTCGATTCGCTGCGTCGCGAGGAAGCCGCGAACCAGGCGAAGCGACGTTTCCTCTCCACGGTGAGCCACGAGATGCGCACGCCGCTCAATGCCATCGTCGGGATGCACGACCTGCTGCGCGATACGCCTTTGAACACGGAACAGGCCGAAATGGTGAAGGCGATGCACGAAGCCTCGCGATCGATGCTCAAGCTGATCGAGGATGTGCTGGATATTTCCAAGATCGAAGCCGGCAAGGTCAGCATCGAGGAAACGGATTTCGATCTTCATAGCCTGATCAACGGGACGGCGGCGGTGCTCGCGCCGCAGGCCGAGATCCGCGGGCTGCTGTTCCGGACCCACGTGATGCCGGAAGTGCCGCACGCGCTGCGCGGCGATCCCTATCATCTGCGCCAGGTGCTCTACAACCTCATCGGAAACGGCGTCAAGTTCACCCAGTCCGGCAGCGTGATCTTGACTGTCTCGAGCCTGGGCGAGAGCGAGCATGCGGTTCGACTGAAATTTTCCATCGAGGACACCGGGATAGGTATCGCGCCGGAAGCTCAGGAACGTATTTTCGAAAGTTTCGTCCAAGCCGACGACTCGACCACGCGCCGCTACGGTGGCACCGGGCTCGGCACTACCATCTCGAAGCAGCTGGTGGAAATGATGGGCGGGCAGATCGGGCTGAGCAGCACGCCCGGTAAGGGCAGCACATTCTGGTTCGATCTGCCCTTGAAGAAGCAGACGACGGGGCAGGCAGCCGAAGCTTCATTGCGGCTCAACGATATCCGGATCATGCTGGTCGGCTTCTCCGACGCAGAGCTGCAGGCGCTCGAGCAGGACCTCGCCACTTGGGGGGCGCGCACCGGGCGCGCGACGGGCGTCGAGGCGGGGGCCGCACGCCTCGCCGAAGCGCAGTCGCTCGGGCATCCTTACCACTTGGTGCTGTTGCGCGAAGACACGGCGATTGCGCCGGGCAAGAATCTGGGACGGCTGCGCAACAGCCGCAGCCAGAAGGCGCCTCCTACCGTGCTGTGCACGGCCGGCGTATCGCAGATTCGCAGCGCCGAAGCGCTCGCGGGCGGTTTCGTGGCGGTGCTGGAGATGCCGTTCAAGAAGCGGCTCCTCTTCAACGTCATTCATTCTGCCACTGCGGTCCAAGGGAGTCAGGAAGGTGTCATTTCGCTCAGCGATTACTACGCTACCCGCGACGCCAACCGGCGCCGCTACCAGATCCTGGTAGCCGAGGACAACGCCGTCAATCAGCGCGTCATCGTCGGGATACTCGAGCGCGGCGGACACAGAGTCCGGGTCGTCGACGACGGGGAGCAGGCGCTCGACGTTCTGGAGAACGAGAGGTTCGACGTGATCATCATGGACCTCAATATGCCCGAGCTCGGCGGGCTGGACGCTGCGCGGGCTTATCGCTTCATGGACCCGGAGGCGATACAGGTGCCGATCATCATGCTTTCGGCGGACGTGACGTCGGAGGCGATAAAGGAGTGCGAGGACGCCGGGATCGACGCTTTCCTGCCCAAGCCGATCGAGGCTCGCCGTCTGCTCGACACCATCGCGAGCCTCGTTGCGAAACGCGCGAGCACCGCGGAGGTGTCCGGGGCCGGCGCCGAGGGGGCCCAGGTGGTCATCAATCCGGCGGCGCTCTCGGAGCTTGAGCTCATCAGCTCCGAGAGCACCTTCATGCCGGAACTCCTCAACGGATTCATCCAGGACGGCGAGGCGCTGCTGCGGCAGATGGATGCCGCCGTGGCGGCGGAGCAATACGAAACGCTCAGGGACCTCGTGCACGCCATGAAGGGCTCGGCGGTCACGCTCGGCGCCGAGCAGTTATGCCGGACATGCGTGGGAATCAACAGCCAGACGACATCGGAACTGCAAGCGAGCGGACCCCGCGTCTTGAAGATGATACGGGAGCAGTTTCAGCAGGCGCGCGCTTCGCTCCTCGACTATCTAAAGAAAAGCCAGAGCGCGGCCCGCTGAGCCAGGGACGTAACATGAATAAGTGGCGGCGTGACAAACCATGGCTGACTTATCTCTTCATGACCGAATAATTCAGCGTCTACTGGCGGCATCCGATGCAAAACTTACCGCGGCCGACGTCGACGAAGCGACCTCGCTTCGACAGGATCTGGATATCAGTTCATTGATTCTGATCACACTGGCGTCCGAGCTCGAAGATGAGTTGGGGATCGACATCGACGATGAGGAACTTGGCCACATACAGACGATCGGCGATCTCTTCAAGGCGATCGAGGGCAAGAAGCGAAAGAATCCGAAAGTGTGACGCGGTCTGAGTTAATGGCTCCTCGACGCGTGGCGATCACGGGAGTCGGTCTCGTATCGTGCCTTGGGCACGATTACAGCCAAGTGGTGAGGGCTCTCCAAAACGGGGCAAGCGGCCTCCGCGCCATGCCGGAGTGGGAAAGCCTGGGCCTGAAGAGCCGGGTGGCGGGTGCGATCCTGGACGTCGAGGCCAAATTCGAGCGCTCGTCCATCCCGAAAAGACTGCGTCCCGTGATTTCGGAAGCATCCAAATACTGCTGCCTCGCTGCGCTCGATGCCGTCGGCGATTCCGGTCTTTCCGATGCAGACGTGCAATCCGACAGAACGGCGTGCATCGTCGGGACGGGAATCGGAAGCGTGGAATCCATCTACACGGGAGGGCGGCAGGTCCATTCCGGAGAGATCGCGAAGGTCAGCCCGTTCGTCGTGCTGAAAAGCATGGCCAGCGCCTCGAGCGCGGCGGTCGCGAATCTGCTCAAGGTCCACGGACGCAGTTATTCCATCAGTTCCGCGTGTTCCACCTCTTCGCATAGTATCGGCACGGCATACGAGCTCATCCGCACCGGCATCGTGGACCGCGCGATCGCGGGGGGCGGGGAAGAGGTGCACCCTTTGATCGCCGCCGGTTTTCAGGCCCTACGCTTCGCGCTCGCTTCGAAGTTCAACGA
>WNGM01002235.1_pt1 | contig 15537 bp, 10 predicted proteins | sample 5400571 | NCBI WGS metagenome assembly WNGM01 (sample SAMN13153378, study PRJNA577476) | soil metagenome | isolation source: 100 cm soil or saprolite under Garry oak tree replicate 2 | place: USA:California | collected 2016-06-15 | reverse complement strand
GTGCTAGGCTGCGAAAATGCGCGCGTGTTTGAATCCATTCTCTTTTCTGGTCGTTTCCGTCGCTGGCTGGATGAACCAGCACCAACAGCATGTCGTTGAATATCTCACCGAGGAAAATCGCGTCCTTCGAGAACAGATGGGGAACCGACGGATGCGATTCACGGACAACCAGCGTTGCCGTCTGGCGGCAAGAGCGAAGAAGCTCAGCCGGAAAATCCTGGAACAGGTCGCGACCATCGTCACGCCGGCAACCTTGTTGGCTTGGCATCGAAAGTTGATTGCCGAGAAGTACGACGGTAGCGCGTGCCGTGCACCGGGCCGCCCACGGACGGCGACGGAGATTACTGCGCTTGTTCTTCGTTTCGCCAACGAAAACCGAAGCTGGGGATATCTGCGGATCCAGGGCGCCTTGGCGAATGTGGGCCACGTGGTAGCACGCACCACGATCGCAGACATTTTGAAGAGGTGCGGTATCGAGCCGGCTCCTGAGCGGAGTCGCAAGACAACCTGGAAAGAATTTTTGACCCGACATTGGGACCAGATTGTTGCCACCGATTTCTTCACGGTCGAGGTGTGGACCTGCACGGGTTTGCAGCGGTTTGTCGTGCTCTTCTTCCTGGATCTGTCCACTCGACGGGTGCAAGTCGGAGGAATCGCAAGCAAGGCGAATGGATTGTGGATGACCCAGATTGCCCGCAATCTCACCGATGAGGTGGACGGATTCTTCAAAGGTAAACGCTATCTGATGCATGATCGAGATCCACTGTATACGAAAGAGTTCCTGAGCATGCTCGCCGACTCTGGGATACAGTCCGTCAAATTGCCACCACGATCCCCAAATTTGAACGCCCACGCCGAGCGCTTCGTAAGGACCATAAAGGAAAGCTGTTTGGACCAGATGATTTTCTTTGGCGAAGATTCGCTACGTCTGGCGATTTACCATTTCGTTCTTCATTATCACCTCGAGCGAAATCACCAGGGGCTTGGCAACCGGCTGATCGTTCCAAGTGGAGCTGTCGGTGAAAAGACGGGTCCGTTCAAAGACGCGAACGTCTGGGCGGAATGCTGAGTTATTACTACCGAGACGCCGCCTGACGAAATGCAAAACGATCCAGTGACGTGCAAATCGAATTTCTGGATACTACGCGCTCCAAGGAGCGCCCGTGGAAAAGTCCGTTTCGATAGCGACAAAATGGTCGCGTTTGTTTCGTCCTTGCCGACTTTCATCCGCAGGCTTCCTGAGCAGGCGTTCGTATTCTCAACGCAGAAGGAAGCACTGTGGTTCGGTCTGAACTTCGTTGGTGAGTTCTTCGACGGTCCGATTGCCGCTGGATTCCTTGTTCGGATTCATCGAACTGTACCTTAACCGAACGAGGAGGATTTCTCCAGCCTGGTGTTATCCAAGTGAACCAACCAACCGTCACCCTCCTTGAGAGGGGAGTTCAGACAACACGGTCTTTGTCACGCTGAGCATCGGCTCCATCAACCAGACGAGTGTCTCCGAGACCAAGAGCATTCTCGACGCGATCGTGAGCACGGTCGACGGGACAGAGAGTATTCTCGTCGTGACGAAGACCGTGCTCGAGACGGCGGAGAGCATCCTCGACGTGACGACGACCATCCTCAATGAAGCCGAGACGATGCTCGATGATACGTCGAGCATCGTCTCCGGCTCAAAGCGCATTGTCTTCGTCGCTCTGGGATCGCTCAGTGCCGGGGAGACCGTTCGATTCGGGACGTTGACAACGCTCTTTGTCCCTTCGCCCCGGGTCTTCGTTATATCGACAACCGGCTTCGTCACGCTGAGCATTGTCGTTGTCATGTTGAGCATTGTCGGCAACGCCATGCAGGTCCAGTCATTTCAATGGTTGCAGACCCGGTCCATTTTGAGCATGCTCATCGTCGCTTTGAGCATTGTCGTTTTGATTTTGCGCATGCTCATTGTGAGAACGAGCATGCTCCTTGCGATGGAGAGCATTCCCATGACGTCGTCGAGGATTCTCCTCGCGATCCAGACAATGCTCTCCAAAGCGATGAGCGTTGTCTGAACATCGGACCCAATTCTCATAGGGTCCAAGAAGATCCTCTTCTTCACCGTTCGAATTCTTTCCGTCGCGGACACCATCGTCTCGGCGACGGAGACAAATCTCTTCCTGGCTCAGGGCGTCCTCTTTGTCACGGACACCAGTTTCTTTGCGATCCCGACACGCGTGTCCGTCGCAGAGAAAATCGTCGGCGCTGTGCCGGCGATCCTCTCGTTTCACCAGACCATCAACAATGAACCATCAACGCCCAACCGTTACTTGAGGCCTTGGCGGGCGGCCAAACATACGTGGGCTTCGACCTGCTCGCCGATGCCAGTGGCTTCCGGTTTACAGCCGAGAACGAAACAGAAAAGAGAACCATGGGCCAGAAAATCGCCCTCCGCGGCGGCGTACGCTTCGTCGTCCAGTCACCGCAACGCGGGCGCATCGTCCTACTGCGTAACGGCCAGGTGGAGCAAACGCGAGTCAATGCCGGACCACAAGAGTTCATGGTCCGCCGAAATGGAGTGTATCGTATCGAGATTTACCTCGATCGTCTTGAAGAGCCCCTCGATGGGTATCCCTGGATCATCTCGAACCCCATCTACGTGCGTTAAAATCGGCCGATCAATGCAGGACAGGCCGTCCTGTCATGTTTCGACATGGTCGTCTCCGAAATCTGCTTGGGGCAAGACCGCAATACGGTTCAAAAGATAAATTTCAAGCCCAACTGCGTCGAGCGCGCGGCGCCACTACCAACCTGAGGGTTGGCATTCACGACGTCAGGCGTGGCGAGCCAGGTACCGAGCCCTCCGGTGGTCGTGGGGTTGCCGTGCTGACCTGACCCTGTCGTTTGGCCGGGGTAGGACGGATTGGCGTACAGGGTAAGGTTCAGGATATTGAAGAACTCGGCACGAAACTGCGTGCTGATCCGTTCCGTGAGCTTCCACTTCTTGGTCATGGACAGATCCCAGAGGTTCATGCCATTGTTCCGGAAGATATTCCGGCCCATCGTACCCAGAGTTCCCAGGGCCGGTGGGAGCATCATGGAGCTGCCCGACGCAAAGCAGCCCCATTTCGAGAGCGAACTCACGGCGTTTGTTCCCAGACTCGTGGCCCGCGACAAGCACGCCGCGTTAGTCGTGCCGGAGAACCAGGGAATGGGGGAGGAACCGCGGTAACTGAAGTCGTTGGGATTCCCATAGAAATTCCAGCGATCCGTAAACTCGCCGGTTCCACTGACGTCGGTGGTACTGTCTGTTATTGCCCAAGGGGCCCCGCTCGCGAGATTCACGATGCAATTGACCTGCCAGCCTTCAAGCATCTGCGCCCAGGACTTCTTCTCCGGCAACGCATAGCTCACCGATGCAGTAAGACGATGGCGGATGTCGAACTGGCTGCTGGCATAGTCCCGCGCCGGATTCGGGCTGTACATCGGAACGTTGGCGTTCCAGTCCCGGCCCAACATGTCGAGTGCGTGCGAGTAGGTGTAGCCCACTGTGAAGTTCAAGCCACCGGCAGGCCGTTCGGTCAAAGTGGCCTGGAGGGCGTTGTAGTTGCTCATGTCCACGTTCGTGATCTGATTGATGTTCGACAGGTACGGGAACTTACCAAAGTACGGGCGGCTCGAATTCTCAGTGGTCGTATTCGGCGCCGGTGGATTCCCGATCCAGCCTGAGCCGAGCGTCGCCTCGTTAATGTCGACCATGCTGGTCATCTTCGAGCCGTGGTTGCCGACGTAAGACACGTCCAGGCCCAGGCTATGCGTCAAAGCGTGCTGTATCCCCAGATTCCAGGAGGTGACGTAAGGGGTGCGGAGATGCGGGTCCACCGCCAGAATCGGGCAGGGCACGGCAGTGCTGCAAGTGATCTGCCCGGCCGGGAAAATGGGCCCCGTGAGGTTCCAGTTCAGTTGCGAACCGATGAGGGTAACCGCTCCGGCTGTGATGTTGCCGGGACCCTGAACGCCATTCAGAAGAGCTCCGGTGGGCGAGGTGTTCAGGCCGGTGGTGACCGCCGTCGATCCCTGCTGCGAGGTGAGGACGTTAAACCCTTGTAGCGCGTACATGATGGCGCCGCCGCCGCGCAGTATGGTTCTTCCATTTCCCGTGAGGTCCCAGGCGAAGCCCAGGCGCGGCCCGAAATTATTCGTATCGTTTTGATAAGCGGTGTCAATCTGCTTTCCCACCTGCACCATTCCCAGGTTTGGATCGAAATTGGCAAGCTGGTTGTTGGCCTCTTTGATCGGTGTGACGAACTCATACCGCAGTCCCAGGTTCAGCGTCAACCTCGGCGCGACGCGCCAGTCGTCTTGCAGGAAACCTGAATACCCAAAATCGGTGACGTTGACCACCGGGTCTCCCACAAAAAGACTTCCTCGGAACGGTGCGCCCGAGATGAAGGATTGGAGAGCGGTCGTACCAGGGCTGGAGCGGAAGGCGATATTGCCCTTGCCGTAGCGGAACGTTCCTCCGTGGTACTTCATCCTGCGGAATTCGGCGCCGAACTTGAAAGCGTGCTTGCCGCTCGTATAGGAAACGTCATCCAGAAACTGGAAGGTATAGTCCGGGCCCTGGAGCTTGGGGAAGTTGGAGTTGCCACCCAGGGATGTAAACCCTTGGATCGCGATCTGAGGAAATCCGCATGATTGCGCGCCCGTGTGGAGATAACCGGTGTCCGGGCCAACCCCCGCCGCGCATTCGCCTGAACCGAGGAACTGGTACACGCGGTTCATTCCAAACCTGGCTTCGTTCACCAGGCTGGGATTCGGAATCCAGGTCCAATGGGCCCCGGCGATTTGGGAAGTAATCTCATTGGATGCCCGCCAGTAATCGTGAACCTGGTTCTGCGTTCCCAGTCCCCGGTAGGTACTGTAAAAATACTCCCCGCTCAAGCTGTGCCGCTCATTGATGCGATAATCCGTCTTCGCCAGCACGTTGTCCTGCTGGGTGTCCAGGGGGATAATCGGGACAGTGGTGATCGAAGACCCGGACTGGAACAGATTCTGCTTAGGAGAGACGACCTGACAGTTTCCGTCCATGCCCGCCATGGCCAGGCTGAGAGGACTCCGTCTCGCCGCCGCTACCGAATTGCAGGCATCCGTTAGGCTGTTGGTTACGTCGCCGCCCATGGAAGCCGTGGTCGGGAGCACGTAGGTTTGCGGCGCCCCGATCAGCTCCCGCTGACCCTCGTAAGCGCCAAAAAAGAAAAGCTTGTCTTTCTTGATCGGTCCACCCGCGGTAGCCCCGAACTGCCCCAGTCTCGTTACCTGCTTCGGCTGGCCCGCCGGGATGAAAGGATTTGCGGCGTCCAGAGCGCTATTGCGGCCAAAGGAGTAGGCCGTGCCATGAAGGCTGTTGGTACCAGACTTGAGCCCGATATTGACGATGGCGCCGGGCTTCCAGCCATATTCCGCCTTGGGATTCTGCTGGGTATTGAACTCCTGGATCGCATCAATCGGCAGGGACGACGAAGTGTCGCCCGAGAAGCTGTTCCCATTGACCACGCTTAGGGCGGAAAAGCCCTCGATGCTGTCGATCCCGTCAACAATGTATACGTTGTGATCCACACGCAGACCGTTGGTGCTCTGGCTCCATTTTCCGCCGCCGGGCATGATCGTCACGCCCGGGCGCAGCTGGAGCAGGCCCATGAAATTGCGCCCATTCAATGGCAGTTCATTAATGACCTGGTTGCTGAGCGTCCCGCCCAGGACCGCGCTGGTCGAATCCACCAGAGCGGCGTCTGCGATGACGGTCACCGTTTGTTGCGTGTCGCCAGGCTGCAGGGCGAAGTCGATGCGGACGTCCTTGGCGACCTCCAACCCGATATTTGCGCGCTCTGCGTTCTTGAAGCCCGGGAGTGAGGCACGGACCAGATAAGTACCCGGAAGTAAATTGGGAGCGAGGTACTGTCCGGCTTCATTCGTAGTCAACCCTCGCGTTGTGCCTCTATCGACATCGGTGATAGTGACGTTCGCACCCGGCAAGATCGCGCCGGTTTGATCCAAAACGGTTCCCAGAATACGCCCGGTATCGGTTTGGGCGAACAGTGGGACGCAGAACAGAACAACACTCACTGTCGTACTAAGAATGATCGCCGTTACGCCGGCGCGCTCGAATCCCCTCGTTCTCACTATCACAGTATCCATAAGCCCCCCTTAGCGGGCGGTAGATCATAACTTGGGATTCTTAGTCAAGGTTTTCAATACAGGGAGTTCTTCAGTCTGACTTACCTTGCAAATCGTGCGACGAGGACCAGCACGTCGTCATCGGGTCTGGAATCGTTTTCAAGCAGGTGCTGAGCAATTGCGATCGCAGGCTGGCGTAAGACCTCAAGTTGCCCCTTCAGAGTTGTTCTCGACTTCAGACCATCCGTGAACATCACCAGAATAGAGCCCGGCTCAGCCGTTACCTTCTCAACCCGCACTCTTTGTTTCCGGAATTCGCCGTCACCGAGAATAAGCGGCGTGGACGTGAAAAAGTGCGCATCCCTGAGGTTGTAGAGATGTGAATGGACGTCTCCTACCGACGCGCACTCCAGTGTTCTATTATTTTTGTTGAAACGCATGATGCTCATCGCGCACCCGCGTGTGTCCGCCAATTCGCCATTGAGGGCGATTACGATCTGATCCAGATCCATTTGACGATTTCGGGTTAGCGCTTCAATTGCGCGATTCGAGGCCTGCCTTGCCTCAGGTCCATGCCCCAAACCATCAGAAACAGCGGCCAGACATTCTGATTCGGACTGAAAGAAAACGCCGTCGTCACCGCTGATCGCCTCTTGTGGGTAAGGCCTGCCCATAATCGCGATCTCACAGCACAGAGGTACAGTCCGCGTCTCGAACTTCCTGGCGACCACGCAGGCGCCTTCCGCCATCCGGCTATCGAATTCGACCTCGTCCGCAATCCTGCAAACGGCTCCCAAGCCAGCGCCCAGACTACGATTCAGGTTAGGAAAGTGGAGTTTTCAACGCTTGTTCAGTTCAGCAAGCTCGTCTCTGATTCGCCAACTTCAGAAGGCATTTTCTCGCTGCTAGGACAGACAGTCGTGGAGAAATGCGGGGCTTTTCACGCCCTGGTCTTTGGCACAAACGACAACGGCGATTTCACTGTGCTGTCATCTTTCGGCGGCTGTGATATTGAACCGAGCAGCCTCGATCTGGATGGTGTAGGTTCGGTGGCCGAACTCAGGACTGCCGTGATCAAAGCGTGCGGCGATCGCGGCTACGGTTTCCGTGCCTTCCCTCTGATTAGCGAGGCCGGGCTCTTCGGCGCCCTTGTCGTCCTGTACTCTGAACCCCATTCTCTGACCGGCAGACAATGGATCCTCATCGAAGGGCTAACAGAACTTACTGCCATCAGCCTGAACAAGACGTACCAGCATCGAAAGCTTCAAAAAGCCTTTGATGATCTCCGGCTTTCTCAGGATGCTCTCATCCGGACAGAGAAATTTCGCGCACTCGGCCAGATGTCGGCAGGTATTGCCCATGACTTGAAGAATCTTTTGAATCCGCTGCTGTTGTATACCGATCTCATTCGTGACGCGGCAGGAAACCGTGATGAGGTTCTCGAAATATCGCAGCGAGTGGACCGAATTTTGACTCGTGGTCTGGAAACCGTGGAACGTTTGAGAGACTTCAGCCGCCAATCACCCGAAGAGACTGAAGCAGTTCCCACAGACCTCAACTCCATCGTCCATGAGGCCATCGAGATCAGCAAGCCGAGGTTAGGTCAGATCGAGCTCATACTGCAATTGGGGTCTCCGCCGATGGCTCTAATTCGCCCCGCTGATTGCGTAACGGCTATCGTGAATCTGCTATTCAATGCAGTAGATGCGGTTGGGGGAAAGGGCACAATCAACGTGCTCACGGGCGGATCCGATGAAGGAGCCTGGGTTGAGGTTGCGGACAATGGTCCCGGAATTCCTCCAGAGATCAAGAGCAGGATTCTTGAGCCGTTTTTCACCACAAAAGGAAACTCCGGCACGGGGCTCGGCGTTTCCATTGTCTATGCCTTCATCCAAAGGCATGGGGGCCGGCTCGAGATCGAATCGGAACCCGGCCACGGCGCAAGATTCAAGATGTGGTTCCCGGCGATTCGAGAGCAGCGCACAGGAGAACAATCACAGTCTTCGCGACATCCCGGATGAAGAGTGACTTGACAGGCTCGTTAGCTCTGGTTTAGGGTCGCCCGGTACCTACCCAACAGGATTATTTCGCAGGAGGTCTTTATGCGCGGAGTGAAGAGTACCTTGCCGGGTCTGCTCTTTGTGGCGTGTTTGTTCCTGGTGGCGGCGTGTTCTTCGCAGGTGAACGGCGGCCAGGCGAGAACGACGGGCGTGACCGTGTTCGAAGGAGCGCGGCTCATCACGGGCGATGGCAGTGCGCCTATTGAGAACTCCGCATTCATCGTCGAGAACAACCGGTTCACGCAAGTTGGCCGGCAGGGTGAAGTGAAGGTCCCGGCTGGGGCGGCGCGCGTCAATCTGACGGGCAAAAGCGTCATGCCGGCGAAGGTCGATCTCCATGGGCACATCGGGTACCAGCACGACTTTGACGGGACGATGGCGAAGGAGTATTTCACGCGCGAGAACCTCATCGACCATCTGCAGCGTCTCGCGTACTACGGGTTCAGCGCGGTCATCAGCGTTGGCGACCTCGTCGATCGTTCAGACCTGCACGGAGGCAGGACTCATTGGGGTGACGTGCCATTGTGGGTGCGGCAAGAGATCATCCCCATGGCGGCGCTCTTTCGGACGACAGGCCCGGGGATAGCCTGGCCGGGATCCGGAGCCAACGGCCACCCTTCCAGAATAGACGTGCCGTATCCAGTCACGACTGTAGACGAGGCTCGAAAGGCCGTTCAGGACTACGTCCGCATGAAACCCGAATTCATCAAGATCTGGGTGGACGACAGAGGTGGGCGCGTGCAGAAGCTGACGCCGCCTCTATACCTCGCGATTATCGAGGAGGCGCACAAGTACAATGTCCCCGTCGCGGCCCACAACGTCACATTGGCCGATGCCAAGCTTCTGATGCGAGCAGGCGTTGAGGGATGGCTTCATCTTCCGGTTCGCGGCGGTGAGGCGCCTGACGCCGAAATTATCGCGATGATCAAGGAGCGCATAGCCAAAAAAGATCGTCCGAACATGTGGTTCAATCCTGGCGCCGGTTCCGCCGCCTCGGGCAGGGAAGTGTGGGACGACCCACTGCTGCGGGAGACCATTTCTCCCCAACAGATCCAGGAGCAATGGGGCAGCGAATTGGTGAGAATGACGCCCGACTCCGTCGAGCGCGCCCGCCGGAATCTCAAGGAAATGGGCGCCAATAACGCGTTGAAGCTCAGAGCGGCGGGAATGAAGATCGTTCTGGGTAGCGACACCGGTCAGAGCCGGTTTTTTATCGGTTGGATGGGACAACTGGAGTTCGAAAATTGGGTTCGGATGGGTTTGACACCGGCTGAGGCCATTGTCGCGGCGACGCGCGATTCGGCCGAAGCGGCGCACGTCAATACCGGGATGGTGGCGGCGGGCAAGAGCGCCGATTTCATCGTCCTCGACGCGAATCCTCTCGAGGACATCGCCAACACTCGCAAGATCAACAAGGTCTACCTCCGGGGACAGGAAGTCGACCGCGCTCGGCTGAGGGCCAAGTGGCAGGCGCGATGGAACCGCGCCACGTCTTCGGGTCGAAAGTAGGTCACGGAAGGGCCTAAACGTATTCCCCTCTTTGAAAGGTTTGAAAGGAGGGGTGGCTGCGCCCATAAAAAAATGCCGCGAAGCCACTGTGGACGGCGCAGACGGGTTGGTCAAAATCTATTTCGCAAGCTTCTGCTTTGCTGACCACCCCGTCCGCGCCTCAAAAGGTAGCTTCGCAGCATTTTCTTGATGGCGCGTCCACCCCTCCTTTGAAAGGAGGGGAATACGTGTCGCAGCGAGTACGAAATTCTCGTCATATTGCGGATCCGCGGTCAGGCGTATTGGCTAGTGGCCCTACGTTTCGGTTAAACTGCAATTTCGTGGAGTGAACGGCGAATCATGACGATAACCAGAGTTGCGACGGCTGCAATCATTGCGTTAATTCTGACTGCCTGCAGTTCCTCTCCCCAGGCGCAGTCCAGTGGGATCACGTTTCCGCCGGTTCCGGTCAGCATCGGAACCGCGACAGAGGAATCCGTGCCGATCCAGGTGCGGGCTGTCGGGAATGTGGAGCCGTCCTCGAGCGTCGAGGTGAAGGCGCAAGTCGGCGGACAATTGCTTAGTGTGAAATTCGCAGAAGGGGCGAATGTGAGCAAAGGCGATCTTCTTTTCGAGATTGATCCTCGTCCGTCTCGCGAAGCACTGCGCCAGGCGGAGGCGGCATTGAAAAAAGACGAAGCGCAGCTTCGCGTGGCCGAAGCCAATCTTGCCCGTGACCGCGCCCAATTGAAGAACGCGCAAGCGGACGCAGCGCGGTTCGAGCAACTTTCGAAAGAAGGCCTCTCCACGCGGATGCAGGAAGAGCAGATTCGCACTGCCGCTGAAGTGGCTGCGCAATCCGTACGGGCCGGCGAAGCTTCGATTGAAAGCATCCGCGCGGCGCTTGAAAGCGATCAGGCCGCTGTGGCGCAGGCCAGGCTCGACCTCAGCTATTGCGAAATTCGTTCGCCGATTTCCGGCAGGGCCGGCAATCTTCTGCTGCATCCCGGAAATCTCGTGAAGGCGAATGGCGACAATCCGCTGGTCGTCATCAATCAGATCGTGCCGATCTTCGTATCATTCGGCGTTCCCGAGCGCTACCTCGGCCCGATCGCGCAGCAAAATTCGCGGCACAGGTTGATGGCCGAAGTATCTCCAGACAAGGAATCGGCGGAGATGGTTCGTGGGACACTCGCGGTCATCGATAACGCCGTGGATTCGAATACGGGGACGATCCGCCTGAAGGCAGGTTTCGATAATCGCGACGGCCGTTTGTGGCCAGGCCAATTTGTGAATGTTGTGCTCACCATCGACACGCAGACCGCCACGACGATTCCGGCAGAGGCCGTTCAGGCCGGACAGCAGGGGTCCTTTGTTTATGTTGTCAAGTCCGACGAGACTGTTGAGCCGCGTCCTCTTGCGGTTGGGGAAACGATAGGGGCCAAAGTGATCGTGCAGCGTGGCATCGCCTCCGGTGAAAGGATCGTCACCGACGGCCAGTCCCGTCTCTTTCCCGGAGCGAAAATCGTAACGGCCGCAGCGCCCGAGAATTCGAACTCGAAGTAGTCATGCATCTTTCACGTATCTTCATCGAACGCCCGATTATGACGACGCTCGTGACGTTCGCGATTCTGCTTTTCGGAGTCGTCGGCTTTCGTGCGTTGCCGGTCGCGGCGCTGCCCAGCGTGGACTATCCCACGATTCAGGTTACGGCGGTGCAGCCCGGCGCGAACCCGGAAACGATGGCATCCGCGATCGCGACGCCCCTGGAACGTGAATTTTCGACGATCGCGGGCGTGCGATCGATCAGTTCGTCCAACTCCCAGAGCACCACGACGATCACCATCCAGTTCGCGCTGGATCGCGATGTCGACGCCGCCGCTCAGGACGTCCAGTCTGCCATCGCTAAAGCCGTCCTGCCTCCCATGCCGCGGCCACCGTCGTACGCAAAGCAGAATCCGTCCGAACAGCCGATTCTTTACTTTGCGCTGAATTCGAGCACGCTGCCGTTATATACGGTCAACGAGTACGCGGAAACGGTCCTGGCCCAGCGCCTGTCCACAGTCAGCGGCGTCTCCCGCGTGCAGATTTATGGCGCCCAGAAATACGCCGTGCGCATTCAGGCCGATCCGGACAAGCTTCGAGCGCATCAGGTCGGAATCGACGAAGTGCAACGCGCGGTGCAACAGAGCAATGTGAACCTGCCCACCGGCCGGCTGTACGGACCCAAGCAGGCATTCACGGTGCAATCGAGCGGCCAGTTGATGCAAGCGTCGGCGTACAGGCCACTCATCGTCCAATGGCGCAAAGGAGTCCCGTTGCGTCTCGAGGAACTCGCAAACGTCATCGACAGTGTCGAAGACAACAAGACGATTGCGTGGAACAACGGCACCCGCGGCATTATCCTGGCCATATCGCGCCAACCGGGCACGAATACGGTCCAGATCGTCGATCAGATTCGAAAGCTGCTTCCCGAGCTCCAGGCGGGGCTTCCGCCGTCGGTCGAACTGCTCTTGCTTTTCGATGCTTCCGAAACAGTACGGGCCTCGATTCATGATGTCGAGTTCACGTTGATGCTGACCGTTGCGCTCGTCGTCATGGTCATCTTCCTCTTCCTGCGGAATCTCTCCGCCACACTGATTCCCGGATCGGCGGTCGTGCTCTCGATCGTCGGAACGTTTGCTGCAATATATCTGCTCGGCTATAGCCTGAACACGCTCTCGCTCATGGCGCTGACCTTGTCGGTGGGATTCGTGGTCGATGATGCCGTCGTCATGCTCGAGAACATCGTTCGCTATATGGAAATGGGGAGGGGCCGGTACGAGGCTGCGATACTCGCTTCGAGAGAAATCGGTTTCACCATCGTATCGATGACGCTTTCCCTCATTGCGGTGTTCATTCCGGTGCTGTTTCTGGGTGGCATGGTCGGACGTCTCTTGCACGAATTCTCCGTAACGATCATCGTTGCCATTTTGATCTCGGGCTTCGTTTCGCTGACGTTCACTCCCATGCTCGGCAGCCGTTATCTGCCGCCCCATAATCGAAAACATGGGCCGTTACAGGTAGCGCTCGAACGCGGATTCCAGACTCTGGCCAGTGCGTATGACTACACTCTGCAAAAGGTATTACACCACAAGTTCGCGACAATGGCCGTCGCGGCGGCGACGCTTGCAGGAACCGTCTACATCTTCATGACCATGCCGACGGGTTTCATTCCGAGCCAGGATAGCGGCTTCGTTTTCGGTGTGACGATGGCAGGCCAGGATATTTCGTTCGAATCGATGGCGCAGCGCCAGAAAGCCGTTGCCGATATCCTGCAGGCCGATCCGAATGTGGCGAATGCCGTAGCCTTTTCGTCGGATAGCAACGTGGCGTACTTATTTTCAATGATGAAGCCGCGCGCCGAGCGGAAACTTTCAGTGGACCAGACCATCGAAGAACTGCGGCCCAAACTCGGCCGGGTGCCGGGGATCTTGGCGTTCCTTCAAAACCCGCCCCCGATAACGATCAATGGACAGTTCACCACGAGCGTCTACCAGATTACCGTGCAGAGTGTGAATCTGAGTGAGATCTATGAATGGACGCCGAAGCTTACGGATAAGATCCGAACGCTGCCCGGGTTTACCGATGTGAACAGCGACCTGCTGATCTCCAGTCCTCAAGTGAAGGTCAACATCGATCGCGATCGAGCGCTCTCTCTCGGCGTGACGCCGGAACAGATTCAGAACGCGCTGTATACCGCGTATGGCGACCGGCAAGTCTCGAACATCTACGCGCCCGCAAACCAATACTCGGTGATTCTGGAAGTACAGCCGGAATACAAACGTTCGCCGGACGCGTTGGAGAAGCTATACATCCGCTCATCGAACCAGAAGCTTGTGCCTCTCGATGGCGTCGCACAAGTCGCTCGCACCGTCGGGCCGCTTAGCGTCAATCACTTCGGACAACTTCCCGCGGCGACCGTCTCTTTCAACCTCCAGCCGGGTTTTTCACTGGGCGAGGCAGCGAAACGCGTGAATGACGCGGTCCGGGAGTTGCGCATTCCGGCCAGCGTGACCACAAGTTTTCAGGGAACGGTAAAAGAGTTCCAGGAGTCGTTCCAGAATCTGACAATCCTTCTCGTCGTCGCCATTCTCGTGATCTACATCGTTCTCGGAGTGCTGTACGAAAGCTTCATCCATCCGATCACGATTCTTTCGGGACTGCCTTCTGCTGTTTTTGGGGCACTCCTCACGCTCGCATTATTCGGAAAGCAACTCGACCTCTTTGCCTTCGTTGGATTGATCATGCTTTTCGGTGTCGTGAAGAAAAACGCGATCATGATGATCGACTTTGCCATTCAAGCTCGGCGCGTGGAGGACCTCAGCGCTGCGGAGGCGATCTACCGCGGCTGTGTCCTGCGTTTCCGCCCCATCATGATGACAACCATGGCCGCACTTCTTGGCACACTTCCCATCGCCCTCGGCTATGGGGAAGGCGCCGACGCGCGTCAACCGCTTGGTCTGGCTGTTGTCGGCGGCCTGGTCGTGTCGCAGTTCTTGACGCTCTACATCACTCCGGTTCTTTACCTTTATCTGGAACAACTGCAGATTTGGCTCCAGCGCAGGAAGCCCGCGTCTGAACCGGCACCAACTTTCGGGGACTAAGAGTAGCGGCGCGGGCTTTAGCCCGCGTTTGCTTGGGCTTCGCGAAATTTGACCATTTTGTACTACTAATGGCGGGTTTCTTGGATTTTTGCGGAGATTTTTTTGCCGCGAATTGCGCGAATGACGCGAATGGGCGGCCCATTCGCGCAATTCGCGGCTCAGATTTTGGTTGCGGCTTGCCGCGCTGTGAACATTCTCGCCGCCAAGAGGGACCTAGAAGACCAATTTCAGGCCGAATTGAATCTCCCGGTTATGGGTGCTTGTCGTTGTAATTCTCCCTCCGGCATCGTTATAGGAGCCGTCTTGAAGGATCGGCTGCAAGTTCGGCTGGCCGAGATTGGTGTGGTTGAGGACGTTGAAGAATTCGGTCCGGAACGTGAGATTGGTATTTTCCTTGAAGTTGAACCGCTTGAAGAGGGCGAAGTCGAAATTCACGAGCTGGGGTCCGATGATGGTGTTTCTCCCCACATTCCCGAGGAAGCCTGGAACCGGAGAGGCCAATCCCAACGGATTCGGAAGCGCGAATGCATAGGGATCGTACCAGTGCTCCGCGGTTCCTAACGGTATCCCGTTTGATCCAACGCCATGCGTCGGGTTCAAGCTCCTGCCCGGAACCAGATCGGGCCGGTCGGCGGCGCCGGAGTTTCCCGTTCGAGAATAATCAAACATTAACTGGGGTGTCACCGGTTGTCCGGACATGACCAGGGAAGTACCCGAGATCTCCCATCCGCCGAGCAGCGCCGAGGCCGCGCGACCGGTAAAGCGGAAGGGGAACGGATAGGTGACGCTCGACGAGAAGACGTGAGTGGCGTCATGAGCGGCACGCCCCCATTCCCGTGCCGAATCGTCCGGATCCAGGCTGGTGGATGGGTCCCTCTGCCCGTTGTCGCCGTTATTCAGGCCGCCCTGCTGGTCCATGACCTTGGAGAAGGTGTAGGCGGCGGTAAATTGCACCCCAGAGGCGGCCTGGCGGATCAGCTTCATTTGAAGGCCGTCGTAGTGGGAATTGCTGTCGTTGGTTTTCGTCCGGATGCGGTCCCAGTTCGGGTTCCGGCGCGTGATGTTGAGTGAACTGCACGCCAGGGCCGGCGTCGGTCCGAAGCAGTTGGCGGCCGTCGTACCCCTTGCGGGATACCACTTCTGCCCCTGCACGATTTCGTAGTTGGGGTAATTGAGCTGGATGTAGCGCGTGA
>WNGM01002229.1_pt1 | contig 15556 bp, 13 predicted proteins | sample 5400571 | NCBI WGS metagenome assembly WNGM01 (sample SAMN13153378, study PRJNA577476) | soil metagenome | isolation source: 100 cm soil or saprolite under Garry oak tree replicate 2 | place: USA:California | collected 2016-06-15 | reverse complement strand
GCGGCGCAGCGCCAGGTAGACGAACGACCAAACCACACAGACCTCCGTCAAGGAAGACGAGCAAGCGAGGACGCATCGTAGCCCTCCGTCAAGCAGAACCTACTGTCACGGCCACGACCGACTTCTGGCACCCCACGGGCCGAAGATCCTGCTCTTCGACGAGCCGACCTCCGCGCTGGACGTGGTCTTCATGTCCGACGGCGAGGTCGGCGAGGTCGGCACGCCGGACCACTTCCTCAAGAACCCCCAGGAAGAGCGGACGAAGCAGTTTCTCTCGCAGATCCTGTAGCGGGCAGAGCCGAGAAGGGCTCATCCGACCTGTCGCTCAGCCACAGGCGCGGGAGCTTTACCGAACGGCCGCCGGCTCTTTGGCGGTCGCGGGCGCGCTGAAGCTCGCGGCCGAGCCGACAGGCTCGACCACCATCGCGCTCCCCCCACCGCGGCGCACCGGCTCGGCCACGGCCTGCAGGAGGCCTCCCGGCAGGAACGCGATGCCGGTCGCAGCACCGATCTCGGCGGTCGGCGAGAAGCGGTGCCCGTGCAGGGCGGCCAGCGCGGCCGCCTCAGGCGAGGCGACGAAGGCGGGCTCGGCGGAAACGGTCGAGGTGTTGCGCTGCGAGGCACGCGGGGCCGCGACCGCCTCGGGCAGGGTCATGCCAAAGTCGAGGTGATTGACAAGAATCTGCAGGACGGTCGTGATGATCATGGAACCGCCGGGCGAGCCGAGCGCAACCACCGGCTTGCCGTCGGCCAGAACGATCGTCGGGCTCATGCTGCTCCGTGGCCGCTTGCCGCCCGCCGGCGAGTTCGCCGTCCCCGGCTGGAAGTTGAAGTCCGTGAGCTCGTTGTTGAGCAGGAACCCATGACCGGGCACGACGATCCCACTCCCGCCGATCTGCTCGATCGTGAACGTGTAGCTCACCACGTTCCCCCAGCGATCGGAGACGGTGAGGTGGGTCGTCGACGGCCCCGAATTGTCGGTCGGGTCGCCCGGCGGGTAGGGGACGCCGGTCACCGGGCCGATGAGCGCGCGCCGCTCGGCCGCGAAGCTGTCGGACAGCAAACCGGCCAGCGGCACGGCCATGAAGTCGGCGTCGGCCAGGTACTGGTTACGGTCGGCGAACGCAAGCGCGGAGGCCTCAAGGTAGCGGTGGAGGGCCTGCACCCGGCCCAGCCCCCCAAGGTCGAAGCCCTCCAGGATGTTGAGCGCCTCCCCCACGGTCGAGCCGCCGCTTGAGGGCGGACCCATACCGAACACCTCAAGGCCGCGGTAGGTGACGTGCGTGGGCGGCCGCACCGGCGCGCGGTAGGCGGCAAGGTCAGCCGCCGCCATCAGGCCAGCGCGCACGTCGGTCACGCCCGCGTGCACCGGCGGCCGCCGGACCGCGTCGACGATCGCCTGGGCGACCCTGCCCGAGTAGAACAAGTCCGACCCGCGGCCCCCGAGCTGGCCGTAGGTGGCGGCCAGGTCCGGGTTCCGGAAGGTCGAGCCGACCGGTGGCGGCTCGCCGCCCGGCAGGTACAGGGCGCTTGTCGAAGCGAACTCGCTGAAGCGGGCCGCGTTCGAGGCGACCTGGTCGTGGAACGTCTGGTCGACGGCGAAGCCGCCCGCGGCGATCGCCTTGGCGGACGCGAGCAGCTGCTGGAGCGGCCTGGTCCCGAAGCGGTCCAGCGCCACCTGCCACCCGCGCAGCGTGCCGGGCACGCCGACACCAAGACCGCTGGTCACGGCGTCGGGGAAGGACATGGGGTTCCCGCTTGCCGGGTCGATGAAGCTGTCTGCGCGGAACGCCGCCGGCGCGGTCTCGCGCGCGTCGATCGTCGTCACGCTGCGGTCGGCGGCACGGTAGACGACCATGAAGCCACCGCCGCCGATCCCGCACGAGAACGGCTCGACCACGCCCAGGACCGCCGCCGCCGCCACGGCAGCATCGACCGCGTTGCCGCCCCGCTGCAGCACGTCGATCGCCGTCTGGGTGGCGAGCGGGTCGACGCTGGCGGCGGCACCGCCGGTCCCGGTCGCGACCGGCTGCTTGACGGGGGTCGTCCGCGGCGCCGTGTCCAGCGCGGCCGCACTCGATGACATGGTGGCCAGGAGCACAAGCGCCGCCACGGCGATGAAGAGCCTGCGCACGGCGTCCTCCTCGAGGGGGATTGCCCCGTCTGCTCCGCTGCAGGCGACCCTAGTGCCCGCAAGGACCGGCGTCAACAGACGCAGGCCCGCCGCAGCCAGCGGCGCTGGGTCGCAGCGTGCAGCCAAGCACCGACGAGGCAGCCTGAGCCGCGCCACTCCTTGAAACCATCTCTCCGAGGAAGGAGATTCCCGCTTCGGGGAGGAAGGGGCATTCCGAGCGGTTCTGGAATGTTTGCGTAGCTCAGATCCGGGTAGCGTGTCGGCGCGTGTTCCTGCGTCGAGGCCACCCGTAGTTCCCCAACCGCTCCAACGGTTTCCGTAACCGCCGGTCGGGCCGTCCAGCCCTGCCGGTACCGCCATGGCGTGCATCAGCACGCAAAGCGCCTGGGATGGCAAACCGAGTGGGAATGAAGCAGCTCTCGACCCCTGCCCGGTCGCCATACGCGTCGGGCCCGGGCCCTCGTGGCCCACCAGCCTCTCGACGTCGACGGCTTTGGGTCGTTCGACCCACAAGGAGGTGGGTGCTGTGCGATCTCGTATCCTCCAATCTCCTATCCGATGGACGGTGCTGATCGGGGCCTTGGCCTTGGTGGTAGGCGCCGCGCTTCCCGCGTCGGCAGACCATGCGACGCGGCCGCACACCCCGAACATCCACGCGCTGGGGCACAGCCCCCAGCCCGGCACGTTCGAAGTGCCGGACGGCGAGCGCACGGTCAACTCCGACATCGCCTTCTGGGGGAACCTGGCCTTCAACGGCAACTACGACGGGTTCCGGATCATCGACGTCACCGAGCCGGGCGACCCGCAGCTGGTCTCCTGGACGCACTGCAACGGCGACCAGGGTGACATCGTCGTCTGGCAGAACCTCCTGGTCCGGTCGTGGAACACCAAGCGGGCCACGCCCCGGGACTGCGACGGGCACACCGTGCCCGCGGGCTGGGAGGGCGTGCACGTCTTCGACATCAGCAACCCCGCCGACCCCGCGCTGGTGGCCGCGGTCGAGCTTCCATGCGGCTCGCACACGCTGACGGTGGCCGGCAGCTCAGGCGGCCGGCTGATCGTCTACAGCAACAACTCCAGCAGCTCCGGCTGCGGCGTGGGCCTGGATCTTGCCGGCCAGAACGCCCTGGGCGACTTCATGGACGTCCTCGCGGTGCCGCTGGATCACCCGGAGAACGCCAGCCTCGTCAACCGCGCGGGGCTTGCTGGACCGGCCGACCCGACCGTCCGCACCGGGTGCCACGACGCTGGCGTGATCCGCGGCGACGCGAACCTGGCCGTCTGCGCGAGCGCGGACACCACGAACGTGTTCAGCATCGGCGCGCCGCGGGGTGGATCGCTGGAGGATCCGAAGTTCCTCTACACCATCCAGGAGCCGGGTGTGGACGGCCACCGGGGCCGCTGGCACTCGGCCTCGCTCACCTGGGACGGCAAGGTCATCATCCTGGGCTGGGAGCCCGGCGGCGGCGCCGCGCCCGAGTGCGAGGCGACCGACCCGCCGGTGACCAAGAGCATGTTCTTCTACGACGCCGCCACCGGCGCCAAGCTCGGCCAGTGGACCCTGCCGCGCCCGCAGAGCGCCACCGAGAACTGCACCATCCACAACTACAACGTCGTGCCGCTGGGAAGCGGCCGCTACGTGGCGGTCAGCGGCAACTACCAGGCCGGCACCTGGGTCACCGACTTCACCGACCCGGCCAGCCCGGTGACAGTGGCCTGGTCGGACCCGCCGCCGCTTGTTCCCACCCAGCTTGGCGGCGCGTGGTCGTCGTACTGGTACAACAACTTCGCCTTCGAGTCCGAGATCACCAAGGGCCTCAACGTCTTCCGGGTCAGCGACCCGCGCCTGGCAGGAGCGCGCGTCCTCGGTCATCTGAACCCGCAGACCCAGGAGTTCACCATCGGCTGAGCCGAGGCGACCGCACGCGTGGGGGTGGGCGAACCGTCGCCCACCCCCACGATCCTTGTGCCAGAAACTACCGCCGGGAGGTTGCGATGAAGCCGAGGTCGTTCCTGGCCGCGCTGGCCCTGGTCGTGTTGAGCCTGGCCCCGCCAGCGGTGGCCGGCGGCGACGTGGGCGTCGGGCCGGGCGGTGGGACGCCGGGTACCTCGTCGAACTTCACGCTCGTGGGCGCGGACCCGCTGTTTGGCCGCGGGATGAACGCCGCGCTGGCGGTCTACGACCACTACGTCTACGTCGGCAACCGCACCGACGGCTCGAGCCGCTGCGGCGTCGGCGATCCGCGGCGGGCCGAAAACATCGACTCGTGCCCGCACCCGCATCCCGGGATCCAGATCGTCGACGTCGCCGACCCGGCCAGCCCGACCACGGTCGGGGAGTTCGGCCAGGAGTTCGTGACCGACACCAATCAGGGGCAGACCTCCCGGGAGCTGCGCGTGTGGCCGCAGCAGAAGCTGCTGATGGTCATGTACTTCCGCTGCAGCTCGGTGATCCACGCGTGCCCGCCGAGCGCGGATACCTGGCGGATCCGCTTCTTCGACCTGACCGACCCGCTGCACCCGACGCTGGCGTCGACTTATACCCCGTCGCGCAAGCCGCACGAGATGTACCTGTGGCTCGACCCCAAGAACCCGGCACGGGCGCTGCTATGGCTGTCGACGCCAACGAGCTCGGCCAACCCCGCAACCGCGAACCTGGTCATCACCGACATCAGCCGTGCGCGCGAGGGCGTGTTCACCGAGATCGCCAAGGGGAACTGGGACCAGCCCTTCCCCGGCGCGACCGACCCGGCCAACTACGACTTCGACCTGGCGCTGCACTCGATGACGCCGTCCGTCGACGGGACGCGGACCTACCTGGCCTACCTGCGCGGAGGCTTCGGCGTGCTGGACACCAGCAAGGTGGCCAACAACCAGATCCCCGCTGGGACGGTCGAGTCGCTCAACGACGACCTGCTGACCCCCATCCCGTTCCCGACCTGGGGGACCGGCCCGAGGTGCCCCGGCCACACGCCCGCCGGCTGTGCGGAGAGTCACTCGGCGGTGCCGCTGCCCGGCCGGCCGTTCGCCATCACCATCGATGAGGTCTACGGGACCTTCACGACGCCGTCCTTCGGCTGGCCGTGGGGCTGGACGCGGACGTGGAACATCGCCCAGCCGCGCCAGCCGCGCCTGCTCGGCGAGTACAAGATCCTGCAGAACACCACCGCGTACACACCCGCGTCGGACGAGAACGAGGTGACCTCGTACTCGTCGCACAATCCGACGCCGACGCAGAACCTGGTCTTGGATTCGTGGCACTCGGGTGGCCTGCAGGCGACCGACGTGTCCGACCCGGGCCTGCCCACCCAGGCCGGCTGGTTCTCGCCCACCCCGCTGCCAGCCGTCGCCAACGAGGACCCGGCCCTGTCACGCGGGCCGAACAAGGTCGTGATGTGGAGCTTCCCGATCATCAGGGACGGCCTGATCTACGTCGTCGACATTCGCAACGGGCTCCTGGTGCTGCGCTACACCGGGCCGCACGCCGACGAGGTCAACCCGATCCGCTTCCTGGAGGGGAACTCGGACCTTGGCGACGCGCTCCGCATCGCCAAAACCGCAGAGTAGGGAGCCGACTCGGCGGGAGGTCGGCGGCCGGCGCCGGCCGCCCGCCGGTGGCAAGCAGGCAGAGCGAAAGGCGGCCCCATGGGAACTGATCGGCGACGCCGGCCCCATGATGGGGCCGGCGTCGGTTGCGTCCTCTGCGCGTGGGCTATTCGCCGGTGTAGCGGAACAGGTACAGGCCGAAGTCGCGGTCGCTGGCCGGCACCAGCGGCTGCCCGCGGTTCCCAAGCTGGATCGGCTCGATCCCCCAGAAGTCGTTGCCGCCCTGGTCGATGAAGTGGCCGACCTCCTGGATGCCGTTCTTGCCGAACTTGACCACCCGGAAGCCGGCGTCGTAGTAGGAGATGTAGGCCAGGTTCACGTTGGCGCGGGGGTCGGTCTGGACCTCGTGGACGGTGAGGTTGCCAAAGCCGGTCTGGAAGGCCGGGTCCAGCGCCTCCGGCACCGCGTAGGCGTCGATCTCCTGGAGGGTGTTGGCGTTCAGGAGGTGGACGTAGCCCCAGCCGTCGAACACGCCGCCCTGCGCGAAGACGCGCTGGCCGAGGGTGCCCTTGGCCGGCATGTCCAGCGTGTCACCGCCGGTGTAGCCCGGGGTGTCGTCGAACAGCAGGTGCATGGCCCGGTGGCCGATGCAGGAGCTCGATGCCTGCCCGAGCACAGGGCTGCCCTGCCCGCCGCAGACGAAGCTGTCGGGCAGCAGCCCGTTGCGGCTGCCAACGTGGCTTTGGCCGACGAAGACCATCTTGTAGCCGGCGAGCTCGCCGGTCTCGACCTTCTTGGAGAAGAAGCAGGTGCCGCGGCTGAACACGATGGCGTCGGCGCCGGTCTGCGCCTGGGTGTGGCTGGCCAGCACCTCGGCGCGGTCGCCGGTGCCGTTGCCGTCGACGTCCTCCTCGCAGCCCGAGCCGCCCCACACCGTCGTCCCCGAGAAGCCACTGGGGAACTGCTGGGAGAGCGGGGCCGTCCAGCCGAACTCGCCGCAGGGCGTGGCACCGGCGTTCGGGCCGGTCTCGATGCGGCAGTTGGTGCGAGTCGGGGAGAAGTCCTCGTCGGTGCCCAGGATGAACTGGTTGTTGGAGCTGAACCACGCCTGGTGCCCGTTGCCCTCCGGGATGGCAAAGCCGGTCAGCGGGTCAGGCGTCGGGTAGTCGGAGTCGTTGATGAAGACGGGGCTGGCGGGGTTGGTCACGTCCAGCAGCACCCAGCCAGCGTCCCAGTAGGAGTTGAGCGCGATCCACCGCGTCCCGATCTGCTTGACCTGGAAGTCGTGGTTGAAGACCGTGTCGCCGTTGGCCAAGGGCGACTGGGCCGCCGGCCAGTCGTTGAAGCCCGTCTCGGAGGCCATGACCGGCGCCGCCGGGTTGGTGACGTCGAGGATGTCGACGTCGTCGACCTCCTGGTTGTCGGCCATCATCACGTACGCCTTGCCGGTTGCCGGCGGGTTCGCTCCCGGCACGTACCAGGCGAACGCGCTGTGCACCGAATGCACCCCGTTGATGTTGGGCGAGAGCGCCGGGGTGGAGTCGCCCACCCCGCCGGCGAGCTTCACCGGCGCCAGCGGGTTGCTGACGTTCCACAGCGACACCCCGCCCTCGAACGGCTGGCCGGAGTCACAGGGCTCGTTGTTGTGCACCAGCAGGTCGCCGGTGAAGGCCGGCGTGGCCATGTGGATGATATGGACGCCTTCCCCGACGTAGGAGTTGGGGTGCGCCGGGAGGAAGCCGACCTTGGTCGGGCTGGCCGGGTTGGCGATGTCGACGATGTGCACCCCGGTCCCCTGCGCGCCCGGCCGCCCCGCGCACTCAGGGTTGAATGCGCCGAGGTAGGCGTAGTGGCCGAACGCGCCGACGTCGCTGATGCCGCCGGTGACGTTCGTCAGCCGAAGCTTGCCGACCAGCTCGACGTTGGCGCTGGAGGGCGGCAGGTGCCCGCCCGTGCCGCCATGCTGGTCGTCGGCGACCGCCGGCCCGTCGGCGGGGTCAGAGCCGAGCGCATCGGGCGGGATCGACGCTCCGGCCGCGCCGGCCCACAGCACCAGGATGAGCGCAGCCACCGGCACGAGGAAGCTTCTACGGAAGGACATCGTTGTTCCCCCCTTCTCCAGGGACCCTCTCCGCGGGGCACCTTGAAGCTGGAAGGAATCTACGTTTCGGGAGGATGCCACGTCAACGGCAAAAGGAGAACATAACGCCTATTCTCCAGCCTCGTCGTTGTCGGGCAGCCGCTCCCAACGGCCCGTGCCAGCGCCCGGACGGGAGCGGTCCGGGTCGACGTCCCGGGCAGTCGGGAGGTCGGCGTCGATCGGCAGCTGGTAGCCGAGCCTGGCTTCCAGCTCGGGGATCTGGTCGGAGCGGATGTCGAGGTCCTGGAGGGCGCGGACCAGGCCGGCCATTCCCTGCATCATGTGCGGCTCGACGTGGCAGTGGATCAGGAAGTCGCCACCCACCCGCACGCGTGGCTGCTCATTGCCCGACCCGCCACCGTGGGATCCACCACCGTGAGACCCGCTACCGTGAAACCCGCCACCGTGGGGCGGTAGTGCCGAGTGGCCAGGGCCGCCGTGCGGGGAAACGGCCTGGAGGCGGCGGGAGGTGAATGGCGAGCGCGCCAGCGACCATGTCGGCGAGACCGACACCGGCGGGACGACCGGCTCGCCTCGCTTCAGGCTGTCAGACGCCTGGGCCTCGCATTCGGGATCGGGCAGCAGCACGACCGGCGGCACCACGGTGTCGGCGATAAATGACTCCGCCGGGCTCAGCCTGCTACAGATTCCTTCGGCGCCGCTCCAGGGCCCGCCGGCGTAGCGCACGCTTCCGTCGCGCCCGCCTGTGTAGCTCTTGCGCTTCCTCGTCGCCCAGCATCTTGGCGGCCAGGTTATCCTCTTGTCCCTCACGAGGAGGTGACTGACTGCCGTGGAAAGCGGTTTGCGCCGAAGTTGGCAGCAAGTAGAGGATGGACCCCCTCCGCGAGCACCACCACCGCCATGGCTCCTCCCCGACCAGGATCCGCCAGCTCCGGCGATATGCCTGTCCTGGCGTGGCCTCCCAACGGCCCGGTCCGCCTTGATCCGCACGGCAACGGGGCATGCAGAGATCCTGGTGGCACCAGCGGCCACCACGGGTACGAAGAAACTGCAGATCGGCGGGCCCTGCATATCGGGCTCGGCAAGCTGCGGGAGACGATCGGGCTCACCGAGGGATGACCGTCGGCTTCGCCATAGTCATCCCGGCCGCGGCCATCGCGTTCGCCGTCCTGCGCCGCCATCCACCCGCCGCCGGCCGAACCCGACCGGCAGCCAGCGCGAACTCTGCGCACGCTGGCCAGAGGCACCAGCCCAACGTCGCCCATCCGGGCTGCCAGGTCCGCTTCGCCGCATGAAACGACAAGCGCCTCAGCCGTCCGACCGGCCAGCGTCCCGGTCGCCGTAGCGGCGGTGGGCGTCGCTGATCGCCATGTCGCCGAAGGCGAGCACATCGACGCCGCCGCGCCAGCGGCGTCGAGTACAGCGAACGCCCCTCGCCGTCGCGCAGTCGCAGGCTCTCCCCCACCTGGGCAGTGACCGCGCTCATGATCCCTGGCCGGGCCCGGTCGGCTCGGCGGATGCGCAACGACTCGTGCGCCACGCGGTGCCACCGCTGCGGGAAGGTCGCAAGCGCATAGCCCCCCGCGCCCTCCTTGGAGATGAGCTCGCCGGTGGCCAGCGTGTAGTGCAGCCGGCTCACGCCGGTGACCACCCACACGGTCCCGTAGGGGGTGAGCGTGGCCAACCCCCACCTGCCGCGCAGCCGCGAGGCGCCATCCAGCAGCCGAAGCCAGTAGCCGTCGAGGTTGCCACGCGTCCATGTCGCCAGCGCCTGCGGGTCCGCCCAGATGCCGACCTCCGCTGGCGCGGGGCCGCGGCAGGCCACCCCGTGGCGAGCGACGCTGTGCCAGGTCACCGGGTCAGGGGCGCCGGTGCCGTGGGCGTGGAAGCGTCCCTGGTGGCTGTGCGGACCCGGCCGGGCCTGCGCCGGACCCTGCGCGAGGTCGTCTCAGGTCAGGTAGCACCCGTCGAAGAAGGGCCGAGGCCGCCGCTTGCGGAGCCGGGTGTGGGCCTGCTCCAGCACGGCCAGGGCGGCAGTGTCCGGCGGGGTCGCGGTGACCGCGACGAAGTCGATGTCGCTGGTGTGGGGCGGAACTCGCCAAGCGCGACCGAGCCGATCAGGTACAAGCCCTCGATCAGCCCGGCGGCCTGGGCGTCGACCGCCTCCAGGTAGGCGCCGACTACATCTTCCACCAGGGCGTGCAACGGCATCGCGGCGGAGTCTCCCAGAGTTGTCCTGCGGCTGCCACTCCGGGCAGCCCAGCCATTCCGTGAGCAGGAACGGAGACTCCGCGCACCATCGCGGTCGGTCGCCTGCCACACCGCTCCCTCGACCTGGGCACAACGGGACCGCGATCAAGCGCTGCTGGCGCCGGCACGCCGCGTCGCGGCGATGCGGCGAACCTGGAGCACGGTCAGCGCCAGGAGCAGCGTTCCCACGGCGTACAGCAGGGTCCCGAACACGACCTCCCCGGTGGCAGGTCCGGCGCCTTCTGCAGGCCACCGCCGACGCCGTCGCCCGGTGGGGCTGGCCCAGGTCACCGTGGAGCGAATCGCGGCCGAGGCCGGCCTGTCCCGGACGACCCCGCACCGACGCCGCGTGACCCGCGAGGCCCTCATCGCTGCGCTCGCCCAACGGGCCGCCGAGCAGTTCCGCGCCGCCCTGTGGCCCGCCCTCACCGGCCCCGGCAGCGCCGCCGACCGACTCCAGGCCGCGCTGGAGGCCATGTTCGCCGTCGCCGACGAGCATCTGCAGCTGCTGGCCGGCATGTTCCTGGCTCACGGCGAGATGTTCCACAAGCCCGGCCCGGAGGCTCTCACCGTCGACGCCGTCGCCGACCCGCTGGAGCGGCTGCTCCGCGACGGCGCCGTCGACGGCTTCCTGCGCGAGGTCGATCCCACCCCGACCGCCACCGTGCTGTTCAACACCGCGGGCTGGGGCTACGTCCACCTGCGCGCCAGCCACCGCTGGCCATCCGAGCACGCCCGTGCCGCCATCATCGACCTCGTCCTGGGCGGCCTGCTTCCCCGCTGAGCAACAACGGTCGCGTCCTCCCGGCGGGAGGGACGGCTGGTGCCCCACCGCAGGACTCCCTGAGGCTCCGCCCCCGGCCACCATGACGATGAACCAGTGTGCCTCGTGGAACCCCGATCGCCCGCGCGGTGTAGCAGGCTGGGAGGTGCCACGATGAGATCGTTACGCACTATGTTTGCGCTCGTCGCGATCCTGGCGAGCGTCGTGCTGACCGCGGGACCCGCCCAGGCGGGCGGCTGGGCCGTGACGGTGCTTGACCCGCTGCCCCCGGGGCTCGAGCCGGGCCGCAGTTACACCGTCGGCTACTGGGTCCTGCAGCACGGCTCCCATCCCTACGAGGGCGACCTCGGCACGACCGGCCTGAAGCTGGTCGACGCTGGCGGTCGGGTGGTGAGCTTCCAGGGCGTGGCGCTGCGCGAGCCCGCGCACTTCGCCGCGGCCATCGCCATCCCCCACGCCGGGACGTGGAAGCTGTACGGCCTGCAGGGCATCTTCGCCGAGTACCAGGTCGGCACGCTCACCATTCCCGGCGGGCTCACGGTGCTACGGCCGCCGACGCCGATGACGATGCACAGCGACACCCACGACCCCCATTGGGCGCCATCCGCCCGCCGGACGTCGCCGCCATGGCCAGCGGCAACGCCTTGCCGGTGAACGCCGCAGACCGCGGCGCTGCCGCGGCAGCCGTGCCGGAGCCCGCCGAGCAGCGGTCCGCGCCGACCCGGCACGGCGATCGGGTGCTGCCGACAGGGGTGGTGCTTGCGGTCATCCTCGGGCTGGCCGCCGCCGGCGGCGTGCTGCTGCTCGGCCGTCGCCGCATGCTGTGGGTCGCACCGTGGCAAGCACGAAGGCGCCCGCGATGAGCACGAGACCGGCCGCGCACCGCGGGCGCTTCCCCGCACGCGGCCGGACCCTGGTCGGGTAATACCAACGGCTCGCCGCACCCGGCTCGACGATCCGATGGTGGCCTTCAAGCAGGGTTCGGCGCACCCACGAATGTCCTGGCCTGCTCGGGCCGCACGACCCCAGCTGCTGGTCGCACGTGTGGCTGTGGCTCCTTGAGAGGCCGGCTGGTGTCGGCGACCCGCCGGTGATCGCCCTGACGCTCGATGGCGTACCGGCCACCGAACACATCGACGCCCCTAGCAGTGACCGGAAGTCCTGCGCGTAATCTGGAGCCAGCTCCCCGGTAGCTGTCCCCAGGCGACGGGCAGAACTTGTCCCAGCGCGTGCATGTTCCCTCTCCCCTCCAGGTCTCGACGGGTGGCTCAGCTAGGTCTACCGTAACGGGCCTCTCAGGAGACGACGGCGCGTCACGTGAGGGGAAGGGATGGCGCGAATGCGACGTGTCCTCCGTGTACCCGTATCCGGGGTGTGGGTTTCCCAGTGGCTCTCCCTGCTGGCGCCGACCGCGCCGCCCCGGCCGCTGAGCACCAGGCGGGCCGCATGTCGAGGCCCGCCTGGTGACACGTCCATGGTCCACTCGCGATCGGAGGGTGTCAGCGTGAGAGGCAGACCGTGGCGGTTATCGTTCCTGGCCGTGTCGGCTGTGGTGGTGGCCGGCATGTGGGCGGCGCCGGCACAGGCGACCCACAACCAGGACCAGCACAGCCCGCAGGCCAAGGCCCTGGCGAACATTCCCCGTTCCAGCGACTTTCGCTGGAACGACCCGGCGCGTGGCCGCAACTTCCAGTCCGACCTGGCCTTCGAGGGTCACCTGGCCATTGCGGGCAACTACAACGGCCTCCGGGTCATCGACATCGCCGACCCGGCCCATCCGAAGGTGCTCCGGGACGTGTGGTGCCCGGGGCCGCAGAACGACGTGTCGATTTGGGGTGATGTGATCGTCGCGTCGGTCGACGACGTGCTCACCAGCCCGGCGTGCGGCAGTCTCCGCGCCGTCCCGCAGACCGACCCCAACGGCTGGGAGGGGCTGCGGCTCTTCAGCCTCAAGCAGGTGCTCGCCGCCCAGCCCGACGCCGACGGGTTCACCCGGGTGCAGCCCGTGGGGTCGGTGTTCACCAAGTGCGGCTCCCACACCCACACCGGCATCCCCGACGGCGACCGCGTCATCGTCTACGTGTCGTCGTACTCGCTGCGCTCCGGGCCGCGGTGCGGGCCGGAGAACGCCGCCACCTACGGCTACGACCCCTACCACCGGCAGATCTCGGTCGTCGAGGTGCCGCTGGCCAACCCGGCGGCGGCCCGCGTCATCGGCGAGCCCAAGGTCCACATGCCGCTGTTCACCGACCTGGTGCCGTTTGGCTTCAACCCGCTCGGCGGCTGCCACGACATTCAGGTCTACCCCAGCAAGCACCTCGCCGCGGCGGCCTGCGCCAGCGTGGGCCAGCTGTGGGACATCAGCGACCCGGCGCACCCGGACACCGAGCACCCACTGTGGGTGGTGGACGAGCCCAACGTGCAGTTCTACCACTCGGCCGCGTTCACCTGGGATGCCAACATCGTCATCTTCGGCGACGAGGTGGTCTTCGAGAGCAACTGCAGCGGACCGCAGGGCCAGATCTGGTTTCACCGCGCAACCAACGGTGCCACGCTCGGCTCGTTCCAGATCCCGCGCGTGCAGCCGGCAGAGCAGTACTGCTCGGCGCACATGTTCAACGTCCTGAAGACCGATCCTGACCAATACCGCCTGGTCGCGGCCTGGTACAGCGGCGGGGTCACGGTCGTGGACTTCACCGAGCCCTCCCAGGCCCGCGAGGTCGCCTACTACGACTTCGCGCCGCTTGAGGCGATCGACACCGAGGGCCTGTGGTCTGCCTACGCCTACAACGGCTTCGTCTACAGCAACGGCCTGTTCCGCGGCTTCGACAGCCTGTTCATCCCCCAGGCCAGAGCAGGGGCCAAGCAGCTCTCGACCCTCAACCCGCAGACCCAGCTGTAACCGTGCCCGGCTTGCTCACCATCGACACCGACCCCACAGCTTCTTCGAATTCGGCGCTTCCGCCCCCGGATGGATCCCGGGGGCGGAAGCCGACCAGACGAAAGATGACATGTACAGGGACCCCCTCCGGCTCAAGCACGATGCAGCGTGCTGGAGAGCCTGTTGGCGGAGCTCGAAGGAGGTCCCGATGACAATCATAGGCGGGCTTGACGTGCACCGCAGCCAGATCACCTACGACTGGATCGACACCGACACCGGCCAGGGCCGGCGTGGCCAGCTCGCCCTGCCACGCGGGACCACCTGCGCGTGTGGTTGGAGCAGTTGTTACGCAACGCGCTGAATGGTGATGAACAGGCACACGATCGTGGTGACGACTCCGGTCTGGTCCGTCATGCGCACAACCAGGCATCGCCCGATCGGCCGGTCACCAACTTCGTGTCGCCCGCGCCCGCACGTCGTGCCCACCCAACAGCCGATGGCTGCCACGTGCTGCACAGCGGCGAGCGCGCCTGGCGCTGAGAGCCACTGGGGTCCGCGTACCCAGGGCAAGGGGAGTCCGGGAAGTGCTGAATGCGTGCGATGGGCGCGAATATCGGACTTGCTTGAGGTCCGCGTGGCCGCCCGGCCTTTGATGCCCTGCTCGACCAGCACGGCACCTTCCTGCGCCTGCATCACTTGAGCGCGCACGACCAACTCTTGCAGCTACACCGACGGGCATGGGCGGCCAACGTCTTGCCGGTCCTGCCACGGAGCTTCGACCTACCCGTCCGCGTCGACGTGCAGCAGGTCGCCGGTAGAGGGGCGCGTCACCCACAGCGACCCCAACCCGACCGCCATGCGGCTGTCGGCGTCGCCGCCGGTGTCGAAGGCCTCGACCACGCGCAGCGTGGCCGGGTCAACCCGCTCGACCACGACGCTGGCCGTGGTGTCGTGGTGGATCTGCCATCCCTGCACCCACACCGACCTGGCACCAATCGCCAGCGCCACCGGCCGGTCCAGGTCGGCCAGCGGCAGCGCCGCGGCCACCCTCCCAGCCGCCGGGTCGATCCGCAGCAGCGCGGGGCCGATGCGAGTGCCCGACGGCGAGGCGGCAGCGTACAGGTCGGTCAGCACCCACACGGCGCCAAAACCGGCGGCCACGGCGGTGGCGTGGGCCGCGGCCACGGCCGGCGCGGGTGAGGTCACCAGCGGCAGGGCAACCCGCGCGGGCGCGCCGCCAGCCATGCGCAGCCGCCACAGCCCTGGCCCGTTGCCGCTCAGGACCCAGACGCTGCCGCCATCGACCGCGACGCCTGGGACCTCCGCCTCGGGCACAGACACCACCGCCGCGACCGCAAGCGTCGGCGGGTCGCGCCGCAGCAGCCGGCACCGGCCGGCTGCAGCAGGGCGCTCGCACACCAGCCACCACAGGCTGCCGTTCCCAGCCGCCACGGGACCCCCTCGGCCGCTGGTGGGCACCGTGCCCAGCACGCGGCCGGTCCGCGGGTCGACCCCGACCACCCCCACCGAGGTGGCGACCCAGACCGTCCCGCCGGCCAGCAGCACGTCCACGGCCTGCTCGGGCAGGCTCACCCGGACCCTGGCGACCACCCGGTTCCGGAAGGGGTCGACCCGCACCAGGTCACCGTGCAGCACCACCCACACCGCGCCCTCGCCGACGGCGACCGGGAACGCCTCACCCCCCAGCGGGTCAACCGGCGGGCCGATGTGCAGCCCGGCCGCGGCGTCCAAGGGCCGCGCGACGACCGTGACCGGCAGGGCCGGCAGGGTTGTACGGACAGGCGGCTCGGCCACCGGCAGCGCGTGCTGCTGGGCGCGGCCGACCAGGACCAGCAGGGC
>WNGM01007703.1_pt1 | contig 15560 bp, 14 predicted proteins | sample 5400571 | NCBI WGS metagenome assembly WNGM01 (sample SAMN13153378, study PRJNA577476) | soil metagenome | isolation source: 100 cm soil or saprolite under Garry oak tree replicate 2 | place: USA:California | collected 2016-06-15 | reverse complement strand
GACCTCGAGGCGAGCGGTTGCGCCGACCTGGTGGACTACGTGACCCTGCCCGGCGCGGTGACGGAGGCGCGCAACACGTCGGGGCAGAAGATCGTCTCCGACGTCCGTACAGCCGTTGTGCGGCTGCGGCCGTGCAGCCCGCTGCCTCCCCCCGTGGCGATGCCGTAACCCCGTGACACCCGGGGGGAGCGATCGGGCGTTGCAGGACGACGTGATCCGCGCGCTCGCGGACGCGCCGTACCGCGCGTCAGCCGAGTGGCGGCGCCGCGCGCTCGCCGATCCCGACCGCGTGGAGCGTTACGCACGGTTCCTCTCACGGCACTTCTACTACGAGCGGATCGTCCATTTCTTCAAGTACTCGCGCGCGCTGGCGCGGGTAACTGGCCGGCGCCCGGAAGCGATCCTCAAGCGGCCGGGCTTCGACGCGCTGCTTCCCACGGCGGTGCTCGGCAGCCGGGAGACGGCGCGGGCCGTCGCCCGACTCGTGGTCGAGTTCGTCTCGGAGGCCGGCGCGCCCGTTCCGTATCTGCCCGACCTGCTCCGCTACGAGGAGGCGATGATGGTGGCGGAAGCCGGGCCGAGGGTGTGGCGAGAAACGGGGAAGGGGGAGGAGGGACGAGGGAAGGGTGACGCCCCGGCGACGGTGGAAGGGACGGTGCTCCTGGACTTGACGTACGACCTCCCCGCGGTCCTTCCCAAGCTGCTCCAGCCGTGGACCGAGGTGCCGGAAGCACCCCAGCGACCGACCACGCTCCTCGTCGCCCGATCCCCGCACGGGCGGGTCGCCGTGGCGCGCAGCGACGCGGCCGTCGCGGCCGTCGTGCAGCTCGCGGACGGGAAGCGGACGCTCGCGGAGCTGGCGGCGGGCGCCGGGCTCGAAGTCGCGCAGCTCGAGGACACCTTGCAGGGGTTGGTTGATCTCGGGGCGGTGCGATTCTCGACGGGGAGCTAGAGTGGAGGGGCTGGGTCGCGGCCGCGCAGCAGTCCGCGTAGTTTGGAAGGCCGCATGACGACCGCCACGATCCTGCGTCCCGACGCCACCGAACACGCGCCGTCCTCCGGGACATACCTGGCGTGAGGGTGACGGTCGGCCAGAAGGCGCGTCGTAGCCTGAGCCTGACGTCCGAGCACGTCGCGACCTACGCCAGGCTCACCGGCGACTACAACCCATTGCACTTCGACGCCGCGTTCGCGGCCGGGACGACGTTCGGGAAGCTGGTCGTGCAGGGCGGCCTCACGACGGGCCTGCTGCACGCGCTCGTCGCGATGGACCTGCCCGGCCCGGGCAGCGTGTTCCTGAGCCAGAATTGGAAGTTCACTGCGCCGGTCTACATCGGCGACACGATCACGGCCGAAGCGGAGGTGCTGAGCGTGCACGAGACGAAGCCGGTGTGTCAGCTCAAGATCCGAGTGACCCGGCAAACGGGAGAGATGGTGCTCGAGGGAGAGGCGTGGTGCTACACGTTCCAAGCAGGACAATGACGGCGAAAAGCCGCGCCCTACCTTGGCGCTAGCGAAGCCGCGTGCCACATCCAGGGCATTGAAGCGAGGGCCACGGCGTTCCAGGCGAGGAACAACAGCCGCATCTCACCCGGCGAGTAAGGGCGATCGCGCCACAGCAGCATCGCGTCCAGGATGAACCAGGCAGCGCTTCCCGCGAGGAATGCAGCGAGCCACGGATCGCGGGCGCACGTCCATATCAGCACAGCTTCAACAGCGAGAAACGCGATCAACAGCCATTTCGCTGGCCCTGCTTCCAGGACACCAGCGAGCGTCCGACGGCCGGCGCGGCGATCGGGTTCCAAATCCATGATTTGGCCAAACAGGTGGGAGTGCATCGCAAACATGGCACCGAACAGGAACGTGAACCATGGCACCTGTGAGACATGGTTCAGCCAACTCGCGAGGACGAATACGAGCAGGTAACCAGCTTGGTTCAGCAGGTCGAAACCGGGACGTCCTTTGAACGCGAACGGCTGACAATTGTACATCGCGGTGACAACTATAAGGGCCGCGAACCACGCGAGCGCCTTGGCTCCCAGTAATAGCGTGAACAGGACCGCAAACGGCAGCTGCACGAACGCGATCCGCCATGGCAAGCGCTCGAGCCGTTCCGGTGTGCCGCGCGCCCCAAACAGGTACGTTCCTTTGCGCGGGTTGAATCGGTCCGCCTCGACGTCGACGACGTCGTTCCAGCCGTAGATAAGCAGGCCGAGCGGGAAGGTCACGTAAAAGAGACCGAGCCAGAACTCTGCCTGATCGAGGACATTTCGCCCGCCAACGGGCACGAGATAAAACCAAGTCGACGTGAGCCAAAAACCTGGCCGCGCCGCTTTGACTACGAATGCGATCTCCTCCGCGAGCCGACGCGCGAGATCACCCGAGCATCGGGATCACCGATACCCCGCTGCCTGCAGACTGAACAACTCGGCGTAGAGCCCGCCGCGCGCCACCAGCTCCTCGTGCGTCCCCTGGTCGACCAGCTCGCCCCCCTGCAGCACGAGGATCCGGTCCGCCATCCGCACCGTCGAGAAGCGGTGGGAGATCAGCACCGCCATCCGTCCCTGCGTCAGCTCCGCGAACCGCAGGAACACCTCGTACTCGGCGCGGGCGTCGAGTGACGCGGTGGGCTCGTCGAGGATCAGCACCTGGGCGTCGCGCATGTAGGCGCGCCCCAGCGCCACCTTTTGCCACTCGCCCCCGGACAGCTCCACGCCGCCGTCGAAGCGCCGGCCCAGCATCTGGTCGTAACCCTTCGCGAGCCGAGAGGCGACCGAATCGGCGAGGCTGCGGCGCGCGGCCTCGCGGATCCGCGCATCGTCGGCGAGCTCCTCCACCTGGCTCACCCCGATGTTCTCCTTCAGGATGAAATCGTAGCGCACGAAATCCTGGAAGATGACGCCGATGTTCTTCCGCAGGCTGCCGAGGTCGTACTCGCGCAGATCCACGCCGTCGAGCAGGATGCGGCCTGCGTCGGGGTCGTACAGCCGCGCCAGCAGCTTCACGAGCGTCGTCTTCCCCGCCCCGTTCTCCCCGACGAGCGCGATGCGTTCCTCCGGCGCGAAGGTGAACGTGAGGTGCCGCACCGCCCAGCGGTCGGAGCCGGGATAGCGGAACCCGACGTCCTGGAACTCGAATCCCCGCCGGATCGGCACCGGCACGGGGCGCGCGCCCGGCGGCGACGTCACCCGCGGCTGCACGTCGAAGAACGTGAACAGGTCCGAGAGATACAGGCTCTGCTCGAATACCTGCGAGAGCGACAGCAGGATGCGCTGGATGAGGTCGCGGCTCTGGCGGAACGAGCCCGCGAGGAACGTGAGCGCACCGATCGTGAATCGCCCCAGCACCGTGAGGTAGATCGTGACGGCGTAGGCGCCGTAGTAGCCGAGCGTGCCGATGGTCACGAACAGCGTGGAAACGATGTTGCGCTTGACCGCGAGCCGCTTGTTCTCCTCGTAGAACTCGTCCGACAGCTTTGCATAGCGGCCCACCAGGAAGTCGGAGAGGCTGAAGAGCTTGACCTCCTTCGCCATCTCATCCGACGCCCCCGCGTAGCGCAGGTAGTCCAGCAGCCGGCGCTCCGGGGTCCACTGGAACAGCAAGGAGTAGCCCAGCGCGGCGTAGTGGGTCTCCCCCAGGAACGACGGCACGACGGCGACTACCAGCAGCACGAGGAGCCACGGGAGCTGCACCAGCAGCACGGCCGCGAGTGAGACGAGGGTCACGAGGTCTTGCCCGGTCGACAGGAGCAGCGCGACCAGGCCGATGCGCCCGACCGTCTGGCGGCGCGCGCGCTCCAGGTGGTCGTAGGTCTCGGCGTCTTCGTATTGCGCGATGTCCAGCGTGGCGGCGTGCTGCATCAGCCGCACGCTGATGCGGTTCGAGAACAGGTCGCCGAGCAGGCTCTCGAGCAGCGAGGAGGCGCGAGCCAGCCCCTCGCCCCCCACGGCGACGCCGAGCTCGAGGCCCACCAGGCCGCCGAGATACCACCAGTCCACCGGGCTTCCCCCGGCCCGCGCTCGCATCGCGGCGATGACGCCATCGATGATCAGCTTGCCGATCCACAGCACCGCGAGCGGCACGAACGACCGGATCACCCGCAGCGCGAGGATCGCGACGGTGTAGCCGCGGTGGGTCTCGTACACGAGCCTCAGGAGCGGGGGAACGTACTTGAGCGCCTGGAGCCGCTCACTCCACGTGGGTGGCTTCCCGTCGGGCCCGGACAACGGGCTCCTGGGCCGCGGCACGATGCCGTGCGGGATGAAGCGGGGCGGGGGATTCGTCACAACCTTAACTTGTCCACGGGGCCGTGCGTCAATATAACTGCATGAGAAAGTCGGACAGTCGGACGGTCGGATGGTCGGATGGAGTGCGCCAGCGAGCTCACATGCTCGGCGCGCTCGCCCTGGCGTTCCAGTCCGTCAGTCCGACAGTCCCACTCTCCGCCCAGGTGTCGCCGCGCGATTCCGCGCTCCACGCGCTCAATCGCCTCGCCTATGGGCCCCGCCCCGGCGAGGTGGAGCGCGTGGCGCGGGAGGGGGTGATGCGGTGGATCGACCGCCAGCTCGCGCCCCAGCAGATCGCCGACGGCGACCGCGCCGCGCGAGAGCGCGAGTTCCGCTTCCTCGACTACGACCGCGGCGACCTGGCGCGGTTGTACGTCGCGGCGCAGCAGGAGCGGCGAGAGCGCAAGGCCGACCCGACGGCCGATCAGCCGCCCGGCCCGCTCGAGCAGCGCGGTCGCCGCCTCGCCGGCCAGTTTGCCGAGCTCGCGGTCATGCGCGCCGCCATCTCCGAGCGCCAGCTATACGAGGTAATGGTCGACTTCTGGACCAACCATTTCAACGTGTTCCTCGGTAAGGGGGCAGACCGTTTTCTCACACCTGATTACGTCGAGCATGTCATCCGCCCCCACGCGCTGGACAGGTTCGAGGACCTCCTGATCGCCACGGCCGAGAGCCCGGCGATGCTGTTCTATCTCGACAACTGGGCGAGCGTCGCGCCGGGGGCCTCACCGCCGTTCCCCCTCTCCGCATCGCGGAGAGGGGGTCAGGGGGCGAGGAAAGGCATCAACGAGAACTACGCCCGCGAGCTGCTCGAGCTGCACACCATCGGCGTAGACGGCGGGTACACGCAGGCGGACGTGATCAACGTGGCGCGCATCTTCACCGGCTGGGGCATCGAGCGGCCCCAGCAGGCCGGCGGCTTCGTGTTCCACGAGTGGGCGCACGACTACGGGGAGAAAGCAGTGCTGGGCGTCGCGTTCCCGGCGGGCCACGGCGAGGACGAAGCCATCCGGCTGCTCCGGCTGCTCGCCAATCACCCGGCCACGATGCACCACGTGAGCCGCAAGCTGTGCGAGCGGTTCGTGAGCGACGAGCCGCCGGACGGCTGCGTCGACGACGCCGTCGGCGCCTGGAAGCGCTCCCATGGCGACCTCCGCGAAGTGCTGCGGGCGATCTTCACGTCGCCCGACTTCTGGGCGCCGCGCACCGTGGGCGGCAAGGTCAAGACGCCGCTCGAGTTCGTGGTGAGCGCCGCGCGAGCCGCCGGCGCCGATCCCGACACCAACCCCCGTCTCGCCCAGCTCGTGGCGCGGCTCGGCGAGCCGCTGTATCTCCACGTGGCGCCGGACGGGTACCCGGAGAACCAGGACGCCTGGGTGAACAGCGGGGCGCTGCTCGACCGCATGAACGCCGCGGTCGCGCTTGTCGCCGGCAAGCTCCCCGATGTCTCGGTGAACCTCGATTCGATCGCGCCGCCGACCGCGGACCCCGACGTGCTGATCGCCGCGGTCAACGAGCGCGTGCTCGGCGGCACGATGTCGGCCAACACGGCGAAGGTGATCCGCGAGCAGCTCGCGGACGTCCACGACCCCGCCCAAGCCCGGGCCCTGGCCGTGGGACTGGTGCTCGGAGGGCCGGAGTTTCAGAGGCAGTAGTTAGGCGGGTAGGCGGGTAGGCGGTTGGCCAGGAGAATGGGACGATGACAATCTCGAGACGTGTGTTCGTGAAGTCGGGAGGCCTGGCGCTGGTGAGCTTCGGGCTCGATCCACTCTTTCTGGCCCGAGCCGCGTTCGCAACTAACCGCCTACCCGCCTATCCGCCTAACCGCCCGATTCTCGTCTGCCTGTTCCAGCGCGGCGCCGTGGACGGGCTCAACATGATCGTGCCGCACGGCGATCCCACGTATTACCGGGAGCGGCCGCGGATCGCCGTGCCGGCCACCGACGTCATCGATCTCGACGGCTACTTCGGGCTCCACCCCCGACTCGCGGCGCTGAAGCCCCTGTGGGACTCGAAGAGCCTCGCCGCGATCCACGCCATCGGCTCGCCCGACGCCTCCCGCAGCCACTTCGACGCCCAGGACTACATGGAGTCGGGCACGCCGGGCGTGAAGGCCACGCCCGACGGCTGGCTCAACCGCTACTGCCAGCACGACCGGGAGCATGCCGACACGCCGTTCCGCGCCGTCGCCTTCGGGCCGCAGCTGCCGCGCATCCTCGCCGGCAGCGCGCCCAGCCTCGCGATCGACGATCTCCAAGCGTTCGGCCTGCGTGCGCCCCAGTCCGCCGCGCGCGACCGGCTCACCCGCGCGTTCGAAGAGCTGTACGCGGGCTCGGCGACCGGGCTGCTCTCAAGCTCGTCGCAGGAGGCGTTCCAGGCCGTGCAGATGTTGCAACAGGTCGATCCCGCGCAGTACCAGCCCGCGAACGGTGCCGCTTACCCCCGCGGCCGGTTCGGGAAGGCAATGCTCGAGATCGCCCAGCTCATCAAGGCCGACATCGGCGTGCAGGTGGCGTTCGCGGATGTGACGGGATGGGACACGCACGTGAATCAGGGGGCCAGCGAGGGGCAGCTCGCGGCGCGACTCAACGACCTCGGGCAGGCGCTCTGGGCATTCGCGCAGGACCTGGGCGAGAAGCTGCGCGACGTCGTCGTGCTCACGATGTCGGAGTTCGGCCGCACCGTGCGGGAGAACGGCAACGCGGGCACCGACCACGGGCACGCCACCGCGATGCTCGTCCTGGGCGGGCCGGTGAACGGCGGCACGGTGCTGGGGAGGTGGCCCGGCCTCGACCCGGCGCAGCGCTTCGACGGACGGGACGTCGCGGTAACCACGGATTTTCGCGACCTGTTCGCCGAAATTCTCGCGCGGCACCTGGGCGCCAAGGATCTCTCGGCGGTGTTTCCGGGGTTCGCCGTCGATCCGGCGCGGTTCCCGGGCGCGATCAGCGCCTAGCGGCGCGCTGGACCCGGCCTGCGAGCTCCCGCCGGAACCGCGCGACGTCGAGCCCCAGGTCACCCGCGTACTCGATCAGGGCGTCGTCGTCGAGCGCGAACTGCCGCTCGAACAACCGGTCGTGCATCTCCCAGAACTTGCCCTGCGCACCCGCGGCTTCGGCAGCCTCCGCCGCGTGCTGCGCATAGGGATGGCTGTCCCGCAACGGAAAGTTGCGGTACACGAACCGCAACCGGCGGCCCATCTGCTTCTGGACCTCCTTGACGATCGGGTAGGCGCGGCCGCAATGAGGACATTCGTAGTCGCCGTACTCGACCAGCGTGACGGCTGCGTCGGGCGGACCCTGGAGGTGATCCCGGTCGCCCACCGGAAGGGTGAGCTCCGCCGCGGTCTCGCGCGTGCTCACGCGGTGGTCTGCGCGCCGGCGAGGGCTTCGAGGGCCCGCAGGATGCCGTCCGCCCCGGGGTTCACCCCCACCGGCGAGACGTAGCTCCACCGGATCACTCCCGCTCCATCGATCACGAACAGTGCCCGCTCCGTGAAGCCGTCGCCGGCGCGGTACACGCCGTAGCGGCGTGCCACCGCTCCCTTGGGCTCGAAGTCCGCGAGCAAGGGGAAGCGCAGGTGGCGGTCGCTCGCGAACGCGGCGTGGCACCACACGCCGTCCACCGAAATGCCGAGCAGTTCCGCGTTGTAGCGCTGAAACTCGGGGAGCACCTCGTTGTAGAGCGCCATCTGGTCGCCGCACACCGGGCTCCAGTCGGCCGGGTAGAAGGCGAGGATCACGGGCCGGCCGCGCAGCTCGCCCAGCGAGACGGCCCGGTCGGGCGTGCTGTGGAGCGTGAAGTCGGGCGCCGCGGTCCCGGCGCCGAGCGGCCCTGCCGAGCCGGCGGTCGTTGCAGCCATGGGTGTTCCTTTCAAGAGAGCCTCAGGGAGCGGATTCGACGCTGGCGATGGGGAGCTCCAGCCGCTCGGCGTTGCGCAGCACGAGCAGGTTCGTCTCGGCGCCGATACGATCCGCAGTGAGCAAGCGGTGCAAGTCGTCGATCCCGGTGACGGGCTTGCCGTCGAAGCCGACGATGATGTCTTCCGCCTTCACGCCGGCGCGCGCCGCCGGGCTGCCCGGCTCCACACCGGTCACGAGCACGCCGCTCTTCCCGTCGAGGCCGTGCGCCCGCTGGGCGAGGCGCAGCAGCGGCACGTTCTGCCCCGCGACGCCGATCCGGCCGCGCCGGATCTTGCCGTGCCGGATCAGCTGACCGGTCACCACCTTCGCCGTGTTGATCCCCACTGCGAAGCAGATCCCCTGCGCCGGCAGGATCACGGCGGTGTTGACGCCCACCACCCGCCCCTGCGAGTCCACGAGCGGCCCGCCGGAGTTGCCCGGGTTGAGCGCCGCATCGGTCTGGATCACGTCGTCGATCAGCCGCCCCGTCACCGAGCGGAACGAGCGTCCCAGCGCGCTCACGACGCCGGCCGTCACCGTGCTCTCGAACCCCAGCGGGTTACCGATCGCCACCACCAGCTGGCCCACGCGCAACGTCCCCGAGTCGCCCAGCTCGACTACCGCGAGGGCGCCGGGCTCCACACGGAGCACGGCCAGGTCGGTGTCGGGGTCGTCGCCCACGAGCTCCGCCCGCAACCGACGCCCGTCGGGGAACCCGGCCTCGATCCGCGTGGCGTCGTGCACGACGTGGCTGTTGGTGAGGATGAAGCCGTCGGGAGTGAAGACGAATCCGGAGCCCTGGCCCGGCACGTTGCGCGACGGCCGCCCGCGCCGCTCGACGCGGTGCCGGACATCGACGCTCACGACTGACGGCCCCGCCTGTTCGGCAGCGCCGGTCACGGCCTGGGAATAGGCATCAAGCAGGTCCACGCTCATAACCTTGTAAACGCCAGGGGGTTCCCTCAACGCCTCTCGGTCACGTCCTGTCGTATATTCTGGGCCATGGAGCTCGCCGGTTCGTTGGCGGTCGTCACCGGGGCGACCCAGGGGATCGGGCGCGCCATCGGTTTCGCGCTGGGGCGGGCGGGGGCCCGGCTCGCGATCTGCGCCCGTACGGAGGCCAACGTCCGGGCGACGCTCGGGGAGTTGCGGGGGGCCGCCATCGACGCGATCGGGATGCCGTGCGACGTGTCGGATCCCGGGTGCGTGGGCGCGTTCGCGGCGTTCGTGACCGAGCAGCGCGGCGCTCCGACGATCCTCGTCAACAACGCGGGGATCGGCCGTTTCAAGCCGGTCGAAGAGCTGTCGCTCGACGACTGGGACCAGACGATGGGCGTGAACGTGCGATCCCTCTATCTCGTCACACGGGCGTTCCTTCCGGGGATGAAGCAGGCGGGTGCCGGGACCGTCGTGAACGTCGCCTCGCTCGCCGGCAAGAACGGCGTCGAGGGCGGCACGGCCTATTGCGCGTCGAAGCACGCAGTGCTCGGGTTCTCCAAGGCCCTCATGCTCGACGTCCGCAAACACGGTGTCCGAGTGGTGGCCGTCTGCCCAGGGTCCGTCGACACGTCGTTCGGGGATCGCCAACGCGCCAACCGCGAACGGGTGCTCCGGCCGGAGGACGTGGCGCATGCGGTGATGGCGGCGCTCACGGTCGCCGATCGGGCGATGATCAGCGAAATCGACATCCGGCCGACTAACCCATAAACCGTCGAGGAACAACGTGGACGAATGGCGTCGAGGAGAGACATTGAGGGGCAACACAGTTCCGCGACGGTTCTCCTTGACGCCGTCCCTCGACGCCGTCCCTCGACGCCGTCCGCAACCGTGATCGATCCGATCCGCCGCCTGCTCACCGAGGCCGGCCAGGCGAAGCAGACGAGGGCCTTCTGGCAGGCCGCGACGGACATCCTGAGCGACTGGACCGGCGCGCGGGTCGAGCTCACCTACAAGGGGCTGAACGAGGCCGGCGCGCTCGAGGCGGGACCGCCCGGCGCCGGCGGTGAGGCCTTCCTCAGCGACTTCCACGATACCGACGGGCGTCATGTGAGCGTGCGATGCCGCGGCCTCCCCGAGGGGTTCCCGGCCGCAGTGCTGCGCTCGACGATCGAGATCGCCTCGCACCTCGCCGTGATGGTGGCGCGCCGGGCCGGGCTCGAGCGCGAGCGCCGCCTGGGGACGTTCCTGGTGGAGCTGTCGCGTTGGCTGCTCGCGGCTCCCGAGCGGGAGCTGCTGCTGCACTACACGCTGCAGAGCGTGGCGAGCCTGGTGGAGGGGCAGGGCGCGTACGTGGCGCTGCGCAGCCCGGACGGGGACACGCTGCGGGTCGCCGCGACGGTGGGGCAGTGTACGGAGTTCGATGGCGTCGAGATCACCCTCAACGGCAGCACCACCGGCCGCGTGGTCCGCACGGGCGAGCCGCTCCTCACCGACAACATCCTCGCCGAGCCGGACGCGCAGCGGGCCCTGTCGCCGTCCGGCGCGGCGCGCGCGGCGATGCTCGCGCCCCTCAAGACGTCGAGCGGCGTCGCGGGTGCGGTGGGCGTGGTGCGCTATCTCCGTCCGGGCGCGGACGAGCCGCCGCCGTTCGGGCTGGTGGATCTCCAGTACCTCGCGGCGGTCGCCGCCTACATCGCGGGCGGGCTCGAGCTCTCGGAGGCGGTGAGCGGCGCGCGGGCCGCGGCGGAGCGGGCGCACGCGATGGTGGACGGCAGTCCGCTGCCGATGGCGCTCGTGGACCGTGAGGGCCGGGTCCAGCAGCTCAACCAGGCGGCGTGCCGCCTGTTCGGGATCCCCTCCGAGGGGGAAGCGCTGGGGATCCACCTCGAGGCGCTGGGGCTGTCGCCCAGCGAGATCTCGCTCCACCTCGTGCTGGCGCGCCCGCGGCACGGCGAGCCGTGGCACGGCCGGGTGCTGGTGACACAACCGTCCGGAGACCGGCGGATCTGTGACTGCACCGTGACGGGACTGTCGGGGGTGGGGCCCGACAGCTTGCTGGTGGCGCTGTACGACCGCACCGACGAGCTGCGCGCCCAGCGCGAGCTGATCGCGCGCGAGAAGCTCGCGACCGTCGGCGAGATCGCGAGCGGCGTGGCCCACGAGGTCAACAATCCGCTGGCGGCGATCCGTATGGAGGCGGAGCTGCTCGGCCGCGCCAGCAAGGACCAGGAAACGAGCACGACGGCGGCCACCATCACGCGCGAAGTGGACCGGGCGGCGCGCATCGTGCGCAGCCTGCTCCGCCTCGCGCGCCGCGCCGACACCGCGCCTACGCGTGTCCAGATGAACGACCTGGTGCACGACGTGGCCGAGATTCGGCAGCGGGTGCTGCGCGCCGAGAGCGTGGAGTTCCGCACCCAGCTGGACGACGCCGCGCCGCCCGTGCTCGGCCTGGGCCAGGAGCTGCAGCAGGTCGTGATCAACCTCGTGACGAACGCCGAATACGTGGTGCGCGGGCGGAAACCCGCGATCGTTCAGCTCGCGACGCTGGCGCGCGAGGGGTGGGTGCGGATCGTCGTGGAAGACTCGGGGCCCGGGGTCCCGCGGGACATCCGGGCCCGCATCTTCGACCCGTTCTTCACCACCAAAGGGCCCGACGAAGGCACCGGCCTGGGCCTCGCGATCTGCCAGCGCGTGGTCACCGAAGTCGGCGGGAAGATCTGGCTCGAGGACTCCTCGCTCGGGGGAGCCAAGTTCGTGGTGGAGCTGCCGGCCGCGCCCGAAGGCATGGAGACGACGGCGATCGGGTGAGCCGGGCGGGTCAGTGCTCCAGGATGCGTCGGCGATACACGGCGAGCGCGATCAGACCGTTGGCGCCCAGGGCGACGAGCAATGCAGTGAGCCGCCAGTCAAACGCGAACCGGACCGCCCCGACGAAGGCCGCCCCGAGCCAGGCGATGCTCGCGAGGAAGCCCAGCACCAGGACTTCCTTGCGCGCCATCAGGATCCCGAACACGTAGCCCCAGCTGAAGCCGCACACGGCGAGAAACATGATGCCGTGCGGGATCTTGAGCGGGTCGATCAGGTTGAGCGCGCCGGCGAAAAAGCAGAACAGGCCGAGCACGGTGTAGCTCGCGAGGTGCAGCGCCAGCGGCAGGGGGACGGTGCCCATGCGATTGAAGGTCATGGGGACAAAATAGACGCCCCGGAGTGACGTGCAAGCGACCCGAACCTACCTAGAGCTGACGAGTCCCGGCCAGTTCCGAGCGGCGCTCGGCGACTTTCCCAGTCTCACGATCGAGCGGGCGGAGCGTCCCACGCCCGAGCTGTATCGCCATTGCTACCGCACGGTGGGCGAGGCGTACCACTGGCGCGACCGGTGGGACTGGAGCGACGACGAGATCCGCACGCACCTGGCGCAGTCCGAGATCTCGCTCCACGTCGCGCGACACGACGGCGCGCTCGCGGGATGGTACGAGCTGCGCCGCGTGCCGGAGGACGGCTCGGTCGAGATCGCTTACTTCGGGCTCGCGCCCGCTGCCATCGGCCGGGGGCTCGGCAAGCACCTGCTCTCGTGCGCGGTCCGCGACGCGTGGGCGCTCCGGCCCTCGCGCGTCTGGCTTCACACGTGCACCTTCGACCACCCGCACGCGCTGCCGAACTACCAGAAGCGCGGGTTCGTGGCGTACAAGACTGAGCAATACGAGGTGACGTGAATGCGGAATGTGGAATGCGGAATAGGCGGGCCCGCTTCGAAGACGCTGGCCGTTCAATTCCGCATTCCGAATTCCGCATTCCGCATTAGGTTTCCCCGCGTGACCTTCACCCTATCGCGCAAGCAGAAGCTCCTCATCGCGGCCGCCCTGCTCACGCCCATCGTGCTCTTCGTGCTCTACACCTGGAGCGCCCTGACGTGGAGCTACTCGAAGGGGGAGCGCGCGGGATACGTCCAGAAATTCTCCAAGAAGGGCTGGATCTGTAAGACGTGGGAAGGGGAGCTGGCCATCGTCTCGATCCCCGGGACGATGTCGGAGAAGTTCTCCTTCACCGTGCGGGACGACTCGGTCGCCGCGCGCGTGAACCAAACGATGGGCAAGCGCGTCGCGCTCGCGTACCACCAGCACGTGGGCATTCCGACGAGCTGCTTCGGGGAAACCCCATACTTCGTGGTGGACGTGAAGAGCGTGGAATGACGACCCGGGACAGCTTCGGCAGCCGCGGCACACTCAAGGTCGGCAGGCAGAGCTTCGAGATCTTCCGCCTCGCGGCGCTCGAGCAGCGCGGCCTCCCGGTGAGTCGCCTCCCCTACTCGCTCCGCATCCTGCTCGAGAACCTGCTGCGCCGCGAGGATGGGCGCACGGTGCGTCGCGACGAGATCGAGAAGCTCGCGCGCTGGGATCCCACAAAGACGCCCGACGACGAGATCGCGTTCATGCCGGCGCGCGTCCTGATGCAGGACTTCACCGGCGTACCGGCCGTCGTGGACCTCGCGGCCATGCGCGACGCGATGCAGGCGATGGGCGGCGACCCCACGAAGGTGAACCCGCTGCTCCCCGCCGAGCTCGTGATCGATCACTCCGTGATCGTGGACGAGTTCGGCACGCCCACCGCGTTCCAGGTGAACGCCGACCTCGAGTTCCAGCGCAACCGCGAGCGCTACGCCCTGTTGCGCTGGGCGCAGCAGACGTTCCAGGGCTTCCGCGTCGTGCCGCCCGACACCGGGATCGTGCACCAGGTGAACCTCGAGTACTTGGCGCGCGTGGTCTGTACAACGCCCAGACACCGCGGCTCGGTGCCGCAGGCCTACCCGGACACCCTCGTCGGCACCGACTCCCACACGACGATGATCAACGGGCTGGGCGTGCTCGGCTGGGGCGTCGGGGGGATCGAGGCCGAGGCGGCCATGCTCGGCCAGCCGGTGTCGATGCTCATCCCTCAGGTCGTGGGGTTCCGCCTCACCGGGAAGCTCGCGGAGGGCGCGACCGCGACGGACCTCGTGCTCACCGTGACCGAGATGCTCCGCAAGAAGGGCGTGGTGGGGAAGTTCGTCGAGTTCTACGGCCCGGGGATCTCCACGTTGCCGCTCGCCGACCGCGCGACCATCGGCAACATGGCGCCGGAATACGGCGCGACGGTAGGAATCTTCCCGGTGGACCAGGAAACACTCCGCTACCTCGAGCTCACCGGGCGGCCCAAGGAGCAGGTGCGGCTCGTCGAGGCGTACATGAAGGAGCAGGGGCTGTTCCATTCGGCTGGGGCGCCGGAGCCCGAGTACTCCGACACCCTGGCGCTCGACCTCGCGACCGTCGAGCCGAGCCTCGCGGGGCCCCGGCGGCCGCAGGATCGCGTCGCGCTGCGCGACGTGCCGCGGAACTTCTCTCTCGTGCTGCCGACCCTGGTGAAGCCGACGTCGCCCATCGCTCCGCCCACAGACGTGCGCAATCACTGGGAGGCCGAAGGCGGCCAGCCGTTCGGGGGCGGGACCGCGGTGGCCGCGCCGCCGCGCCGCACGCACGTCGATCTCACCATCGACGGCACCGCCTGCAAACTGCACCACGGGTCGGTCGTGATCGCGGCGATCACCAGTTGCACCAACACCTCGAACCCGTCGGTGATGGTCGCCGCGGGGTTGGTAGCCAAGAAGGCGGTGGAGCAGGGCCTCAACACCCGTGCCTGGGTGAAGACGAGCCTCGCACCGGGCTCGAAGGTCGTGACCGACTACCTGCGGCAGGCCGGCCTCATGACCTACCTCGAGCAGCTCCGGTTCCACCTCGTGGGCTACGGCTGCACGACGTGCATCGGCAACTCAGGGCCCCTACCCGAGGCCGTCTCGGCCGCGATCGCAGAGGGCGAGCTGGTGGCGTGCTCGGTGCTCTCCGGGAACCGCAATTTCGAGGGACGGATCCAGCAAGAAGTGCGCGCCAACTACCTCGCATCGCCGCCGCTCGTCGTCGCCTACGCGCTCGTCGGGCGGATCGACTGCGATCTACAGCAGGAGCCCCTCGGCACGGGGAAGGACGGAAAGCCCGTCTACCTGCGGGACATCTGGCCGTCGGCGCGGGAGGTGGACGCGGTCGTCCGCTCGTCCATCAAGTCCGCGATGTTCCACAAGGAATACGGCGCAGTCTTCAAGGGTGACGAGCGCTGGAACGGCCTCCCCGTTCCCGCGGGCGAGCGGTTCGTGTGGGAACCCGACTCGACCTACATCCGCCGCGCTCCGTACTTCGACGGGATGCCTCCCGTCCCGGGGCCGCTTCGCGACATCCGCGGCGCGCGCGTGCTGTGCCTGCTCGGGGACAGCATCACCACGGACCACATCTCCCCCGCCGGCTCGATCCGGAAGACGAGCCCCGCCGGCCAGTACCTCATCGCGCACGGCGTGCAGCCGGCGGACTTCAACTCCTACGGCTCGCGCCGCGGCAACCACGAGGTG
>WNGM01002226.1_pt1 | contig 15564 bp, 19 predicted proteins | sample 5400571 | NCBI WGS metagenome assembly WNGM01 (sample SAMN13153378, study PRJNA577476) | soil metagenome | isolation source: 100 cm soil or saprolite under Garry oak tree replicate 2 | place: USA:California | collected 2016-06-15 | reverse complement strand
AGCCGGCGATTTTACAGACCGCTCCCTTTGGCCGCTCGGGCATCCTGCCAGGTGGCTGCGAGGGATGATAGCGACGCCTCCTGGCCCCTCACAACTCGGAAAGGATGCGCTTCGAATGGCTGATTCCTCGTTCGACGTCGTCTCCAACGTCGACCGCCAGGAAGTCGACAACGCCCTGAACCAGGCCAAGAAGGAGCTGGCCCAGCGGTTCGACTTCAAGAACACCGGCACCTCGATCGAGTGGTCCGGCGACGGTGTCACGATCGCTTCGAAGACCGACAAGCGCGCCGAGGCCGCGCTGGACGTCTTCAAGGACAAGCTCGTGCGGCGCAAGGTCTCACTCAAGGCGCTGGAGAGCGGCGAGCCCAAGCCCGCCGGCGGCGGCACCTACCGCATCGAGTGCTCGTTCATCCAGGGGATCCCCGAGGACAAGGCCAAGTCGCTCGCCAAGACCATCCGCCAGTCCGGCCTCAAGGTCCAGGCGCAGGTCCAGAACGACCAGCTCCGTGTCTCCGGCAAGAGCAGGGACGACCTCCAGAAGGCCATCGCCCTCCTCAAAGACCACGACGAAGGCCTCCCCCTCCAGTTCACCAACTACCGGTGAGGCGAGCCCGGCTCGACCGCTCTGACCTGCAACATCCCGCGGAACGGTGGTCCTAGTCCCGCCGCTCGCCCTCGGCAAGCGCCTCGTTGGCGAGCGCATCAATCGCTCGCAGCGCCCGCCCCGCCTCCTCGGGCGGCGCCTTTTCAGCGACTACGCGGATCGTCCGTAGCGTCTGGGTTTGGAAGGTGTGCTTGGCCTCGAGCTCGATGAGGCGCTCCTGTTCGGTCTGCCGCATGGCTCCCCCCTGTGTGATCTGCGCCGTTACAACCACATCGGCGAAATGCGAGGCCGGGTTGACGGCGAACTCACAGTCAAGGCCGCCTTTCCACGGGCTGCCGACTGCAACCCTCTTGCCGCCAACGTGGAAGCGACAGGCTGCGGGGACCGAGCGGGCGGGCGAACACGACCGTCGACACGCCCTTGCCAAAGGATGGAGGGTCGCGCGAAGAAAATCTCTGAGGCTGCTGGCTCGGGCTGTCGATTCAGGGGAGGGCCGTTCGTCGGATAGGGTGTTGGAGCCACAGCGACGGCCAAGGAGGCCCAGATGGCACAGTATCTCCTGCTCATCTATGGAGACGAGGCCTACTTCGAGAACCCGAGCCCCGCGGACTGGAACAAGATGATGGAGCAGCACGGGGCGTTCGCACAGGGTGTCGTGCAGCAGGGCGGCAAGATCCTCGCCGGCGAGGCCCTTCAGCCGACGACCACGGCCACCTCGGTCCGCGGCTGGGAGACGGGCGACCCCACCGTCACCGACGGGCCGTTCGTGGAGACCAAGGAGGCCCTGGGCGGCTTCTACGTCATCGAGGCGGCCGACCTGGACCAGGCCATCACGTTCGCCAAGCAATGCCCGGCTCCCGCCGGCGGGATCGAGGTCCGGCCGGTGATGGACACGTCCCAGCCTCGGGCAGAGGCGTAACAAGCGGGGGGACCGCCAGGCCGTGACCGAGGTCAGCCAGGTCCTGGCGGATGCGCACCGTCGCGAGTGGGCATTCGTGCTCGCCGCGACGGTGCGCATTGCCGGAGACCTCGACATCGCCGAGGAGTGCGTGCAGGACGCCTTCGTCGCTGCGCTGGCAACCTGGTCGGAGCGAGGCGTCCCCGAGAATCCAGGCGCCTGGCTCACCACCGCCGCTCGGCGCCGCGCCCTGGACCTGCGGCGGCGCGACCGCACACTTCGGGCAAAGCTGCCGCTGCTGGTGGGGACCGAGCGCGCGGCGGCCGCTGGCGATGACGCCGTCGACGCCGAGGAGGCGAGCGTGATCCCTGACGACCGGCTGCGGCTGGTGTTCACCTGCTGCCACCCAGCGCTGGCCCAGGAGGCCCAGGTGGCGCTGACCCTGCGGCTGCTGTGCGGGCTGACCACCGCGGAGATCGCGCGTGCCTTCCTGGTCAGTGAGTCGACCATGGCGGCGCGGATCACCAGGGCCAAGAAGAAGATCGCGGTGGCCCGCATCCCCTACCGGGTCCCTCCGGTCCACGAGCTGCCCGACCGGCTGGACGCGGTGCTGACCGTCGTGCACCTGCTCTACACCACCGGCCACACCGCCCCGGAGGGCGACCGGCTGGTCCGACCCGAACTGGTGGAACGGGCGCTGGACCTGGCACGGATGCTGAGCGCGCTGATGCCCGACGACCGCGAGGTGCGCGGGCTGCTGGCGCTGCTGCTGCTGACCGACGCGCGGCGCGCGACCCGGACCGGGGCGCGCGGGCGGCTGCTCCTGCTGGAGGAGCAGGACCGCTCGCGCTGGGACGGGCAGGCGATCGCCGAGGGGACCGACCTGGTGCGCCAGGCGCTCCGCCGCGGACGACCGGGCCGCTTCGCGCTCCAGGCCGCGATCGCGGCGGTGCACGCCGAGGCGCCGACCTACGCGGACACCGACTGGCGAGAGATCCTCGGGCTCTACGACGCCCTGCTGGCGGTGTGGCACTCCCCGGTCGTCGAACTGAACCGGGCGGTCGCGGTCGCGATGGTCGAGGGACCGGTGGCGGGCCTGGTGGCCGTGGACGCGGTCGCCGGCGATCCTCGCCTGGCTGGCTATCCGTACCTGGAGGCCACTCGGGCGGACCTGCTCCGCAGGCTCGGGCGCAGAGACGAAGCCGCCGCGGCCTACCGCACCGCCCTGGAGCTGGCCACCAACGCCGCCGAGCGCAGCTTCCTGGCCGATCGCCTCCAAGAGGTCACCGCCGGGCCGGTCTGAGCCAGATCACGGCCCGGGCGGCGCCGGTGCCCCCGGCTGGGCGCCGGCCGCTCCGCGGTCAGGGCCGCTTGTGTGGGTCGTAGGCCATCGCCTCGAGCCGGGCGACGCGCTCGGCTGTCGGCGGGTGGGTGGAGAACAGCCTGGCCAGCCCGGCGCCGCCCTTGAAGGGGTTGGAGATGAACAGGTGCGCGGTGGACGGGCTCGTGGTCGCCGGCTGCGTCCCGCGCGAGTAGGCCTCGATCTTGCGCAGGGCGCTGGCCAGCGCGAGCGGATCGGCGGTCAGCGCCGCACCCGAGGAATCGGCGCCGAACTCGCGACTGCGGGTCACCGCCATCTGGATCACCAGCGCGGCGATCGGCCCAAGGATCACCAGCGCCAGCTCGGCGAGCGGGTTCCGGTCCCTGTCGCCGCCACCGAGTGGGATGAACCAGGCCAGGCGCGCCAGGAACATGATGATCGCGCCCATGGTCGCGGCCACCGACGAGATCAGGATGTCCCGGTTCTTCACGTGCGACAGCTCGTGGGCGAGCACGCCCTCGAGCTCGCGCGAGGTCAGGATCGGCAGGATGCCCTGGGTCACCGCGACCGCTGCGTGCTTGGGGCTGCGGCCGGTCGCGAACGCGTTTGGCTGCTGGCTCGGCGAGACGTAGAGCCTCGGCATGGGCATGCCGGCTCTGCCCGCCAGCCCTCTGACGATCCGGTACAGCTCGGGGAACTCGGCCTCGGTCACCGGCTTGGCACGCGCCGACAGGATCGCGATCTTGTCAGAGAAGAAGTACGCGATGCCGTTCATCAGGACGGCGAAGGCGAGCGCCAGCGGTAGGTACGCGCCGCCGGCGAACCGCGAGCCGATCAAGAGGACGATCGCGCTCATCGTCGCCAGCAGCAGTGTGGTCTTCAGGTAATTACGACTGTTCATCGGGACACACTCCCCCCAAACGGGTCAATATCGGCCCGGTCGAGGTCTTGCTGCCACCAGAGGGTTGGCCCGGGCCCCGGCCGCCTGTAGCGGCGGGCTGACGGGGCTTCGGTCGAGCTACTCCCCTCGATCGGACAATTCAAGGGTACCCAGCCGGATTCAAGAGCGCGTAAGGATATCCCCACCCTCTGACGTGCGCATTTCCTCGATCCGAGCCCGGCGACGAGCAGCTCCGCGACGCCTGGCGGTCCGCCACCCGCGCCGCCGACCCCACCCGCCAGCCGGCCTGATCGTCCTCGCCGGCGGTGGCCAACGGTCGTCAGCTCCACCGCGCGCACCAGCCGTCCTGGCCGACCGGGGCGTCCTCGAGCACGCGCGGCCGGTAGTGGTCGCGAAACGCCGTGGCGACCAGCTCGCGGCGGCTGCGCACCCCTACATTGTCGAAGACCGTCTTGAGGTAGTCCTGAACGGTGACCGGCGACAGGTGCAGCGCGCTGGCGATCTCGGAGGTGGACCGCCCCTGCAGGACCAGCCGGGTCACGGCGCGTTCTCGGCGCCGAACTGCGGGACCGCGGCGACGCCGTGCCCCTACGACGGGTCAGCCGGCGCAGGATGGTGTGCGTCGGGCTGCCGGTGGCCCGGAGGTACTCGGCCCAGGCCGACGTGTCAGCGAGGATCACAGGTTGGCGACATCATCCGCCTGACGGAGTGCATCCGGGTCGCCGTCCCAACCCGTGCCTTCATTGCTAGGGCTTCGTCCCGAGTCATCGCGCCGACGAGCCGTAGCAGCGCGAGCTCCACGGCCACCCGCCTACTCGGCAGGCGGTACCGCCGCATGGCTCGCTCGACGAGCTCTTCGTCGATCTCGACGTTGATTCGGGTCATGGCCATTACTCTGCACCGCGATGTGTATCGAGGTGGCACAAATTATCCCTCAGTAACGGATGTCGAGGGCGTAGCGGAGGGCACGGTCAAGCTGGGCTCGCTTGACCTCGTCCAGTTGGCCCACGGGCGCGGGGTCCAGCGCCGCCTGCGGAACTGTCAGCAGGTTGTCGCAGGAGATGACACTTACGGCCGGAAGCCCTTGCTCGCGTCCGACCTCGACCTCGGAGCGGATATGGCGGATCGTGCGCGTGATCGGTGCGCAAGTGATCGTGTGGAGCACCCCAATTGCCGCGTCGCGCGTCAGGACGCACACCGGACGCCTGCCGGCAGGTGGCCCCAGCTCCGCCCAGTAGATCTCGCTGCGGGCTACCACTCGGGTGCGTTCCGCGCGGCCAGGCGCGCGGCGGCATCGACGATCGCCGGGTCCTGGGGCTGACGGTGGTAGGCGTCGATCAGTTGCTGATCGGCCTCGGCAAGATCCGCCGCCTCGAGGACGGCGACCGCTCCGCGGCGCAGCAGTTCGGACCGGCTGGTCCCAGCCTTGCTGGCGAGGGCGTCGAGCTGATCGACGAGCTGGTCGTCGAGCTGGACGAGAACTTCTCTGCGTGCCATGGGCATATGGTAGAGCATATGCCAGCGCCGTGGCTACTTGCTGGCGACCAGGGTGGAGAGGGGGGCGTACTGGACGAGGAGGTTGGGGAGGATGCCGAGGACGACGACGCCGGCCAGGGCGATGCCGATCGCCACGGTGAGGGCGGGCGACGGGCGGGCGCGCTCGACGGGGGCGGCCTCGGGCGGCTTGGAGACCCACATGCTGCGGGCGATGGCGGCGTAGTAGAACAGGGCGACCACGGTCATCACGCCCATGAACACGGCCAGCGCGAACAGGGTGGCGCGGTCGCCGTTGATGGCGGCACGGAACACCACGAACTTGGCGTACCAGCCGGCCAGTGGCGGCAGTCCCGCCAGCGACAGCAGGAAGATGGTCATGGCGGTCGCCAGCGCCGGGGAGCGCTGCCCGAGCCCCGCGTAGTCGGCGATCAGGTTGCCCGGCTGGCGCTGGCTCACCAGGGTGACCACGGCGAAGGCGCCGAGGTTGGTGAAGGCGTAGATCAGCAGGTAGATGAGCACCGCCTGGAACGCCTGGGAACGGGCGTCCGGGCTGGACGAGCCGACCGCGAACGGCACCAGCATGTAGCCGGCCTGCGCGACCGACGAGTAGGCCAGCAGCCGGACCATGTTGGTCTGCGCGAGCGCGATCACATTGCCGATCAGCATGGTCAGCGCGGCCAGCAGCGCGAACGCCGGCGCCCAGTAGCGGGAGTAGGTGGGGAAGGCGACGAAGGTGACCTGCAGCAGGCCGGCGAACCCGGCGGCCTTGGAGGCGACCGAGAGATAGGCGGCCACCGGGATCGGGGACCCCTCATAGGTGTCGGGCGCCCAGAAGTGGAACGGGGCGGCGGAGACCTTGAAGGCGAAGCCGGTGACCACCAGGAACACCGCCATCACCGCCGCCGGCTCGTTGCCGAGGCCCTGGAGCCGCTGCGCGATTTGGCCGAGGTTCAGCGAGCCGGTGAAGCCGTAGACCAGGCTCATGCCGAACAGCATCACCGCGGTCGACAGCACGCCGATCAGCAGGAACTTGATGGCGCCCTCGTTGGAGCGGGCGTCGCTCTTGCGGAAACCGGCGACGATGAAGCCGGTGGCCGAGAGGATCTCCAGCGACAGGAACAGCATCAGCAGGTCGCGCGACGACGGCATCAGCAGCATGCCAACGAAGCTGGACAGCACCAGGAAGTAGAACTCCCCCTGGTAGACGGTGCCCTGGGCGATGTAGCGGCCGCTCATCAGCAGCACGAGCACCAGCGAGCCCAGGAAGAGGCCCTTGAACAGCAGGGCGTAGTTGTCGATCACGAACGACCCGCCGAAGGTGCTGCGGTTGCCCTGGCCGACCAGGGTCGCCAGCGCGATCCCGGCCGCCACCGTGCCGGCCAGGGCCAGGTAGTTGCTCACCACCTTGGCCTGGTCCTCCAGGAACAGGTCCACCACCAGCACGAGGATCGCCGTGCCGGCCAGCAGCATCTCCGGCAGGATCGCGTGGAAATCGATCGGCACGGGCGGTCTCCTCTAGGTCCTCTTCGGTCACTTGAACAAGTTGGCGAACCAGCCGACCACGGCCGGGTTGGTGACGCCCAGGATCATCCGCGGCAGGAAGCCGAGGGCGACGATCAGCAGGATCAGCGGGGTCCAGGCGCTGTACTCCACGGCGGCGACGTCGCCGAGCACCCGGCCGCTCCAGCGGTCGTGCGGGCGGCCGAGGGTGACGCGCTGGAGCAGCCACAGGAAGTAGCCGGCGGTCAGCAGCGTCCCGATCAGCCCGACGACCGCCAGCGTCCGGAACAGCCCGACCTCCAGGCCCGCGGCCGGGTTCCAGGCGGCCAGCAGCGCCAGGATCTCGCCCCAGAACCCGGCGAGCCCGGGCAGGCCGAGCGAGGCGATGCACGACAGCGTGAAGATGCCGGCCAGCCGGGGCATCGACTTGGCCATGCCACCGCCGAGCTCGACGATGTCGCGGGTGTGGTAGCGCTCGTGGATGGAGCCGGCCACGAAGAACAGCATCCCGGTGATGACCCCGTGGGCCACCATGCCGAAGACCGCGGCGTTGATCCCGACCGGGGTGAGGGTGGCGATGCCGAGCATCACGAAGCCCATGTGGCCGACCGACGAGTAGGCGATCAGCCGCTTGACGTCGCGCTGGGCCAGGCAGCACAGCGAACCGTAGATGATCGCGATGGCACCGAGCACGCCGATGGTCGGCGCCCACCAGTGGGCCGCCTCCGGCAGGATCGGCAGGCCGATGCGGATGAACGCGTAGCTGCCCATCTTCAGCAGGATCCCGGCCAGCAGCACCGAGCCGACCGTCGGTGCCTCGGTGTGAGCGTCGGGGAGCCAGGTGTGCAGCGGCCATATCGGCACCTTGACGGCGAAGCCGATGCCGATGGCCAGGAACACGATCGTCCCGAAGGTGCCGCCGAAGCGGGCCGCGCCCATGCCCTGGAGCGCCAGCATGTCGAAGGTGCGGCCGGCGGCGTCCGGCCCGCTCTTGAACCACAGGGCCAGGAAGCCCAGCAGCATGATCACCGAGCCGATCAGCGTGTAGAGGATGAACTTGACCGAGGCGTAGTCGCGCCGGGGCCCTCCCCACACGGCGATCGTGAAGTACATCGGGATGAGCACGAGCTCCCAGAAGACGAAGAACAGGATCAGATCAAGCGCGGCGAAGGTGCCGTTCATGCCGGTCTCGAGCGCCAGCAGCAGCGCGAGAAAGGCCCTGGGATTGCCCGGCTCCGGCAGGATCCGCGTGGAGTAGACCACGCAGAGGAAGCTGAGCAGCAGCGACAGCACCAGCAGCGGCAGGGCGATGCCGTCGACGCCGATGTGGTAACCGGCGCCGATCGAGGCGATCCACGACCGCTTGACCTCGAACTGCATGGTCTTGCCGGCGCCGTAGTCGAAGCGGGCCAGCATCCCGATGCCGACCAGCAGCGGCAGCCCGGTGAACAGCAGCGCCGCCGCCTTGAGCGGCCCATCGCCGCGGCGGGCGCCCGGCAGCACGGCGATGACCACCGCCCCGACCAGGGGCAGGAACACCGCCAGGCTCAACGCCCAGGTGTCGAACCACTCCACGCCGCCCGCATCCTCCTCCATCAGGTGCCGCCGGTGGCGGCACGACCTCTAGCTCGCGCCGAGCTACCTGCCGATCACCTGGATCACCACCACCGCCAGGCCGACCACACCGATGAACAGCGCGGCCGCGTACCACTGCGCCTGGCCCGACTGGAGGTAGCGAAGCCCCCTGGAGAGGCGGCGCGTGCCCAGCGCCGCGCCGTTGACGACTCCGTCGATCACCCGCTGGTCGAACCAGTAGGTGGCGGGGGCCAGCTGCCCGGTCACCGCGCGCACGAAGACGCCCTCGTACAGGTCGTCGAGGTAGTACTTGTGCTCCAGCAGGGTGTACAGGGGCGGGACCCGAGTCAGGTACTCGCGCTCGGGCAGGCCGCGCCGGTACAGGGCGCTGGCGAACCCCAGCCCCAGCAGGGCGATCAGCGTGGTGGCGGCGACCAGGCCCCAGTTCACCGCTACGGCGCCCTCGCTGGGCAGCAGGGGGGTCGAGATCCACTTGCCGAGGTTGTCGGAGCCGACCAGCGGCGAGCCGACCACGCCCGCCCCGACCGAGCCGATCGCCAGCACCACCAGGGGCACCAGGATGATGCCGTCGGACTCGTGGGGGTGGCCTTGGCCCCGGTAGGCGCCGCCGAACGCCAGCCACAGCATCCGCGCCACGTAGAAGGCGGTCAGGAAGGCGGTGATCACGCCCACGACGAAGACCACCTGCGCGACGCCCCGCGAGCCGGTGACGCCCTCGACCCCGCCGCCGAAGCCCATGCGCCAGGCGTCGTTGAGGATCTCGTCCTTGGACCAGAACCCCGCCAGCGGGATCAGGCCGGCCAGCGACAGCGCCCCGACCGTGAAGGTCCAGAAGGTCCACGGCATGACCCTGCGCAGGCCGCCCATCTCGCTCAGGTTGTTGGTGTGGATCGAGTGGATGATCGACCCGGCCGCCAGGAACAGCAGCGCCTTGAAGAAGGCGTGCGTGAACAGGTGGAAGATGCCGGCACTGTACCCGCCGACCCCGAGCCCGGCCATCATGTAGGCGAGCTGGGAGACCGTCGAGTAGGCCAGCACTCGTTTGATGTCTTCCTGGATCAGCGCGAGCAGGGCGGCGATCAGCATGGTGAGGCTGCCGATCAGGGCGACCTCGTTGAGCGCCGCGGGCGACGCCGCGAACACCGGGTACATGCGCGCCACCAGGAAGACCCCGGCGGCGACCATGGTGGCCGCGTGGATCAGGGCCGACACCGGGGTCGGACCGGCCATGGCGTCGGGGAGCCAGGTGTGCAGCGGGAACTGCCCCGACTTGCCGATCGCGCCGCAGAACAGCAGCACCGCGCCGAGCGTGATGGTGCCGCTGGAGAGCTGGCCCGAGTGGGCGGCGTCGACGATCCTGGGGATCTCGAAGCTGCGTGCCGCCCAGAACAGCACGAAGATGCCGGCCATGAAGCCGAGGTCGCCGACGCGGGTGGTGAGGAACGCCTTGACGGCCGCCCGCGAGTTGGCGTGGTCCTCCCAGTAGTGGCCGATCAGGAAGTACGAGCAGATGCCCATGATCTCCCAGCCGACCAGCAGCATCAGCAGGTTGTTGGCCAGCACCACGATCAGCATGCCGGAGGTGAACAGCGACAGCTTGGAGAAGAACAGCGTGTAGCGCTCGTCACCGCGCATGTAGGAGACGGAGTAGATCTGGACCATGAGCGAGACGGTGGTCACCACGAAGAGCAGGACCGAAGCCAGCCCGTCGACGGTGATGCCGATCGGGATGCTGAACTGATTCGAGATCGGCGCCCAGGTGGTGCTGAGGCTGTACGGCGCGTTCCCTCCGATCACGCCGGCGAGGATGCCGATGGACAGGACCCAGCCGATCCCGACCGCCACGATGCCGATCGGGGCGCCCTTGCCCGGGGTGCGCTTGCCCACGAGCAGGATGACCGCCCATGCCGCCAGCGGCAGGGCGGGGATGAGCCAGGCGAGCTTCACCATCTGAGCAGGTCCACCTCGTCGATGTTGACCGTCTCCCGGTTGCGGAAGATCAGCAGCACGATCGCCAGCCCGATGCCGACCTCCGCGGCGGCCACGGCCACCACGAACAGCGCGAACACCTGCCCGGCGAGGATCTTGTCCTGAAGGAAGGCGTTGAAGGCGATCAGGTTGATGTTCACGGCGTTGAGCATCAACTCGATGCTCATCAGCACCAGCACCGCGTTGCGCCGGGCCAGGACGCCGTAGATCCCGGCGCTGAACAGGAAGGCGGCGAACACCAGCGGGAAGAGCAGGCGCATCCGGTAGCTCTCCTTCCAGTCTCTAGTCGCGGCGGGCGAGCACGATCGCGCCGACCAGGGCGGCCAGCAGGAGCACGCTGACCGCCTCGAAGGGCAGCACGAAGTTCCTGAAGAGCGTGTTTCCGAGCGCGGCCGTGGCGGTGGCCGCGCGGTTGGAGATGCGGTCGCCGCCGAACGCTCGCACCAGGAAGGTGGTGAGCATGGCGAAGAACCCGCCACCGATCACGAGCGCGCCGACGCGTGCCCGGATGGTGTTGTCGAGCACGCGGCGGCCGACCGGCGCGCGGGTCAGCATGATGCCGAACAGCAGCAGCACCACGATCGCGCCGACGTAGATGATCACCTGCACGAAGGCGACGAACGGCGCGGCCAGCAACAGGTAGATGCCCGCCACGCTGGCCAGCGCGACCACCAGGTAGAGCGCGGCGTGCACGATGTTGCGGCTGGTCACCACCAACAGGCCGCCGATCCCGCCGATGATCGCCAGGATCAGGAAGGCGATCTCCTGCCCGCTCATGCCCCGCCCCCGTTCTGCTCCCCCGAAGCTAGCTTGGCCCGGGCCTCGGCCTTGGCCCTGCGCATGTAGGCGGCCTTGGCCTTGGCCCTGGCGGTCCGCTCGGACTCGCCCGCCGCGACCAGCCGGTCGAAGGTCTCCTGGTCGATGCCCGGCTCGACGTGGACGTCCGGCTGCCTGGCCGGCGCCGCCCCGGCACCCGGCGCCCCACCGGCTCCGGCCGGCGCGGCCGAGGGCGCGGCGGCGGTGGTCGCCGGCGGCTTGTCGGCGGCCGCTCCAGCGGGCGTGGTCGCGGCCTGCGTGGCGGCGGCCTCCCTGGCGGCCTGGGCCGCCGCGGCTGCCTTGGCGGCGGCCGCCTCGCGCGCCTTGCGGACGGCCGCGAGCTCTGCCGGCTCGACCGCGCCCTCCTCGAGCGGGTCGGGGGCGGGGACCGTGTAGGCCCACTCGCGCAGCCGCTCCTTCTCGTGGGTCAGGGGCTCGTGCGAGTACTCGGCGTACTCGAACTCGGGGCTCCAGAAGAGCGCGTCGAAGGGGCAGACCTCCACGCAGATCCCGCAGTACATGCACAGCGCGAAGTCGATCGCGAAGCGGTCGAGGATGTTGCGGGTGCGCGCGCGGCCGCCCTCCTTGGGCGCGACCGTCTCCTTGTGCGAGTCGATATAGATGCACCAGTCCGGGCATTCGCGCGAGCACAGCATGCAGACGGTGCAGTTCTCCTCCACCAGGGCGATCACCCCGCGGCTCCGCGCCGGCAGGTCCGGGCGGACGTGCGGGTACTGGGCGGTGGCCGATCGCCGCGACATCGTCTTGAACGTGACGCCGAGCCCCTTGAGCAGCCCGGCTCCCTTGAGCGCTGGCATCCTAGAACCCCACCTTCACGAAGCCGACGACCAGGATGAGCAGCAGCGCCACGGGCACGAGCCGGAGCCAGGCCAACGCCTGGAGCTGGTCCTCGCGCAGCCGCGGGTAGGTCGCGCGCAGCCAGATCACCACGAACGACAGCGCGAAGACCTTCGCCAGCAGCCACCACGGGCCCGACGGGATGATCCAGCCCCGGTAGCCCCCGAACCACAGCGTGGCGGCGATCGCCGACTGCACCACGATGCCGGCGTACTCGGTCAGCAGAAAGAAGGCGAAGCGCAGCCCGGTGTACTCGGTCAGGTGGCCGAAGACCAGCTCGGAGTCGGCCACCGGCATGTCGAACGGCGGCCGGGTCAGCTCGGCGACCGCGGCGGTGCCGAAGATCAGGAACGCGAACCAGTGCCAGGGGTAGACGATGTTCCAGACGGTGTCCTGGCGCTCCACGATGACCGCGAGATCCGCCGAGCCCGCCTGCATGGCCACGGCCGCGGCGGCCAGTACCAGCGGCAGCTCGTAGGCGATCAACTGGGCGGCCGCGCGCACCCCGCCCATCAGCGAGTACTTGTTGGCGCTCGACCAGGCGGCCATCAGCGTGCCGATCACGCTGACGCTGCCCAGCGCCAGCACCACGAACAGCCCCACGTCCGAGCGGATCGGCACCAGGTCCGGGCCGTAGGGCAGGAAGCCGAACAGCAGGATGGTGGGGATGAGGGCGACCGCGGGCGCCAGCGCGAACACCCATTTGTCCGCCGCCTTCGGGACGATGCTCTCCTTCTGAACGAACTTGACCCCGTCGGCGACCAACTGGAGCACGCCGTGGAAGCGCCCCGCCTCCATGGGCCCGAGACGAGCCTGCATGTGGGCCAGGACCTTGTGCTCCAGGTAACCCACGACCAGCGGGATGGTGAGGAACACCAGCAGCACCACGACGATCTTGACCGGCATCAGCACCCAGTAGTGCGAGAACCAGTCCCGGAGGGTGTCGGTCATCGATCGATGTCCCCCACGATGAAGAACATCGAGCCCATCACCGCGATCATGTCGGGCACCAGGGTTCCCTTCAGCAGGTAGGGCAGCGAGGAGACGTTGTTGAACGAGGGGGTGCGCATCTTGAAGCGCCAGGGCGTCTTCTCGTTGTGCGAGACCATGTAGTAGGAGAGCTGGCCGAGCGGGTTCTCGGCGCGCACGTAGGCGTGGCCCTGGGGAGCCCGGACGACCTTGGGCAGGCGCACGTTGACCGGCCCCGGCGGGATGCGGTCGTGGACCTGCTCGATGATCCGCAGCGACTCCTTCATGCGCTCGATCAGCACCGTGTAGCGGTCGTAGCAGTCGCCGTTGGTCCGCACCGGCACGTCGAACTCGAGCTGGTCGTAGAAGCAGTACGGCTCGGTCCTGCGCGCGTCCTCTGGGACGCCGGATGCCTGCAGGATCGCGCCGGAGACGCCGTACGAGCAGGCCACGTCGGCCGGCAGCACGCCCACGCCCCTGGTGCGCGCCATGAAGATCTCGTTGCCGAGGACCAGGTCCTCGTACTCCTTGATGCGGTCGCGGATCTTGGGGACCAGGTCGCGCGACATCTGGATGGCGCCGCGCGGCAGGTCCTGCTTCAGCCCGCCCACGCGGCAGTAGGTGAGGTGGAGCCGGCCGCCGGTGATCCACTCCATCAGCGCCTGGATCTCCTCCCGCTCACGGAAGGCGTAGAACATCGGCGTGATGGCGCCGAGCTCCAGCGGGTAGGAGCCGACGAACATCAGGTGGTTGAGCACCCGCGTCCACTCGCACATCAGCATCCGGATCCAGGTGGCCCGCTCGGGGACCTCCAGCTCCATCTGCTTCTCGACCACCAGGGCGACGCCCAGCTCGTTGCACACCGCCGAGACCCAGTCGTGCCGGTTGACCAGCGCGATGATCTGCCGGTAGTCGCGGTACTCCGCCAGCTTCTCGAAGGAGCGGTGCATGTAGCCGATGACCGGCTGCGCGTCCTGGATCATCTCGCCGTCGAGCGTCACGATGACCCGCAGGACGCCGTGGGTGGCCGGGTGCTGTGGACCGACGTTGAGCGTCATGTCCTGCGTCTGGAGCGCGCGGTCGGCCTTGTCCCTGACGATGATGCCGATGCCGGTGCCGTCCGCCGCCTGGAAGGCCGCGCCGGCGGGCGCCGTCTCCGCGGCCTTGGCGCCGCTGCCGTTGCCGTCGTTGGTCTGCTCGATGATCGCCACCGTGCTACTCCCCTGGTTCCTTGCCCCCGGGCCAGACCTTGGCCTCCCTGGCCAGCAGGGCGAATTCCTTGCGCAGCGGGTAGCCGTCGAACTCCTCAGGCAGGAGCAGCTTGGCCAGGTTGGGGTGGCCGTCGAAGCTCACGCCGAACAGCTCGGCGGTCTCGCGCTCGTGCCAGTTGGCGCCCGCCCACAGGTCGTACAGGGTCGGCAGGTGCCCGCCGTCGCGTGGCACCAGCGTGCGGAGCTGTACGTGGTGCCGGTGGTTGGTGGAGTACACGTGCAGCACCACGGCGATGCCCGCCGCCTCCTCGTCCACGCCGCAGAGGAAGTCGAAGAAGTTGCAGGCCACCTCGGGATCGCGGCGCACGAACTCGGCGCTACGGCGCCACTGGTCCCCCGCCACCGTGACGGTCAGCAGCCCATAGGAGATCTCCGGATCGAGCTGCTCGGAACCGAACTCGGCGACCAGGTGGTCGCGGAGGGCTTCGGCGTCCACTAGGCACCCACCGGGATCTGGTTCGGGTCCCCCACCACAATGGGCTCCAGCTCGCCCTTGGCGTAGCGCTGGTGCAGCGACTCCGAGCCGATGCGCTCCTGGAGCTTGATGATCCCGTGCAGCAGCGCCTCGGGCCGGGGCGGGCACCCGGGGACATAGACGTCCACCGGGATGATCTGGTCGACGCCCTTGGTCACCGAGTAGGAGTCCCAGTAGGGGCCGCCGCAGTTGGAGCAGGACCCGAACGAGATCACGTACTTCGGCTCCGGCATCTCGTCGTAGAGCCGTTTGATCGCCGGGGCCATCTTGTCGGTCAGCGTGCCCGACACCACCAGCAGGTCGGCCTGCCGGGGACCGTGCGCGAACGGGATCACGCCGAGGCGGATGAAGTCGTGCCGCGCCATGGAGGTGGCGATGAACTCGATCGCGCAGCAGGCCAGGCCGAAGTTGAACACCCACAGGGAGTACTTGCGGCCCCAGTTGAAGACGAACTTGATGGGCTGGGGAAGCTCGACGGCGTCGATCAGACCCATTTCAGGACACCCTTCCGGAAGGCATAGAGCAGGCCGACCGCCAGGACGGCGATGAAGACCACCATCTCCCACAGCGCGGCCACCCCGAGCGATGAGAACACCAGCGCCCAGGGGAACAGGAAGACGCTTTCGACGTCGAAGATCACGAACAGGAACGCGAACACGTAATAGCGGATCTGCGTCTGCCCCCAGTGGCTGCCGATCGGCTGCATGCCGCTCTCGTAGGTGGTGAGCTTGCCCGGCGTCGGCCGGTGGGGCCGCAGCGCCCAGTTGACCCCGAACGCCAGCGCCACGAACCCGATCGCGAGCACGAGCAGGCCGGCCAGCGTTCCGTAGGCCTGGAAGTACTGGGTCATCGACTCCCTCGATTCCACC
>WNGM01010854.1_pt1 | contig 15567 bp, 14 predicted proteins | sample 5400571 | NCBI WGS metagenome assembly WNGM01 (sample SAMN13153378, study PRJNA577476) | soil metagenome | isolation source: 100 cm soil or saprolite under Garry oak tree replicate 2 | place: USA:California | collected 2016-06-15 | reverse complement strand
CAGCGGGGTGAGCGTCGCCGCGTCGAACAGCACGTAGACACCCTGGACGCGTACCGGTCCGCTGCCGACCGTCGCGAGCTTGACGCCCGCCACCGTCGCGCCCTCGGCGGGCATGACGAGCAGTTCGCCGCTCGCCCAAGCCGTCGACGTGCGAAGCGGTTGAGCCGGGTGCGCACCCGTCAGGCCGTCGCGCAAAGCCGCGATCGCCTGCGGGATCGAGATTGCGGCCCGGACCTGCGCGCCGTCGAGGTATCTCATCGATCCATCCCTTCAGAGCGCGACAGGCCGTACTACCGGCTGTCACGATATTGCGATGACCGCCTCGAGTCCGGCGCACCTGCGAGTGATCATCCACCTGATGCAACAGAGCACGGTGTCGTTCGAGGCCGCAGACATCTGGCCGCGCGCCGGGGTCGACTTCGACGTCGAGTCGTTCGCGACGGAAGTGACCCGCCGGCTCTACACCGACGGCTACCTCGGCTACACGACCGGCACGGACGCGGTCACCGTGATCCCGGCCGGCTCCGTGAAGAGGCTCGACTTCACGACGGCGGCACCTCAGTGAGCGCGGTGATCCAGGCGACGGCGTCAGGAGCACGTCAATGATCACGTGCGTCGTCGACTACGTGATCGATCCGGCCAAGATCACGGACTTCGAGCGGTTCGCCTCGCGCTGGATGCAGCTGGTCGACCAGCACGGCGGCCGTCATCATGGCTACTTCCTGCCCGCAGAGGGTTCCAGCGATCGCGCGCTCGCCCTGTTCACGTTCCCGAGCCTCGCCGCGTACGAGCAGTACCGCAGCGGGTTCGGCGTCGACCCGGAATTCGTCGAAGCCGATCGCATTCGCGACGAGAGTGGCTGCGTCGTCCGGTACGACCGGACGTTCATGCGCCCGTTGCTGCCCGGGGACTGACCGCGGTCAGTCAGCCGAGCAGCGACGCCACGCGCGTGAGCGTCTCGTGGACGTTGACCTCGGTGGTGACGTCACGGGCCTCCAGATCGGTCAGGCCGGTCTCCTCGCGGCCTTCGCGCAGCGCGATGTCGATCGGGTTCGTCTCGCCCGGGTCGGCGTGCCCGCCGACCTGTAACCATGCGTGTTGCCGCTGGTGCCAGCGCAACAGAACCCGCTCGCTCGGCCGATGCACGATCATCGCGGATGCCGTGATGTGCAAGGGATTCGTGCGTTGCCACAGGTCGTGCGCGGTGTCGAGCAGGGCCCGGACTCGAGCCACGTCCACGGCCTCGATGGAACCCTGTGGGCGGTATCGGGACAACAGGTCGGCGACAGCTGTCGGCACGACCGCCAGCCTAGGACGCGTCTCGGAAGTTGCGCCGGTACGCGTCGGGCGAGACGCCGACGGCGCGGTTGAACTGCCGGCGCAAGGTGGCCGCCGTCCCCATGCCGACCCGCCCGGCCACGTGCTCGATGCCGGCGTCGGTGTTCTCCAGGAGCTCCTGCGCCCGGTGGATCCGTTGGGTCAGCATCCATTGCAGCGGCGTGGTTCCGGTGGCGGCCATGAAGTGCCGGCCGAGGTTGCGCGTGCTCATGTGCGCGCGGCGAGCGAGGTCGCCGACGGTCAGCGGCTCGTCCAGATGCGCGACGGCCCAGTCGAGCACGTCGCCCAGACTGTGCGCGTCGCTGACCGGCACCGGGGACGCGATGAACTGGGCCTGACCGCCGGACCTGTGTGGCGGGACGACCAGCCGCCGCGCCAGGTCATTGGCAACGGCGGCGCCGTGGTCGGTGCGGACGATGTGCAGGCACAGGTCGATGCCCGCGGCCTTTCCGGCAGAGGTCAGCACATTGCCCTCGTCGATGTAGAGCACGCCGGGATCGACGTCGACAGCGGGATGGCGGGCAGCCAGCCGCGCGGCGTGCATCCAGTGCGTGGCGGCGCGCCGCCCGTCGAGCAAGCCGGCGGCGGCCAGTACGAACGCCCCGGTGCAGATCGACGCAACGCGTGCCCCGCCGTCGTACGCGGCGCGGACGGCCTCGACCAGCTCGGCGGGCGGGCGCCAGATCGTCCAGCCCGTTCCTCGTATCGGCACGCAGCCAGCCCCCGACGCGCACACCGGCCGGGGCGCAGACGGTGAAGTCGTACCAGGGGTCGGTCAGGCCGGGGTCGATCCCGAAGACCGCGCACGGCGCGGCGAGCTCGAACAGCGGCATTCCGTCGGTGACGGCTACGGCGACTGCGGTCATGTCCGTAACTGTATGAACCATGGCGTTAACTGTATGAACCATGGCGTTTCAGCCGCACCTGGTCCGTAACTCGCACGTGCTTCCGGCACCGTCAGGTAGCGATTAGCCTCACGGGAATCTCTGTATTCCCGCACAGGTGGGGGTTCCTCATGAGACGTCGCCCAATCCTTCTCGCCGCGGCCGCGCTGGGCATCAGCTGCCTTGCTGCGATCCAACCGGCGCAGGCCAAGCCCAGTGCCGAACAGCTCGACATGTACACGGTCCGGGCCCCCGCGGCCGACGCGGCGGGGTTCGTACGTAGCGGGCTGGACGTCGTCGCCCAGAAGCCGGCCGGGGGAATGACCGAAGCCCAGATCGTGCTGAGCCCCGCCGAGCGTGACGCGCTCGCGGCTCGCGGCTACGACGTCACGGTCACCCGCGATCAGCAGGGACGCTCCCAGGCGCAACGGGCAGCGGCCGAGGCCGCCGGCGGCTACAACGTCTGGCGCTCGTGGGACGAGCCGGGCGGTATCCGCGACGAGCTGCATGCCGTCGCCACGGCCAATCCGCAGCTGGTCAAGCTCGAGGTACTCGGCCACACCTACGGCGGACGTGAATTGCTCGCGCTGAAGGTCACCCAGTCAGCCAACGCCGTCGCCGATGGCACCCGTCCGGCGGTGCTCTACAGCGCCACACAGCACGCCCGTGAATGGATCAGCACCGAGGTCGACCGGCGCCTGCTGCACTACTACATCGACAAGTGGCGCGCGAACGACACGCAGATCAAGAACCTCCTCAAGACCACCGAGCTGTGGTTCGTCGTCGTCGCGAACCCGGACGGTTACCAGTACACGTTCGACAACGTTCGTCTGTGGCGGAAGAACCTGCGCGACAACAACGGCGACGGCCAGATCACCGGCATCGACGGTGTCGACCCGAACCGCAACTTCAACGAGCACTGGAACTACGACAACGAGGGATCATCGACGCTGACGTCGAGTGAGACCTACCGTGGCCCGGCGGCGGCCTCCGAGCCTGAAACCAAAGCGATGCAAGGGCTGCTCGATCGGATCAAGCCGAAGCTCCAATCGAACTTCCACTCGTTCGGGCCGGAGATCCTCTACCCGCAGGGTTGGCAGGTCGGCACGCCCGACGCCGACAACCCGATCTACGCGGCACTAGCCGGCACCGATGCCCACCCGGCGATCCCGGGCTTCGACCCGGGCCAGAGCGCCGATGAGTTGTACGTGACCAACGGCGAAACGACCGACTACGCCGACCGGCACGACGGCACCATCTCGTTCACGCCTGAGCTCGACGAGGGCTGCGACGGCTGCGGCTTCGTCTTCCCGGACGACGAAGCAGCGGTGCAGGCCGAGTTCGTCAAGACGCTGCCGTTCGACCTGTCGCTGGCGACGTCCGCCATGCACGTGGCGACGCCGGACTCGGCTGTCGGGGCCACGACCAAGCCGTTCTACCTCAGCCAGACCGAGGTCGACCCGGAGAACGGCGCGCTGTCGATGTTCGACTTCCGCTTCGACAAGTCCTACGGCGACCCGCAGGACGTGCGGGTGCTCGCGCTGCGCAGCTTGGGCGCCGTCACGGTGAAATACCAGATCAACGGCGGTGCGGTGCACAGCGCCTCGACGTCGGTATGGACCCAGGGCGAGAAGTACGGGGTCGGCAACGCGAACTACTACCGGGTCATGCGTGGCCAGGTCACCGGAACCAGCCCTGGCGACTCGGTCACGGTGTGGTTCGTGGGTGGCGGCGCGACGAGCGGCTCGTTCACCTATCAGGCCGTGTCGAACACCCACCACCAGGTGCTGATCCTCTCGGCCGAGGACTACACCGGCGCCTCGCCGGTGTACAAGAAGGCCGCGCCGCAGTACCTGTCGTACTACACCGGCGCGCTCGCCGCGAACGGCATCAGCTACGACGTGTACGACGTCGACGCGAACGGCCGGACCGCGCCCGACCCGCTCGGCGTTCTCGGGCACTACCAGGCGGTGATCTGGTACACCGGCGATGACATCATCACCCGGGAGCCCGGCTGGGGTCCCGGTAACGCGTCCCGGCTGGCGATGACCGAGCTGCTGTCGGTACGTGATTACCTCAACGACGGCGGCCGCGTGCTCTACACCGGCAAGTACGCCGGTCACCAGTACACCCAGGCGCACGGCAACCAGCTCTACGACCCGTTCGAGAATGCACAGTGCTCGTCGAGTCCGGCGATCACCGCGCGCTGCCGGCCGCTGGGTGGATCTGGCGACGGTGTGAACGACGTCCTCGAATACTGGTTCGGTGCCGGCCTGCTGAACGACAACGCCGGCATCAACGCGGACACCGGCAACATGTATCCCGTCGTCGGCGCCGCGGATCCGTTCAGCGGCCTGTCGTGGGACTTCAACGGCGGTCAAAGCGCGAAGATCCGTTCGATCCGCACACCGGTTCGTACTACGTGTATTCGCAGATCAGCGACGTGTCGTACAAGCGGCTGACCAGGACGATCACGGTGCCGGCCGGTGGCGCGAGCGTGTCGTTCTGGACGTCGTACGACACCGAGCCGGAATGGGACCACATGTTCGTCGAGGCGCGAACGGCGGGCCAGGACGACTGGACGACGCTGCCCGACCTGAACGGGCACACCAGCCAGTCCACAGGCCAGAGCTGCCCCGCGGGTTGGCGAGACCTGCACCCGCAGCTGGATCACTACCAGACGCTCAACGCGGACGGGACGTGCAGCCCGACCGGAACCACCGGCAGCTGGAACGCCGCATCGGGCAACTCGGCCGGGTGGCAGCAATGGGCTGTCGACCTCTCGCCGTACGCCGGCAAGCAGGTCGAGGTGTCCATCGCCTACGCGAGCGACTGGGCCACCCAGGGGCTCGGCGTGTTCGTCGACGACATCGCCGTGTCGACGGGCGAGGGCAGCACATCCTTCGAGACGGACACTGGCGGCTGGGAGGTGACCGGTCCGCCACCGGGAAGCGCGCCCAACGCAAACAACTTCACCCGTCTGGCCGCGGGCAACTTCCCCGAGGCAGCGGTCGTCGACACGGCAGACACCATCTATATGGGCTTCGGCCTGGAGGGCATCACTGGTAACGACACCCGCAAGACGGTGCTCGGCAACGCGATGAGTTACCTGCTGCGTTAACCGCGATCGAGGGGCCCGCCGGGTGTCCGGCGGGCCCCTCGACATGCCCGGCGGATGACACCGCACGACGCCGGCCCTTGACTGCGGTCAGCCCGATGCCTACCGTCACCGTTCAATAGGAAAGTTTCCGTTCAATTCTTGCCGTGACGGGGGGCTCGATGGCCGGTCGCGGACGCAGCGAGGACGCCGGGACCTTCCCCGCGGGTCCGCAGAGCCTGCTGCGCTCGATGAACGCACGGGCCGTGCTCGAACTGATTCACCGTGACGGTCCGATGGCCCGCTCGGACATCGCCGCGGGCACCGGCCTGTCCAAACCGACGGTCACGCTGGCCCTGACCACGCTGCTCGCCGCCGGGGTCGTCGACGAGATCGGTTACGCGCATGGGCGTCCCGGCCCCGCCGCGACGCTGTACCGCGTGCGCCCGGCCAGCGGCCTGTCGGTGGGTGTCGACATCGGCCATGACCGGGTGCACGCCGCTATCGCCGACATCTCCGGTGAGATCCAGGCGCAGACGCATGCCCGGACCCGGCGCCGGTTCGACACGCTGGTGGCACAGGTGCGGGCCATGACCGAGAAGCTCGCAGCGTCGATGGATGTCACTGTCGCCGACCTCGTGCACGTGGTGGTCGGCGTGCCAGCCGTCGTCCATCCGGACGGTCAGCGGCTCAGCCTCAGCGACGCGCTCCCCCGCGACGGCGTCGGCTTCCCGCAGGCGGTCCGCCACGCACTCGGCGTCCCGGTCACCCTCGAGAACGACACCAACCTGACCGTGCTCGGCGAGCGGGCGAGTGGTCACGGCCGCGACGTCAACGATTTCGCCATCTTCTCGATCGGCACCGGGCTCGGCGTCGGCATCGTGCTCGGTGGAAAGCTCTACCGGGGCGTCTCCGGGGCGGCCGGCGAGGTCGGCTACCTGCCCGGTGACGATCCGGCCATACCGGCGACGCCACCGCACGACCGGGCGATGATCAAGGACACGTTGTCCGGACCCGGCGTGGTCGACGAGGCAGTGGCCCGGGGCATGGACCCTCACCTGAGCGCGCCCGAGGTCTTCGACCTCGCCCGGGCCGGCGACCAGCGCGCGATGCAGGTCGTCGACGCGATCGCCCGCCGCATCGCGTACGTGATCTGCGGCGTCACGGCCGTGCTGGATCCCGAACTCGTCGTGCTCGCAGGCGGCGTCGGCCTGAACCAGGATCTGCTGCTGGAACCGGTCACCAGGCACGTCCAGGCGATGTCGCCGTTCATGCCGCGCATCGAGGTCTCCAAATGCGGCAAGGAAGCCGCCCTGCTGGGCGCGGTGTCCCTCGCCAGCGAACTGGCGCGGGCCTCGGTTTTCTCCGCAGCGTCCCTCGCGACGCCATAGCACCCGTCATCGGTCCATCAACGGTCAGGGGAATCCACATGAAGCGGGCCAGAACGGCACTCGCAGCCACCGCGACAATCGCCGCCTTGTTCGTCACCGGATGTACGACCGGTGGCGGTGGTGCCAATCCGGCCCCGACCGTCGCATCCGCGATCTCGACGAATGCGAGCCATGCGCCGACGACGATCACGGTATGGACGTTCAACACGCTGGGCAACGAGGTCAAGGCGTTCAAGGACGACCTTGCCAAGCTGCACACGAAATACCCGTGGCTGACCGTCAAGTTCGTGCCCGGCAAGGATGATGCCGCGTACGCCAAGGCGATAGCGGCCGGCAAGCCGCCGGACGTCTTCATCTCGACCGCACCCGACTACGTCGGCCAGTTCTGCCACAACGGCACCGTGCTCGACATGACCGCGTACCTGAAGGCGGCGAACATCGACGTTGCCAAGACGTTCCCCGCCGCATCGCTCGTCTACACGCAGTACCAGGGCAAGCAGTGCGCGCTGCCGCTGCTGACCGACGCGTACGGCCTGTTCTACAACAAGACGCTCTTCGCCAAGGCCGGGATCAGTAGTCCACCCAAGACGTTCTCCGAGTTGATCACCGACGCCAAGAAGCTGACCGTGAAGAACCCGGACGGCTCGATCAAGACGTACGGCCTGGTGACGCGTACCGACTACGACTCGAACGCGAACATCTTCACCGGCGTGCACACGAACGCGAACTTCTACGACGCGGACGGCAAGGCGACGTTCGGCACGGACCCGAACTGGATCAAGATCCTCGAGCTGGACAAGACACTGCAGGACTTCTATGGCGAGGGCAACGTGCAGAAGTACGTCGGGCGATACCAACCGCACACCGACGACGCGTCCAACCCGTTCGTCAAGGGTGTCGCCGCCATGGAGTACGACGGCGAATGGCATGTCGGTGAGATCAAGGCCGAGGCGCCGAACCTCGACTACGGCGTCGCACCGTTCCCTGTGCCGGACGACCAGGTCGACCGCTACGGCGTCGGCAACACGCAGGGCACCGTCCTCTACATCTCCAGCCACACCAAGCACCCGCAGGAGGCGTTCTTCGCGGCGCAGCAGCTGACGACCGACACGGACTTCCTGAACACGCTCGCCGACGCGGTGAGCAACATCCCGAGCACGTTCGACTCGCTGGCCTCGTGGCAGCAGGCGAGCGACCCGCACTGGACGCCGCTGATCGCGATCTTCAAGAACTCCGGCTCGTACTACAAGGAGCTGACCGCCGTGGGCGGCCAGGACGTCGACGCCTGGGGAACGTTCACGCAACAGTACGAACAGGGCAAGATCGCAGACGTCCAAGCAGCGCTGAAGAGGTTCGCCGGACAGATCGACACGATCAACAAGCAGGCGAACGGACGGTGACCGCGGTCGCCACCCGATCGGCAGCGGCGGCCCGGGGTGCGGGGCTCATCCCGGCCGGGCGCCGGCGCCGGCGTGCCAGCAGGACGCGCTGGTGGGTGGTGCTCGGCTTCATGTCGCCGTTCCTGGTCGGGCTGGCACTCTTCGTCGTCTACCCCGTACTCGCCACGCTGTACTACTCGTTCACGAACTACCAGGCCGGCTCGTACCTGCCGACGCAGTGGGTCGGCCTGGACAACTACCGCGGGCTGTTCTCCCAGTCGCAGGTGTTCTGGATCGCCGTGCGCAACACGCTGTGGATGGTCGTCTTCATGGTGCCGCTGCAGACGCTCTGGGCGATCTTCGTGGCGTGGGTACTGACCCGGATCAAGCGCGGGGCGACGTTCTACCGCACGATCTACTTCCTGCCCGCGATGGTGCCCATCGTCGCCACGGCGCTCGCATTCATCGTCATGCTGAACCCGGTCGGCCCACTCAACAACATCCTCGGTCACGTCGGCATCAACGGGCCGGGGTGGTTCTCGGACGCGACCTGGTCCAAGCCGAGCCTCGTGCTCATGGCGCTGTGGACGGTCGGCAACACGATGATCCTGTTCCTGGCGAGCATGCTCGACGTGCCGAAAACCCTTTACGAAGCGGCTGATATCGACGGCGCGAGCGCGCGGCAGAAGTTCTGGCACATCACGCTGCCCGGCATCTCGCCGGTGATCTTCTTCTCCTTGCTCACCGGGATGATCTACACGTTCCAGTACTTTACCGAGCGCAGGACTCCTTGCTCTTCTACACGACCGAGATCTACCGGCAGGGTTTCCAATACTTCAGGACGGGTTACGCGTCAGCCATGGCGTGGCTGCTGTTCGTCGTCATCTTCCTGTGCACGGTGGTGTTCATCCGCGCGTCGCGCCGGTGGGTCTACTACGCGGGGGCGGTGCGGTGACTGCCGTCGACGCGCGGCCGCGCGAGATCTCCTACCGGCGCGTGCTCGGCACGGTCGCTGACCACGCGCTGGCTATCGCGGTCGCGCTGTGCTTCCTGCTGCCGTTCGCGATCTGTGTCATCACGTCGGTGATGACCCAGAGCCAAGCAGGCACCGGCGCGCTGTGGCCTAACAAGTGGGCATGGCACAACTTCGGCGACGTGTTCACCGCCATGCCGTTCGCCCGCGATCTGTGGAACACCATCCTGTACGCAGGGTTGTCGACGACCGGCGTCCTGCTCTCATCGGTGCCCGTCGCGTATGCGTTGGCGCGGCTGTCGTGGCGCGGCCGCGATGCCATGTTCATGGTCGTCCTCGCGACGATGATGATCCCCGCCCAGGTCACCAGCCTGCCGCTCTACGTCATCTTCTCGAAGCTGGGCTGGGTGAACTCGCTGCGCCCGCTGATCATCCCGTCGTTCTTCGGCGACGCGTTCAGCATCTTCCTGCTGCGCCAGTTCTTCCTGACCATCCCGCAGGAGATCACCGAGGCGGCACGGTGCGACGGCGCGAGCGACTGGCGCATCCTCACCAGGATCGTGGTGCCGACAGCGAAACCGGCGATCGCCGCCGTGGGCTTATTCGCTTTCCTCTACGCGTGGAACGACTTCTACAATCCCTTGCTGTATACGGGAAACAGCACGACCAGCCAGACGCTCGCGGTCGGCCTCACGACGCTGGCGAAGAGCGCGCACCAGAACTCCTACCAGTTGCAGATGGCGGCGTCGATCATCTTCCTGGCGCCGGTCCTTCTGATCTTCTTCTTCGCCCAGAAGGTGTTCGTCGAAGGCGTGACGTTGACCGGCGTGAAGGGTTGAGCCGATGAAGATCGCCGTGGTCGGCGGTGGCAGCACCTACACGCCGGAGCTGGTCGATGGCTTCGCGCGGCGCGCCGGGTTGCTCCAGGTCGACGAGCTGATCCTGCACGACATCGACGCGGACCGGCTCGACGTGGTCGGCGGGCTCTCCGGCCGCATTCTCGCCGCGCAGTCGTATCCGGGCACCGTCCGCACGACGGCGTCGCTGCCGGACGCGCTCGACGGTGCCGACGCCGTGCTGATCCAGCTGCGCGTGGGCGGGCAGCAGACCCGGCTGCGGGACGAGACGATTCCCGGGCGCTACGGGCTGGTCGGCCAGGAGACGACCGGACCGGGCGGGTTCGCCAAGGCGCTGCGCACCGTCCCGGTCGTACTCGAGATCGCGGACGCGACTCGGAAGTACGCCCGGCCGGACGCGTGGATCGTCGACTTCACCAACCCGGTGGGCATCGTCACGCGCGCGCTGCTCGACGACGGGCACCGTGCGGTCGGCCTGTGCAATGTGGCGATCGGCTTCCAGCGGGGCTTCGCGCAGCACTTCAACGTGCCGCCGTCGCGGGTCGAACTCGACCACGCAGGCCTGAACCACCTCACCTGGCTGCGCGCCGTGCGCATCGACGGCTTCGACATGTTGCCCGAGATCCTCGCGTCCAAGTACGCCACGGAGCTGGCGGCCGATCTCGGCGTGCCGGTCGACCTGATGCGAATGCTGGACGCGATCCCGTCCTACTACCTGCACTACTTCTACTGCACCGACGAGGCCGTCGAGGCCGAGAGACACGGCCCGCATCGCGCGGAGGAGGTGCTGGCGATCGAACGCGAGTTGCTGCGCATCTACCGCGATCCCGCACTCGACCGCAAGCCCGAGCTGCTCGACCAGCGCGGCGGTGCCTACTACAGCGAGGCGGCTGCGGCGCTCGTCACGTCGCTGATGACCGGCGACGGCGCGCGGCATTACCTGAACGTGCGCAACGACGCGACGATTCGCGGGCTGCCGGCCGACGCCGTCGTCGAGGTGCCCGCGACCGTCGACCGTTCCGGGGCACATCCGGTCGCGGTCCCGCCGCTGCGTCCGGAGATGCTTGGCCTCGTGCAGGCAGTCACCCAGTACGAGCTGCTGACCATCGAGGCCGCCAAGTCCGGTGACCCGAACGTCGCGGCCCGGGCGCTGCTCGCGAACCCGCTCGTGCGCCAGTGGCAGCACGTCGCGGCGCTGCTCGACGACATCCTCCGCGAGAATGCCCAATTACTGCCGCAGTTCGCGGCGGCCCGGAGCACGACCGGTGGCTGAGTACGTCATAGCGGCCGACGGCGGTAACTCCAAGACCGACGTCGTACTGGCCACAGTGGACGGTGCCGTGTTGGCACAGGTGCAGGGGCGCGGCACGCGCCCGCACATGGACGGCATGGCCCAGACGGCACGCGACCTCGCGGCGATGGTCGAGGCGGCGCGCCAGCAGGCCGGCATCGCGCCCTCGGCCCGGATCGGCGCCGGTGCGTTCTACCTGGCCAACGTCGACATTCCGGCCGAGGAGCGTGAGGCGCACACCGAGCTGCGCAAGCTGCGAATCGTCGACAAGCTGAAGGTCTACAACGACGTCTTCGCGATCCTGCGCGCCGGCAGTCCCCGCGGCTGGGGCGTCGCCGTCGTCTCCGGTGCGGGTGTCAACGCGGTGGGCGTCCACCCGAGCGGGAAGGTCGCGCGATTCCTTTCACTCGGCGACATCACCGGCGACTGGGGCGGCGGCTACGCCGTCGGCGTCTCCGGCCTCGGAGCGGCCGTGCGCGCAGAGGACGGCCGGGGGCCCGCCACCGCGCTGAGCAGGCGCGTCGCCGAGCACTTCTCGGTCGCCGACGCCGAGGCCGTGGCCCTGGGCGTGCATCGCGGCAAGATTCCCCATGCGTCACTGCACGGGCTGGCTCCGCTGGTGTTCGAGGCGGCGTCCGAAGGCGATCAAGTCGCACGCGAGATCGTCGAACGGCTGGCTGACGAGACGGCGAACATGGCCGTGACGCTGCTGCGGCGGCTGCACCTCCTGCGCTCGGACGCCGATATCGTGCTCGGCGGCGGAACCCTCCAGTCCGGTAACGGAATCCTGATCGGGCGCATCGCTGAACGACTGAGCACGGCTGCGCCGAACGCGCGCCTGCGCGTGCTCGACGTCGCACCGGTGACCGGCGCGCTGATCGAGGCGCTGGTCATGGCCGGAGCGTCCGACGAGGCGCAGGCCCGCGCCCGAGCCGTAGGCGTCACCAGCCGGGCGGGGTCCCGGTGATCATTCCCGCGGTTTCAGCCTGACGTTCGGCATGACCGGCGCCGGCAGCGGAGCCTCGGCAGCTCCGCTCGGCAACCCGAACCGACCCTGGGCTCGCGAGCCCGCGCCGATCTCCGCCTGCCAGTCGGCGCGATACCTGACGATCTCGTCATGCGTGCGGGCGACGAAGTTCCACCACATGAGGATCCGCTCGCCGAGCGGCCGGCCGCCGACCATGAGCACCCGTGCCGTCCCCGCGTCGCCGGCCCGCAGTTCGATCACGTCGCGGCCAGTCGCGACATGGCCCAGCGAACCCCTCGTCACGTCGGTGCCGTCAACGGTGACGGCACCGGTATCGACGAGAACGCCGTGCTCGAACGCCGCATCAACTGGGATGTGCGCGGTGTGCCCCGGCTCAATCGTGATTTCCGCGCCGACCAAGGGGGAATGGGCCGCGGCGGGCGACGTGCTACCCAGCAGCGTCCCGAGAAATACGCGCGCATCGAAGCCCGCTTGCCGGACGATATCGGGAACGTACTGCTCGAACGCCGGATCGGCGAACCTCTCGGCCGACGGCAGAGCTACCCACAGCTGAGCGCCGTGCAGCACCGTTGTGTCCGAAGTGGACACCTCGGCATGGCTGATGCCGCGCCCAGCGGTCATCAGGTTCAGCTCGCCCGGCCGGATCAGCGCATGGTGCCCGGCACTGTCGCGGTGTTCGATCTGCCCGCTGAACAGCCAGCTGATCGTCTGCAGCCCGGTGTGCGGATGCGCGGGCACGCCCATGGCGACGCGCTCCGGTCCGTAATGGTCGATGAAGCACCACGGTCCGATGAGCGAGCGCCCGCGCTGTGGAAGCGTCCGGCTCACCCGCATGGCACGGGTTCCGCCGAGCGGAACGACACGCGGAGTGAGCACCTCGACCGCAGGCGACGCCGCCCGGCCGCTGGAGTCACAGACCACCTCGGCCGGCCGAAGCTCGAGGTTGCTCATCGACGCCTCCCGACGCTGTTCCCGCGATGCAACTGGGTAGTACGCTCCGCCCGCCCTCAGTGACCGCGGGAGGTACGTCATGGCCCGGCGCGTGTCAATGCTCGCAGCATCGCTTGCCCTAGCGATGACCGGCTTCGGCCTGGCCGCCGCGCCGAACGCGGGAGCCGCGAAACCGCGAGTCATCGTGGTGACCGGTTCCATCCAGGCGGCGGTGGATTCGGCCGCGCCGGGCGACACGATCGTGGTGCCACCAGGCACCTACGAAGGCGGCGTCGTCGTCGACAAGAGCCCGCTCACGATCCGGGGCAGCCGGGCAGCCGTCATCGACGCGACCGGGCACGAGTACGGCATCGAGGTGGGAACCGGGGAGGTCTCGGTAGGCCCGGACGGCAACCCGCTGTGCCCCGCACTCAGCTTGCACGGCATCACCATCGACGGCCTGACGATCCGGCACGCCGACGACACGGGCGTGCACCTCATCGGCGTGGACGGATTCCGGCTGACCCACGGACGCTACGTCGACAACGAGGAATACGGCCCGTTCCCGATCTGCTCCGTGCACGGATCGATCGACCACAACGATGTCAGCGGCACCCACGACGCCGGAATCTACGTCGGCGACGACAACGGCGTGACGGTGACGGGCAACCATGTGTCCGGCTGCTCGATCGGCGTCGAGATCGAGAACTCCGTTCACTCGGTGGTCCGCGGCAACAAGCTGATCGGTAACACGGTCGGCGTGCTGGTGTCCCTGCTGCCCGGACTGCCGATGCCGCTGAACGACGACACGACGATTGACGCCAATGTCGTCGACCACAACAACATGCCGAACCCGGTGCCCGCCGACAGCGGCGACGACGTCGGCCTGCTGCCGACCGGTACCGGCATCCTGAACGTCGGCGGCGACCATGTCGTCATCACGGGCAACTCCGCCGTCGGCAACGACTCAGTCGGCGTCGGCATCGTGCAGAGCCCGTTCCCTCGTGCAGGCAACCACGCCCGGCGCCGACATCGTCTACGACGGCACCGAAACAAGTAACTGCTTCGGGCCCAACGTCTTCGGCACGGACTTCCCGCCGAGCATCACCGACCTGTTCCCCTGCTAGCTCGCTACGGTCACCGTCCCGGATCGAACGGCGAAGGACGCGCTCACGGGCAGCAGCGAGTCCACGCCGGCCGCGACGACGACGTGATCACCGTCGGCGGGCGCCGCGATGCGGACACCGGCGAATGACCCGCTGCTATCGGCCCGGACGGTCTGCGCCGTTGCCGCTCCGTCGATCTGGATCGCGATCACCTCGTTCGGCGCGAAGCCGGATCCGGAGACGACGACGGCGCCGCCGGCAGACGCGAGATCCAGAACCGGGCGGTAGACGGTCGCGGCCGACTCGCCGGTGGTGACCTGGAACGGCGCCGGCACAGACGCGTGCGAGACCGAGCCGGTGACCGTGACCTGCGCCGCGCCGATCGCGGCGATGTCGGGCACGCTCATCGCCGCGCCGCCGAGAATGCCTTGCCCGTCGGCGCGAATCGTCTGCGTGGCCAAGGTGCTCGCGCCTGACCGGAACGTGATCGTGAGCAACTCGCGCGGCGCAAACCCGTTGCCGGCAATGGACATCAGCGAGCCGTGCGGTCCGGACGACGGCGACAGCGTGACCTGCGGCTGATACGTCGGTGCGGCCGATGGTTGGACGTCGACCGTCGCTGCCGCCGGGGTGTCGGATGCCGCGCCTGACGCGACGACCGCGTACCGGCCCGGTTCAGCCGAGCCCGGCACGGTCAGCGTCGTGGTAATCGTGCCCTTTGCCGTTGCGGCGACGGTAGTTTCGGCCGCACCGTCGAGGGTCACCTTCACCTGCTCGCCGGCGGTGAACCCGCTGCCGGTGAGCGACGTGGTGTCACCCGGTGCCGCCGTCGGGACCACGGTGATCGACGGGCTCGGCGATGCCGACACGGTGACCTTGAACGTGGCCTCCGCGCTCGACTGGGTATCCCACACCGTCACGTGCACGGTGAACGTGCCCGCCTGCGCATACGTGTGGCTCGCCGTGATCGCGCCGGATGCGCTGATCGTCGCGTCCTGCACGACGCCGCCGTCGCCCCACTGCACGCGCGCCTGATAACCGGCAGATCCGGGAACGCCACCGGAGACGGTGCCCAGATCGGCGCTGAGCGCCTGACCGGCAGTGGCTGTCTGATCGGCCGGCGTCGTCAGCGACAGCGGCGCGGATGCCGTGCCGTCGTCGGCGATCGCGAACACGTGAATGTCGCCGTCCTGCCCGAGCGTGACAGATGCGATGCGCTTACCCGCCGGGACGGTGTACGGCGTCGTGGCGAACAGGAACGGCTGGTCGCTGTCGCGGCTGGTTCCGCTGAGCCGGTAGGCGCACTTCGCGACCACGATGTTGCCGAACGACG
>WNGM01011250.1_pt1 | contig 15570 bp, 8 predicted proteins | sample 5400571 | NCBI WGS metagenome assembly WNGM01 (sample SAMN13153378, study PRJNA577476) | soil metagenome | isolation source: 100 cm soil or saprolite under Garry oak tree replicate 2 | place: USA:California | collected 2016-06-15 | reverse complement strand
ACCCTGAGCTGTTGGGCCAGTCGCTTCGCCTCCTCAATGAGAGAGATGGCTGCCGTGACGAGGATCATTCGTCCCGTCATCGTTGCCCTCCTTTCCCGCTGCCAGAGACGGTGCGCGAGCGGGCGTGGTGGCCGGTAATGGCAAGAGCCGTACCAGCGTTAGAGCGTTCGACAGCGCAGGGAATACGCGGCTCTAGGGATCACGCCAGTCAACGCCACTTGGACAAGCTGGCCCGGATGTCGCGCGGCTGACAAAGGGCCCACTGCGGACTCCGAAGCTCATCGAGAAGTGCTCAGTGAAGCCATCCGCTGAGGATCGCGAATGACGATGGAACACGGGTTATACCTCGGTACGAGAAGCCGGACTCGTCCCGACACTCGGAAAGCTATGGTCGGGGCGCTGAAGGCAGGCTTGATCGTGATGGCAGTCTTCGCCGATAGGATCGCGCCCTACTCCTACGACGAGTCGGTCCCTGGATCTCGCAAGAAGCCACCGAGTGTCCGGTTCATGGGCACTGACAACATCGGGCGGGACATGTGGAGCCGTGCGGTGAGGCACGCTCGGAGACTCTCGACAGCGGGTCGGAGGCAGGACAGTAAACCTTGGGCCCATCCGGCCCACCACGGAAAGAGACGGAGTTCAAGGTAGGGCGGCGAGCGGCCTGACGGGACGGGCCCGAGCATGGCGACCTGGTTGGGCTGGATCAGGCCGCCCGCCGGACATGGCGATGGTGCCGGCCCCCGACTTCGCGAATCTGCACGACCACGCCGCGCTCCGGTCGCTCGATTGGCCCACGGTCGGCATCTTTGTCGAGCGAGCGGTGAGTTCGCGCCCGATGATAAGTACGTGAGGTAGCGGGTCAGGATGCGGCGGAGGTGCCGTTCGCCAAGGACGAGGACATGATCCAGATCGGTAGAGGGAGAGGCGATCGACGCCCTGCACGAGCGCGAGATTGAAGGTGAGCTTTAGCTCGACGACGACCGGCGGCTCACTGCCGCCCGTGGCGTCGCCGCTTGACCGCGCGGGACAGATCCACCTCGCACGTCACGCGCTCGACGGTCGCACGCGGCCGGTCGACGTCGCGCTCCGTCTCGCGGCGCGCGGTTCGTCAGCGCCGGGGAACGACGCGGGCCGCTCGGCCTGGAATACGAACGCCCGTGCCGCTCGCCGGCCACGCGTCGACGGTCTCGGAGCTTGCGGGCGCCGGCCGTGCCGTCGTCTCCAGCGCCAGAGGCTGATCTCGCGTGCCACGGTCGCGATGAGACGATAGCGGACGAACGACGAGACCGGCCGCACTGCCATGGCGAAGGCTGCCAGAAGCGTACGCGTCATCGTGCCGCCTCTTGCCATCGTGCTCACCCTACGGCCCGGTGCCGTCGATCGCGAAAGAAAAAGTGACGGAGAGACGCGTCAGGGCGTCGCGACGCGCAGCGTCCGCACGATCTCCCGGCTGCTGCTCCCGGCTGGCGGTCGCCTCGCACGGTGGCGTAACCCCATCTCGCCCCTCACGGGCCGAGGCGGGATGCGAGATGGTCAGCCGTGCCGAGGCGCGACGCCGCCTAACGACACCCCGAGGGTCGCTCTATATCCGATTGGGCGATATTGACGCCTCGCCGTCGTTCAGCTACGGTGCCGCGCGTGACTGACACCCGCTGGCAACACCCTTGGCTCCGCGTCCAGCGCCTCATCCGTTCCATCCTTGAGGTGCGCCGGGACACGATCACACGCCCGGTGATGAAGGCGACGCTGACGAAGGCGCGGCGGGAGCGGGAGAAGATCCGGCGCGCCGGATGGTGGAACTGACCTGAAGGCATGGTCTTCGAGGACCGCTCGCCCGACAGTCGGGTGCGTCGTCGCGCCAGACGCCGGGCCGTCTTCCCCGTCGCGAGCGTCGTGATCGCGATCCTGCTCGCCTCGGGCGTGGCGGTGGTGAGCTGAGATGGCTGGACCGTCTCGTCGCGGCTCGGATCCTGAGCCGACCCTTTCGATCTTCCCCGACCAGCTCCATATCGGCGACCGCTTCGACGATGCGGAGACGGGGGACGAGCCCCATGAGTGGGAAGTCGCGTCCCGCCCCGTCACGTTCAAGAAGGGCCATGAGGTGCGCGCTCGCGTCCAACGGCCCGGGAATCCCGCGACGGCTCGAGAGAAGTACTGGGCGGCCCACGAGAAGATCACGGTCCGACGGGTGACGGCATCGCCGACGCGGCCTACGGCGGAGCCCGACGGCGACGGCACCGACGTCGAATCGCTGCGCCGCGAGCTCCGGCGGCTGCGTGCCGAGGTTTTGGGGCTTCAGGAAGAGAAGCAAGACCTCGAGCGGCGGAACGCCGACTTGACGCGCGAGCTTGAGGAGACCCGGAAGAAGATCCCGCGGCGGATGTCGACGTCGTAGCGTGCTCGGCCTGAAGGAGGTCGGCCAGGCGCGAGCGGGCGAGAGTCCCCGGGACGCGGCGGGCTACCCGGGCATTCACCATCTGGGCTTCATGGTCGACGACATCGGATCTTGCCTGCTCGGCCCCCACGTGCAGGAATCGAGACGATGCAGCGCCAGCAGATCGAGCAGGCGGACGCCGTCTTCACGCGGCTGGTCGAGGCGGCGCCGCAGTTCGCCGATGGAACAAGCGCCCGACGGTGTGCTACATGGCGAAGAACGACGCCGGCTCGATCGCCGACTGCCGCGAGGCGCTCGCGCGCAATCCCAATCACTTCGGCGACGCTCTCGGCCCAGCGCCTCTGCCGTCTGGCGCTCAGCGCGTTCCGCGAAGCCGCCGATCTGTTCCGGCGCACGCTCGCTGTCCATCCGCACCTCGAGAGCGGCCGCGCGAATCTGGGAACGGCGTGAACGGCTGGTGAAGTGGAACTGACCCGCGCGTGATCGCGTACCTGGTACAGCGGCTCGCCTGGGCGCTGGTGCTCCTCGTCGTCACCACGCTGGCGGTCTTCGTCGTGGTGCACCTGTCCGGCGATCCGACCGCCCTCTACGTGGGTCCCGAGGGCACGCGGGCGGATTACGAGATGGTGCGCGCGGCGCTCGGCTTCGATCGCCCGCTGCCCGATCAATACGGGCGCTTCCTCGCGCGCGCCGTCCGCGCCGACTTCGGCCGCTCGCTGCGCCACCAGCAGCCGACTCTGCCGCTCGTGCTCGAGCGCTTCCCCGCCACGCTGAGGCTGGCCCTCGCGGCTATGCTGCTCGCCATGCTGCTCGCCGTGCCGCTCGGCATCCTGTCGGCCCTGCGTCGCAACTCGCTCCTCGACAGCTGCGCGATGACGTTCGCGCTGTCCGGCCAGTGCATGCCCACCTTCTGGCTTGGCATCCTCTTGATCCTGGTGTTCGGCGTGAACCTCGGCTGGGTGCCCGTCTACGGCGGCGAGGGCCTGCGCGCGCTCGCGCTGCCGGCGGTGACGCTGGGCGTCTGGGCGATGGCGCGCACGGCACGCATCACGCGCTCGAGCATGCTCGAGGTGCTGCCCCAGGACTTTCTGCGCACGGCGCGCGCGAAGGGAATCAGCGAGTGGGGCGTGATCCTCCGCCACGGGCTGCGCAACGGCGCCATCCCGATCGTGACGGCGCTGGGGCTCGAGCTGGGCAACCTCCTCGGCGGCGCCGTCATCACGGAGGCGGTCTTCGCCTATCCCGGCATCGGGCGACTCGCGGTCGAGGCCGTGGTCAACAAGGACATCCCCCTCCTGCAGGCCGTCGTGTTCACGATCGCGACGTCGCGGTGGACCTCCTTTATATGGTCCTCGACCCGCGGGTGCGTCTTGCCTGAATGGTGGGCGCTGCATCGCCGCACGCGGACGTTCCTCGCCGCGCCGAGCGCGCGCTTCGGCCTGGTCGTGCTGGTCGGCGTGCTGCTCTGCGCGCTGCTCCCCGAGCGCCTGGCGCCCGCGGACCCCAACGAGCAGCAGCTCCTTGCGCGCTTCACGCCGCCCGCCACGCGGACGGGCGATGGCACGCTGGCGGCGCTCGGCACCGATCAGCTCGGCCGCGACATCCTCAGCCGGGTCATTCACGGCGCCCGTACCTCCGTGCTGATCGGAATGTCGGCGGCGCTGCTGGCGGGCACGGTCGGCACGAGTCTCGGCTTGACGGCCGGCATCCGTGGTGGCATGTCTGATCACCTCATCATGCGCCTGGCTGACATGCAGTTTGCGTTTCCCTTCATCCTGCTCGCCATCACCGTCATCGGCGTGCTCGGGCCGAGCATCCGCAACATCATCCTGGTGGTGGGGTTGAGCAACTGGGCGACGTACGCGCGGGTCGTGCGCGCGGAGACGCTCGCCGTCCGCGAGCGGACGTACGTGGACGCCGCGCGCTCGCTCGGCCTGTCCCGGCCGCGCATCGTCTGGCGCCACATCCTGCCCAACGTGAGCGCCTCGCTGATCGTCGTCGCGACCTTCGGCGTGGCGGGCGCGATCCTCACCGAGGCCGGGCTCTCGTTCCTCGGCCTCGGCGTGCCGCTGGCGATCCCGTCGTGGGGCGGCATGCTCGCCGAGGGCCGGCAGTTCGTCGACACGCGCTACTGGCTCGCGCTCTTCCCCGGCGCGGCCCTCTTCGTCACCGTCATGGCCATCAACCTGCTGGGCGACGCGCTGCGGGACGCGCTCGATCCTTATCTGGTAGCTCGACGGGCCGTCGGCCAACTCTAAGGAGACACGCAATGCCATTCGCGAAGCGCGGTCCGTGGGGAGCCGTTGCCGTCCTGGTTCTTCTCGGCCTGCTCGTGCCCGGCGCCGCGGCACAGCCGAAGCCGGTGGTGGTCGTCCAGTCGGGCGAGGCGGCGACGCTCGACTGGCACATGCACTGCGACAAGAACGCCCACGAGCCCGACCGGCAGATCTTCGACACGCTGCTGCGGCGCGACCTCAAGACGCTCAAGCTCGAGGGCAACCTCGCCGAGTCGTGGCGCCTGCTCACCGACACGACCTGGCAGTTCAAGCTGCGCCGCGGGATCAAGTTCCACAACGGCGAGCCGTTCGACGCCGCTGCGGTCAAGTTCAGCGTCGAGCGGATGCTGAACCCGGCGCAGGGCGCCCCCGGCCGCACCAGCATCGCCTCCATCGATCACGTGGACGTCGTCGATCCGTACACGGTCAACGTCGTGACGAAGACGCCGTTCCCGCTGCTGCCGGTGCGGATGAGCCCGGGGCACTGCGGCACCGTAGGGATCCTGCCGCCGAAGTACGTCGCGCAGGTCGGCGACGCCGGCTTCGCGGTGAAGCCCGTGGGCACCGGTCCCTACCGCTTGGTGGAGTGGGTGAAGGACGAGCGGCTCGTGCTGGACGCCAACAAGGACTACCACCGCGGCGCGCCCGCGATCGAGCGGCTCGTCTTCCGTCCCGTGCCCGAGCTGACCACGCGGGTCGCCGCGCTGCTCTCCGGCCAGGCCGACCTCGTCAGCGACGTCCCGCCCGACCAGGTCGCGAAGATCAAGGCCAGCGGCGTGGCCCGCGTCGAGGTCAGCACGCTCGGCGGCTTCGTCATCATGGTGAAGATGACCAACTACCTGATGCCCGGGCCGTGGCAGGACGCGCGCGTGCGAAAGGCGATCAACTACGCGATCGATCTGGACACGATCATCAAGACCGTGCTGGAGGGCTACGGCCAGCCGCTCGGCGTGCCGCTCGAGAAGGAGGCGTTCGGCTTCAACCCGGCCATCAAGTGGTGGGGCTACGACCCCGAGCGCGCGAAGGCGCTGCTGCGGGAGGCCGGTTACGCCAACGGGTTCGAGATGACCCTGCACGCGCCCAACCGTCGCTACATGAACGACATCGAGGTCATGCAGGCGATGGCGGCGATGCTCGGCAAGGTCGGCATCAAGGCCACCGTGCAGGTGTGGGAGCAGAGCGTCTACACGACCAAATGGCGCAAGCGCGAGCTGCTGCCCGCCTACATGGTGGCGTGGGGCGGCGCAGGCGTCTTCGACGGCGACCTGCTCGTCAACTCGCTCCACAGCAAGTCGGCGCTGGCGATCCACAAGAACGAGGCGCTCGACAAGATCCTGGAGGAGGCGCAGGGCACGAACGATCCCGAGCGGCGCCGGGCGCTCTATTTCAAGGCGCAGGAGATCATCTTCGAGGACGCGCCGATCATCAAGGCCTACCAGCAGGCCCACATCTTCGGGATCAGCAACCGGCTCGACTGGAAGCCCTGGATCGACAACATGCTCTTCCTCTACGACGCGCGGCTGAAGTGATGAACCCAGCGTTCCCACGCCTGTTCAGCCCGATCACGATCGGGCACGCCACGGCGAAGAACCGCATCGTCTCCACGCCGCACGGCGCGGCCTTCGGCGAGAAAGGCGGGATCACCGAGCGCTACATCCGCTATCACGAGGAGAAGGCCAGGGGCGGCTGCGGCGTGGTGATGATGTTCGGCTCCTCGAGCATCCACCCGACCTCGATCAACGATTGGGGCGAGGTCAACAACTGGGACGACGGCATCGTCCCGCAGTTCCGGCAGATGAGCGAGGCGATCCACCGCCACGGCGCGCTCTGCCTCTCGCAGATCTCTCATCGCGGACGGCGCGGCCACTCCTGGTACTCCGGTGTGCCGCTGTGGGCGCCCTCCGACACGCGCGAGGAACGGCACCGCGAGTGGCCGCACGTCATGAGCCGGGCCGAGATCCACGAGGTGATCGACGCGTGGGCGGCGGCGGCGGTGCGGCTCAAGAAGGGCGGCTACGACGGCTGCGACATCCCGCTCTACGGCGGCCACCTACTCGAGAACTTCATCTCCCCGCTCGCCAACACGCGGACCGACGAGTACGGCGGCAGCCTCGACAACCGCCTGCGGCTGCCGCGCCAGGTCCTGCGCGCGGTGCGCGAGGCGGTGGGCCGCGACTTCATCATCGGCCTGCGGCACAGCGGCGACCACTACGTCGAGGGCGGCCTGAGCCGGGAGGAGCTGCTCGAGATCGCGCGGCAGCTCGACGCCGTCGGCATCGCCGACTACTGGATGGTGAGCGGGTCCAACACCGAGACGCTGAAGTTCGAGGCGATGGTCACGCCCTCGCACTATCACCCGCGCGGCGTCTTCAACGATCTCGCTGCGCTCACGAAGAGCGTCGTCCGCGTGCCCGTCATCGTGGCCGGCCGCGTGGTCACCGCCGATCAGGCGGAGGCCGCGCTGGCCGCCGGCGTGTGCGACCTGGTCGGCATGACGCGCGCGCTGATCGCCGATCCCGAGATGCCGAAGAAGGTCAGCGAGGGCCGCGTCGACGACGTGCGCGTGTGTGTCGGGGCCGCCGAGGGCTGCATCGGCCGCCTGCGGCAGGGCAAGTCGATCACGTGCGTGCAGAATCCGGCGATCGGCCGCGAGGCCGAGCTGATGGAGATCCGCCCGGCGTCGAGACCACGACGCGTGGTCGTGGTCGGCGGCGGCGTGGCCGGGCTCGAGGCCGCCCGCGTCGCCGCGCTACGCGGTCACCAGACGATCCTGCTCGAGGCGACCAGCGCCGTCGGCGGCCAAGTCCTCGCGGTGGCCAGGGCGCCGAAGCGCGAGGACTACGCGTCGATCGCGACGTGGCTCGTGGACCAGGTGAAGAAGGCCGGGGCCGAGATCCGGCTCAACACGCCGGCCTCCGGCGCCGACGTCCTCGCGCTGAAGCCCGACGCCGTCGTCCTCGCCACCGGCGCCACGCAGCGCGTGCCCGACATCCCGGGCGTGAGGCTGCCGCACGTCGCGACGACGGTCGACGTCCTGACGGGCCGCACGGCGCCCGGCCGCCGCGTCGTCGTCGTCGACGAGGAGGGCTACTTCGCGGCGCCCACGACGGCGGACTTCCTGGCCGAGCGCGGGGCGCAGGTCACCATCGTGTGCCGCTACTTCATGGTCGGCGAGGACATCGACGAGGGCACGCGCTCCGACCTCTACGCGCGGCTGTTCGCGCGCGGCGTGACGCTGATCCCGATGACAGTCGCGCGGGAGATCCTGCCGCAGGGCGTCCGCACACGCCACACGTTCTCGAACGCTGAGGCGACGCTCGCGGCCGACTCCGTGGTCCTCGCCTTCGGCGGCAAGGCGAACGATCCGCTCTCGCGCGAGCTCGAGGGCAAGGTGGCGGACCTCAAGGTGATCGGCGACGCGTACTCCCCGCGCCGCGTCCACGACGCCATCCTCGACGGCACGCGCGCCGCGCGCATGCTGTGAGTCCTCAAACTCGGCCCGACTCCGAGCGACCGAACTCCCTGAAGGTGTCCTCCGTGCTGACGGGCATCGGCACCGCCGTGCAGACTATCGGTGCCTTGCAGCCGGCCTATCAGGCGCTCAAGACCGCCGCCGCTGCTTTCGGTCTTCCTTTGCCGTAGCAGAGGCCCGCAGGGGCCGCGGTGACTCTACGCCGCGACTTCTCGGGGACGCCGGGCCAGCCGGCCACCCGGCGCCCACGTCAGCGCCGACACCGGCCAGTCGGGACAAACGCGCTGACCACCGCCGCACGCCAGGACCGAGACCAGTCCTCAAGGAGCCGCGCGCAGGCTTCTATACGAAGCCGCAACCCTGCCCCGCGCGAGTGTCGGCGTCGTTGCCGAACGGCGCCCGAAATCGAAACTATCAACCGGGTCCCGCGGTTTTTCCTGGGGCGAGAGGCGAGCGGGAGCCCCGCTTGCCAGGTTCAAGTCCAAGGGCTCTTGCTAGGGTGACGAGGGCCTTCCTCGGCGCGCCCGCTCGGACGAGGCGGGGGAGTTGGTTGCGCCTGGGTTGCGAGTGATGCCGTCCGCTGCCGCGATCTGCAACCTCATGAGCCGCAAGATCGCAGCACTTTAGAGGGGTGAAGGCAACTCATAACCCAAAGGTCGCTGGTTCAAATCCAGCCCCCGCAACCATCCAGAGACAGTCAGCGCGCAATGAAATCGCGCACTTCAATTCTGCAAGTTCGATCGCGTCCCGTTGGGGCCACCATCGAACTTGCAGAAATTAACCCGCGAAAAGTCGAGAGCGACGCATCACCTCTGAACTCGTAGACGAACCGAGGCTTCCGGCCGGTTCCGGACATGTTTCACGAGCCCGCATAGCCCGGAACGCCTTTTAGCGTCCAGCGCCTTGTAGAACAGCGACGCCGGAAGTTGTCGCGATCGAGCGGTCCACCCATGCTCGGGCAGAAAACCGATTCCTGCACTTGCCCCAACCGTGCTTCAGTGCCTCGGCCTTCCGCGTTCGTGATGGTCCAGTGCTTCCATCGTCGTTGCGAAACGGCCGTGGCTGATGTGTCAACGTCCTCGTCTATCCGAATTGGCAACGAAGCGTGACGGAAACGTCAGCGTATGAACATCGCCGGGCAACGACGCCCGGCCTGCGTGACACGACTAAACTGCGAATTCCGTGGGGCATTAGTGACGGTCAACAGACGCTGGCCACCGTCGGTGTGTTTTTTGCAGCATACAAGCACCCGCCAAGGGTCGGGGACTGCGCACCCGGCTGCTCGTTTGGCTCGGCGTTGGGATCGCGATCCTCAGTTGCGCTTCAACGGCGGCCAGTGCCGGCGAAGGCGCCGTCCGATTTGCCGAGGACACCGCGGAGGATTTCCGGTCCTGCGTACGAGCGACCGTGGAGAAAGCCGCCTGGTGTTCCCGTTCGCCAACGGCTCGCTGTACGACGAGACCGCCGTGTTTTCTCAGCGAGACATTTTTCGGCTACTCACCGATCGGATCGCGCAGCGCTGCCCATCCCAGAACGCTTGAGGCGTCACTCATCGTGAGATGGGCCGGTACACACAGCGCGATGAGTCCGTCGTGTTCTCCATTCAGGCCTTTGGCCGTCCAGTCTCGCTGCGCCGTCGAGGAAAATCTTTGGGCCAAGCGGGACGCTGTCGTCATACTTCTCGGGAGGGCATTTCCCTCGGCGGGCGCCCAGGAAGCCCGCAGCTGAGACAGGAGGGCGCGATGGAGCGCAATGTCGAGGCACGGGGTCGCACCGGTGACGATCATGCGCCACCCGCGATGCCCAGTCGTGGCGAAGCATGGCGTGAAGCGGAGCCGCGCGGCCGCGAAGACATTGTCGGCGGCTTCTGCGAAATGTATCTCGCGCGGAGAGCAGCAAAATTCCGTTCTGCGATCGCGATGATGGCGCTGGCGGTGTTGCTCCCCGGGTGTGCCGCCAAAATACACGGCAGGGTACAACTCGTCGACGCCAATCTGCAGCCGGCGGCGAAGGAGAGCCTCCAGGGCACCGTGGTGAACATGATCAATACCACCACAGCCGTGGAGCAGGCTTCTCATGCCGCGACGACGGATGTCGACGGCAAGTTCGAGTCCACGAAGGGCCGGCTCCGGCCCGGGACGTACAAGGTGGAGGCGAGCCGCATCGGCTACGAGACCGAGACCCAGACCGTGGAAATAAAGGAGCACACACAGAAAAACATCGACTTCAAGCTTCGGCGGATCCAGGAAGGCAAGCGCAAGACCATCCAGGGATCCAAATCCGACGAGGACAAGATCATCAACCCCGGCGAAGTGAATATTCAAGCCCCCACCATGTAGGCCCGTCGCGCGATATCGATACGAGGATATTCATGGTCAAGCATACCGCCCGGTCGGCTTTCCTCCTGTGTGCGGCCTTCCTGCTCGCCGCCTGCAGCCAGAAGCTGGACCTTGAAGTGAGAGCCCGCATGGACGCTCAGCCGGTGTCCCAGGCCAAGGTCATGGTGGACGGCCAAGAGCAGGGCATCACCGACGGCACAGGGGTCTTCGCCAAGGGCATCCAAAGGAAGCCCGGGGCCGAGGTCGAGGTGCTCGTCGTCAAGGAACTGCCCGGCTACCACATCAAGCCGTGGAAGACCTCCTTTCTGGTGAAGCTGCCCAAGGACGGGGCCGTCGACAAGTACACGTTCGACGCCGATCTGCAGGCCACGCGCTTCATCACCCTCGCCGCCACGGAGAAGGGGGCGCCCGTGGCGGACGCCACGGTCAGCGTCAACGACAAGGAAATAGGCAAGACGGACGCCGGGGGCGAGCTTGTTTACGAGTACAAGACCCTGCCGAAGACGGGTGTCACCCTCACCGTCAGCAAAACCGGCTACGCGGCTTGGCAAAAGACCGGCGCGCTCGAACCCGGGGAGCGGCTCGCCGTGGCACTTTCCCGGCGCTCAATCGTCACGGTGACCGCGCTGACCGAGCAATACGGCCACACGAGCCCGGTCGCGGGCGTGGCGGTGAGCATCGATGGAAGAGCGGTGGGCAAGACCGACGACCGCGGCGTGTACACGTACGCGTCTGAGGGCACGCCGGGCAGGCGGGTGCAGCTGGCGCTTTCGTTGCCCGGCTATATCCCCGAGGAATGGAAGACCGCCGTCACCCTTGCAGGGCCGGCCACCATCCAGCGATACTTCTATCCGACCACGCCGAAACAAATCCGGGTCGGCGTTTATCGATTCGGGGGCAACACCCTCGGCGTGGATCTCAAGGAAATCGTCGCCCAGACCGAGAGCGCGGTCTCGAGCCAGCTCTTCAAGTATTCCGTCTTCCGTGAGGTGCCGAGCGGGGAGCTCGAGGCCGAGGTCAAGCGCGCCAAACTGGGCATCGACAGGATCACGACCAAGGGCTGGCAGGACACACCGCTGCGCAGAACGGTGGACATGATCGTGCTGGGCAGCGTCGCCAAGGACGACAAAGGCTTCGTCATCGAGGCGAAGTTCTACACCTCCGGCGGGCAGTTGATTCTGAGCCAGGTGAGCCGGGCCAGGGACACCGGCGCCATCACCAGCGCTGCGAGAGAGATCGCCGCGAACATGATGGAACGGTTCCCCTTCGAAGGGACGGTCGTCGCGGTCGAGGACGGGTACTACCGCATCAATATCGGCAAGCTGTATCGGATCAGCCGGGGCACGGACCTCACCCTGACTGCCGCCACCCTGGGCGAGGCCGGCAAGGTCGTGAGGTATCGCGAGACCGGCCGGCTCAAGGTCAAGCGGGCGGAGGACGCTGGATCCGTGGCGGAGGTCGACGATCTCAAGAAGGGCGAAGGGATCAAGATCGGCGACCGGGTCGTGCGCCGGGTACGCCGCGAGGGCGACGAGGAACGTGACAGGACCTATTTCATTCTTGCCACGAGGGGTGGACTCGCGCCTGACGTGGCGCCGCTGCCCCGGGTGAATGTCTACCTCAACAACGATTGGGCCGGCTCCACCGGCGCGGACGGCAAGGCCGAAGTGTCGATACGCCTGGGCAAGAGCTACGAGCTCCTACTCTACCGGCACGGTTACCAGCAGGTGAACGAGAAGATCAAGGTGGAGAAGAGCGGGGACACCCGGGACTTCGTGTTGAGCGTCAACAATGCCCTGTTCAAGGTGGAGTCGGAACCGTCCAGCGCCGCCGTGTTCGTCGACGGGGATCAACTCGGCAAGACACCGATGCTGGAGGGCAAGTCGGTCGGCCTCGGGTTCCACACGGTGCAGCTCACCGTGGGCGAGGATTATCGCGATTGGGAAGAGGTCGTCGAGTTCGACAAGAAGATCGAGGATCGCACCGGCGATCGGAGGATCGCGCTGTACCGGGACTATCTCAAGCTCGGGGAGAGGGCGACGCAGAAGGGCGATACCGACGGCGCCATCCAGGCCTACGCCAGCGCCGACAAGAGGCACCCGGATTACTCCGAAGCCCACCACCGGCTCGCGCGGATCTATCTGGACGAGAAGAATGATTACGACGCTGCGATCCGCGAGTTCGAGAGCGTCCTTTCATTGCCCCAGAACCAGCAGCTCATCTACAAACAGTTCGCCGTGGCCTTCACGAATCTCGGACACGCGTACTACGAGAAGGGGAACAGCCTCGTAGAAAAGGACCGAGAAGCCGCCGCGCAGTCCTTCGCCAGAGCGATACAGAATCTTCAAATCGCGAAGCAGAACACGCGCTTCCTGCCGATCGCGCACTACGACGAGGCGCTGCACGACACCTATTTCTATCTGGCGCTGTCGTATCACAAGCTTTATCTGGTCACCAGAAAAGACGCCCTCATGAACAACGCGACCCTCGCGTGGCGTGAGTACTTCGACTTCTTCCCGAAAAAGCTCGAAGGGAACCCCGTCTTCGAACGGAATCGCGAGGCGGCGCGGAAGTACTCGGCTCAGATCAAAGATCAGCCGTCCTAACGGAGAAAGGGCTTCGGCGTGAGCGGGAGCAGCGTCCGGGACGGTGCCTCAGGCGTGCTGCTCGCCGCCGCCGTCGTCGCCGCGCTCGGTCTGGCGACCGAGTCCGTCGCCGAGCTGGAGCCGGCCGAGAATCCGGCGGCCGTGAGGAAGCCGGCGGCTATCGAGCCTCTGTACGTGCGCCCGCTGATGCCGGTGGAGTCCGGGCGCAACGATTCGAATCCCGTCTGGTCTCCTTCGGGGGCGCTGATCGCCTTCGAGCGCAGCCGGGGGGACAGGAAGGAAATCGTGATCGCGCGTCCGGATGGCGTGGTGGTCCAGACCATCTACCACCAACTGTCCGAGAACAGCGTGGAGCCGAAGTTCTATTTCCCCGGGGTGGTCGAGGACGTCAGCTACAACGCCGGGATCACGTGGTCACCCACCGGTGATCGCCTGGTCTTCATGAGCAACGGCGGAAGCGGCAACTACGATCTCTATCTGCGCAATGTCGACAGCAAGACCACGCGGCTGACCGATCACAGGGAAAAGGACGGCCAGGCGCACTGGTCGCCGGTGGCCGATCAACTGGTCTTCGTGTCGGGCCGGACCGGCAAAGGGGACATTTACCTTCTTGACGTGGCGACGCGCGCCGTGACCCGGCTGACCTGGGGCACCCAGCCGTACTTGTACCCGCAGTGGTCACCGGACGGCCGGAAGATCGTGATGATCAGCGGCAGCAACGAAAACCATGACGTCTATCTGATCGAGGATGTGCGGAGACCCGGAGAGACGCTCAAGGCCCTCACCACGTGGGTCCATGACGATCTCCGACCGGTGTGGTCGCCGGACGGTAAGAAGATCGCGTTCTATTCCAACTACAACCCGGTAGGCGACCCCAAGGCATGGGCCATCCTCGTCATCGCCGCCGACGGCTCCGACCCGTCGCAGGGCGGGCGGCTCGCCGCCAAGGTCGTGGCGACCGATGTGGTTCCCGACGTGGAGCGGGGCCCGGCGTGGACGCCGGACAGTAACAGCATCGTGTACGTCAGGAACGATCGACAAGAGTACAACCCGATCTATATCGCAGATCTCGTGCGGAAGACCAACCTGCCCCTCAAGACCGACACGAGAATGAATCACGATATCGCCAGCTCAGCCCACGGAGTGATCGCGTTCCGCGCTCAAGTCGACCAGTGGGACCAGATCTTCCTCGCGAAGTTGAAGGATTAGGACGTGGCGCGTCTGAGCGCGGCGCTCGTGGGCATAGTGGTCGCTCTGATGGCCGGGCCGGCGCCGGGGGCGGACGACGCGGTGGCGCGCGCGATGGCGCTGTATCAACGGCATCATTATGAGGAGGCGGCCCGCACACTCCAGGCAGGCCTGCCGGTGTTGAATCCAGCCACTCGCGCGACCGCATATCTGACGCTCGGTATGATCTATCTCGACAACGCCCGGCTTCATCGTGAGCTTCATGAAGCGGGAATCGCGGCCCAGCTCGACTATCTGAAAAGGCTGGCGGCCGTTCGCGGCACGGGCGGAAGTCGGTTCGCGAGTCTGTATCTCGGCAGCATGCTGCTCGAGAGCGGCAACTCCGGAGAAGCGACGAGATATCTGGAGCGGTTCAGCGCGCAGCCCGGGGTGGAGCCTCGATACCGGGCTATCGCGGAGGCCAACCTCGGTCTGTGTCATTTCCTGCGCAAGGACGCGCAAAAGGCGCGAGCCCTCTGGGCGGGCATCGACACCGCGGATCCGGAGATCCAGTTGGCGCTCGCCGCCGTCTACAGCAGGGCCGGGCTCCAGGAGAGGGATCCGGTGGCCATGGGTGACGCAGCGCTGAAGAAGGTCGGCTACAGCCCGTCGTCGCGCATGCTGGAAAACCTCCTTACCGTCTATGTCCGCGCGGGCTTGACCGACAAGAGCCTGGAGCTGGTGAAGCAGGTGGACCTGAAGGCTGCCTCCTACACCGAGGTGCTCGGCCAGACCAAGACGATCAATTTCTACGATATGGCCGCGCTTGGTGATTTGGCGACGCTGTACCGGCAGGCGAGCGTGCTCTATCTGGAGAAAGCGGCCGCCGAGGCTCAGCTCAAGCCGACGGCCGACTACTACCTCGGCGCGGCCCATGCCGACGCCGGGAATGTGGAGCGGTCGCTCCAGGCGACCGGCGCGTTTCTGTCCGTCTCGCCCGCTCCGCCACGGTATCAGGATCGGGCACGGGTCCGGTACGCGACGGGCCAGTATCTTCTCGGTAGGCGTGGCGAGGCCATGGCGGTATGGGAGGAATTGGCCCAGCGACAGCCCGCCGATCCCGAGCTACTGGCGGAGATCGTCCTCGGATGCGCGAAGGCGAAGGCCGATTGCGCACAGATCGAGCCATGGGCGATGCGCGCGATCGAGGCCGGTGAAGGGAAGAAGACACGTCCGCTGAACATCGCCCTGGGCCAGCACTATCTCTGGCGACGAGACTATGACCGGGCCGTCGCGTATCTGGAGGCGGGACGGG
>WNGM01002993.1_pt1 | contig 15571 bp, 11 predicted proteins | sample 5400571 | NCBI WGS metagenome assembly WNGM01 (sample SAMN13153378, study PRJNA577476) | soil metagenome | isolation source: 100 cm soil or saprolite under Garry oak tree replicate 2 | place: USA:California | collected 2016-06-15 | reverse complement strand
CGGGTTGAATGATGAGGAGGGCGGGAAACTCTTACATGCGATCAGGAATATCTCTGCGCTTCCCGTGCAGTACATCGTGAACACGCATTACCATCCGGACCACCAGGGAGGCAATGCCATTGTCGGCCCGTCTGCCGTCATTATCAATACAGACTGGACACGCGAGCGCTCTGCACAGCTCCTCACCTCGTTGCCGTCAGCAAACCGTTCGCGATTTCGTCTGGCAGACGTAACTTTCCAGCAAAAGATTACGCTGCACCTGGACCCATATAGCGCCGAAGTATATTTTCCTGGGAAGGGGCACACCTCGGGCGATGCGCTGGTCTATTTCCCGGAACAGCATGCAATCGCCATGGGCGATCTATTTTTGAATCGGTCCTCACCCGCCATGGATCAGGGCAGCGTCGAGAACTGGATCAAAGCGCTCGACGCCGTGCTGACATTGCCTGTGGAAGCGGTCGTGCCCGGTCATTTTGAACTAGCCACAAAGACCGAACTGCGGCGATTTCGCAACTACCTGAACGACCTATATCAGCAGGTGCGCTCGCTGTATGAAAAGGGGGCCAGCCTGGAGCAGGTCAGGCAGGGCATACACATGGAGCAGTATCAGGATTTCCGGCAGTACCCAAAGTTTGAAGCGACCTTTGCCGATAACGCCACCACGATCTATCAGCAGCTTAAGCAGCAATAGAAAAAGTCATGTCTGATTTTCCGATTTCGTGGGTCCGGGAGTGCTTCCCCGCGCTCAATCTAGGGGACAACTTCATCTTCTTCGATAACGGTGCGGGTGCCCAGATTCCCATGGCAGCATTGGACGCAGTGCAGAAACACCTGATTCTCCGCAACGTGCAGCGCGGAGGCCGATACCGGCACAGCATGGAGGTGGACGAAACGATTCAACGGGCAAGGCAGAGCGTTGCAACGTTGCTCAACGCGAACTCGGCGGACGAGGTTGCTTTCGGCATGAATGCAACCTCATTCATTCGCATTGTAAGTCTCGCGATCGCCGAAATCATGGGAGCACGGCGAGAAATTATTGTCACTGATATGGACCATGAAGCGAATATCGCGACATGGCTGGTGCTGGAAAAGCGAGGAGCGGAGATCCGGTGGTGGAAGATGCGGGAGGATGGGCTCCTCCATACGGAAGACCTCGAGCCACTGTTAAGCTCTCATACTCGCATGGTCGCGTGTGCAATGGCTTCCAACGCGCTGGGTTCCATTGTGGATGTGAAGGAAGTTTCCCGGATGGCGCATGCCGCTGGTGCCGAAGTGTTCGTCGACGCGGTGCATTATGCGCCGCATGGTCCTATCGATGTCCAGGATCTCGATTGCGATTATCTCGTCTGCTCAGGATACAAAATCTTCGCGCCACACATGGGATTCTTATGGGGCAAGGCAGCCGCGCTCGACGCATTGCCGACTTTCCGAGAAGATTTCATCCCAGACAAGGCACCGATGAAGATCGAAGTAGGAACGTTTGTTTACGAGAATGTCGCCGGTATGGATGCCGCAATCGGTTATATCGAAGATCTGGGCCGGCGTATAACACACAATGGCCATGCTAATAAGTCGCGTCGAGCTACTTTGGTCGGCGGCATGCAGGCGATTCGCCACTATGAGGCAAAGCTCTCCGCTTATCTGCTGAAAGAGCTGCAGCAACTACCTCGAGTGAGTACTTACGGAGTACGCGACCCAGAGCACATTGCGCGTCGTGTTCCGACAATTTGTTTCAATATTAGGGAAGTAAAGCCGGCAACTGTCACGTCAGAATTGGCGGACCGAGCAATTGGAGTCCGCGACGGCAATATGTATTCTCCGCGCCTGTTGAAGAGGCTGGGAATTTCTTCCGACGATGGTGCTGTGCGGGCCTCACTTGTCCACTACAACACCGAAGAAGAAATCGATCGCTTCATCGAGGCTCTCGCTTCTCTCATTGCGAACTCAGCTTAATTTTTTCAGGACATCAGATGGAATCGCAGGCCGCAAGTCCGCCGCAAGCTGGAGCTGGGTCCGCGCCGGCAGCTCAAGAGAAAGATGGAGCTGAGGCGAAGTCTGAGCCAACGGCAGTTGACAATGATCGCCATAGGCGGGGCGATCGGAGTGGGGCTGTTCTTGGGCAGCGGCCTAACCATCCAACTCGCAGGACCGGGTGTAATCATAAGCTACCTGCTGGGTGCAGCGATCGCGGCAGTAGTCGCCTTCTGTTTGGCCGAGATGGCGGTGGTACATCCATTCTCCGGATCTTTCGGGATCTATGCGGAAACTTATCTGAGCCGATGGGTGGGCTTCTGCGTCAGAGCGACCTACGGACTCGTGCAGATCATCGCGATCGGGGCCGAAGTCACTGCCGTGGCCATTTACTTCGCGTACTGGTTTCCTCATGTTCCCCCTTGGATCTGGGTCTTCCTGGTCTCGCTCGCGCTGGTGGCGATCAATGCGCTCCAGGTAAGCAATTTCGGCGAGTTCGAATACTGGTTTGCGGCCATCAAGGTACTAGCAATTCTGATTTTTATCGCGGTCGGAGTTGCACTGATCTCAGGCGTTGGACCGCGGTCGGCCATCGGTTTCCAAAACCTCTCCCGAAATGGCGGATTTCTGCCGCATGGACTAAAGGGCGTGTGGCTCGCCCTAACCTTAGCGATAACCAGCTATATGGGTGTAGAGATCATTGCGGTCACTTCGGGTGAGGCAAAGCAACCTTCCAAAACCATACCCAATGCCATGCGCGCAATCCTATTTCGCTTGATTCTGTTTTATGTTCTTGCCATTTCGATCACAGTGGCGATGAACCCCTGGAACGAGCTTGGCAGTGGCGGTGTTACGGCGAGTCCATTTGTGCGTGCGTTCACAGCGGCCGGAATCCCCTTTGCAGCGAGCATTATGAACCTGGTTGTAATTACGGCGGCGATTTCAAGCGCGAACACCAATTTGTACCTTTCCACCCGAATGCTGTACTCGCTCTCGCGCGGGAGATTTGCGCCCGACTGGCTGGGCCGACTCAGCAGAAACGGGGTTCCGGATCGCGCGCTTGCCTTATCGACGTCGGGTATGCTGATTGCCATTCTGCTCGCGGTTCTTGCCCCGCACAATGCATTTTTGCTGCTGTATGGGACGGCAGTGGCAGGCATGTTCTTTGTCTGGATCGTTATTCTGCTGACGCATTTGAGGTTCCGGCAAACGATCGGCCGGGAAAGAGCCGACCAGTTACCAGTAAAATTGCCAATGCATCCCTGGATGACACTCGCAGGGCTGGTGGCTGTGCTCTGTATCGCAGGCACTACCTTCTGGGTTGATGGCCTGCAATACTCAATTCCCGCGTTCGCAGCGTTTCTGCTGATAGAAACGCTGATTTATTTTCGGAGGAGAAAGATGCAGGATTGGACTGATGTGCCTCTGCGGAGTTGAATTACAACCCCACGACTCTTTAAAGGGATACGACGTTTCGAAGCAAGAGTGTTCGATCACGCACCTTGAAGTAAGTGGAAATGGGTGGACTCTGAGCCCTACCTTATCGAGCGGGCACACATTCACGCATCTTGCGCACCTTTCTCCGACTGTAGCTACAAACCTGCATTTCACGGACCCTAAACAAGAAAAGTGGGAGAAACACCAAGCAACTCTGGGAAGGACAGGAAATCGTGAGCGTCGAGGTGCTTGAATTGGAGCTGAAATTGGTGCATTCGTGTATGGATGCTAAGGACAAATAGGCTATGACCAAGGCCATCGAAGAAGTCTACTCTTCATTGAAGGGACAGTTCCGGGGAGTCCTGATTCGTCCGGGCGATGATGAATACGAGACGGCCCGAGGTATTTGGAACGCAATGGTAGCCCGCAGACCTGGCCTCATCGGCCTGGTCATTGACCTTTCAAGAATGCGCCAGGTCACCGTTGACTGCGATGCCCGTCGAGCCCGCTTCGCGGGGGGTTGCCTGCTCGGCTCGGTAGACGTCGCTACTCAAAAGTACGGACTCGTATTTCCCGCCGGTGTCGTTTCGCATACGGGCGCTTCGGGCTTGATCCTGGGTGGAGGTTTTGGGTGGCTGACCCGGCGTTTCGGGCTGTCCTGTGACAATGTTGAAGGCCTCACGTTGGTGACTGCTGACGGGTCAGTTGTTCATGCCAGTTCGAAAGACAATGCGGATCTTTTCTGGGCTTTGCGAGGCGGGGGCGGCAACTTTGGCGTCGTGACTGAATTCGAGGTGAAACTCCACCCTTTGAAATCCGTGGTGCTCGGCGAAGGCCTGTGCCTCGGGGACGATATTCCTCGTCTGCTGCGCCACTGGAGAGACTTCATGCCACAGGCGCCCGACGATTTGAAGTGGAATCTCTCCTTGCGACTCGCTCTCGACAGCGAGAACGTGCCTGAGCGTGTACGTAAGCGTCCGGTGCTCAGTCAGTCTGTGCTTTGGACCGGAAATCCCAAAGAGAGCCGCCGCTACCTCGATCACGCGCTCTCCATTTGCAAGCCTATAGAAATAACTAGAAGAGTCCTATCTTTTCTCGCTCTGCAGACAATGGCCGACGCCGAGTTTCCCCATGGCCGGCGGTATTACACGAAGTCCGGTTACTTCAAGACTCTCGACGATAGCAGCATTGACCACATGGTTGAGGCGCTGGCTAGCATTCCCTCGCCGATGACTCAGATTGAGCTTGCCTATCTGGGTGGAGCTGCGGCCCGAGTTGGCGCAGCCGAGACAGCATTCGGTGACCGCAGTTCGCCGTTCGTTGTGAACGTGCTTGGCAATTGGTCTGACGCCTCTGAGGACGCTGCCAACATCGCATGGGTTCGAAACCTCTTCAGACTACTCCGCCCCTCAATGACTCCAGGCGTTTACGTCAACTTCATGAGTGGCGACGAGGACGACCGGGTTCCTGAAGCGTACCAGGAACGCTGGGAGCGTCTGGTAGCTATTAAGTCATATTACGATCCGGATAACCTCTTCCGCCTGAACCAGAACATTCGTCCGCAGAAACGGTCCGCGACGCTGGGAACTGAGGTTTAGAAATTCGCCGACTGGCACGGTCCATGCGGAAGAACGGGCCGTGCTGATGTTCCAGAGCATGGGCCAGAGCTGCCGCGAGTCCCAATCGCTCATCGGCCGTGCGCGAGTCGAAGACTGATCAGAAATTTGTTACACTGGCTTGCTCACTCACTGGGGCTAAACTTCGCAGTCTCTATGTTCTCCGGTTCACCGTGGTATCCCTGCTGATATCCGGGGCAATGCGCTTCCCGATCCAACTGCTTGTACTGATTTAGGTCGCCACCACCGTCTGAGTAGCAACTCCAGGCTGCGAAGAGGCAGCCTTGGGGAGCAGTATCTGCACCGAAAGCACAGTATCATGAGCAACAACACAGAAGTCATCTTCATGACTCTCTCCAACCGGGTGCTCCCTCCTAGAGCAGTTTGCACAGCGCAAACAAGCGAGTGTCAAGTAAGTGTCATCTTCTTGTAAAGGGAATGTTTATCCGGCTTCGGCCACATGGCGCGGTGATTAATTACTTAAGACCAGATTTGCTCGATCGGTTTCGATATTTTCCGTATACCACCGACATGACCAGCAGGAACGGCGCAAACGTAACCAACGTGTAGCGCAGTCCGTCCACCCAGAACGTGCTCAATGCGATTGCGGCTACAGCAGCAATGCTCGCCAACGTTGGCAGGGGATGAGCGCGCAGTTTAAGAGGCAAGTTTTTCTGTGTTTGGCGGCTGATGGACTGCCGGAAGCGAAGATGCGTCAGCAGAATCACGATCCACACAAAGAACATGCCTGCGACCGCAGTGCCGTACAAAAGCAGGAACGCGCCCTTGGGGGCGAATATTGCCAAAAGGATCGCTGCCACCATGCCGCCTGCGGAAATGGCGAGCGCGCGATGGGGTACGCCGTTGCTGCTCAGCCGACTCAGCCAGGCCGGCGCATATTGACCACGCGAAAGTGAAAATAACATCCGCGTGGAAAGATACAGATTGGTATTCGCGCTCGAGAGCGCCGCCGTGATCACCACCAGATTCATGATGCTTGGCGCATACGGAATTCCCGCGGTCGCGAAGGCGCGTACGAAGGGACTTCCGCTCACACTTGTGCTCCCGGTGCGGTTCCACGGGGTCATCGCAAGCATGACTGCGATCGCAAACACATAGAAGAAGATCAGCCGAAACACAATCGTCCGCATCGCGCGCGGAATCGATTTTTCCGGTTCCTGAGCCTCACCCGCCGTTACCGCAATCACTTCCACTCCCATGTAGCTGGTGATGGCCAGAGTTAGAGCCAGCCAGACCCCCCGCAAGCCGTGGGGAAAGAAGCCTCCGTTCTGCGTCAAATTGGCCAAGCCAATGGCGTGCCCTGAGCCCAGGCCGGTAATCAGTGCTAATCCGACGGCGATGAAGGCGAGGATGGCCACGACTTTGATCATCGCAAACCAGTATTCAAATTCGCCGAAGTTGCCCACCTGCATGGAGTTCACGACGACGAGGCCAGCAGAAACCAGAACCACCCAAGTCCAGCCCGGAACGCTCGGGAACCAGAACGCAAAGTAGATCGCCACCGCGGTGACTTCCGCTCCGATCGCGATGATTTGCACTAGGCCATACGTCGCCCGGACGCAGAATCCCGCCCAGTGGCTGAGATACTTTTCGGCATAAATTCCGAAAGAACCGGAAACCGGGTGCACCACGGCCATTTCCGCTAGCGAATAAGCGACGACCATGGCGATGAGTGCACTTAGAAGATAGGTAACGATCACGCCGGGGCCGGCAAGTTCGATGGTTACGCTGCTGCCGAGGAAGAGACCGACACCGATCGCGCCTCCGATCGCGATCATGGTTAGCTGCCGCTGGCTGAGTCTCCGCTGCAATCCGTCTTGTTCGCGGACAATGCCCGAGGCGGCGTCGACCTCGGCCGTGAAGTGCCTCTGACGGTTAGGCACGATTCATGCCTTTTTCTTGAACTGGAACAAATCTCGCAAATTGGAAGAACTTTCGCACAAGAGAGAAAAGTTACTCACCGGCAATTTCGTGAAGTGCACCCAGGAAACGGTCGACTTCCTCGAAAGAGTTGTAATGAGCTAGGGAAGCGCGTACCGCATCACTCTCCGGTGCAATCGAGAGTCGCGTGAGCAGGCACGGGGAATACATGTTTCCATCGCGCACCCCGATGTCTCTTTCCGCCAAGACGGTTGCCATTTGCGCCGGCGAAACACCGTGCACGTTGAAGATTATGGGCACACGCATGTGCATACGTCCTGAGTTCTGTATCCGATCAGGCGGCCCGACTTGGCATCAAAGAGTTTTCCAGCTCGAATCACGATGGTCTGAGCTGCAGGTGTTGTTTGAGCGGGGGCAGAAGCGATCGCAAATAACAACACGCCGATCGACGCGATACAACACAGACGTTGACCTGAGCTGCCCCCAGCATTCTCTTTGTCGCACGCCCTATCCAGGGCAACATGATTTCCCCTCTTTCTGCCACCGCTTGCTCGTAGCCGTGTTCAACTCCTTCGAGGTGACCAGCAGGCTGACGTTCTTTTCCAGCAATTGCAGAACCGCCTTCACGTCGTCGAGCGTGTTGTACAGGTGAAACGAAATCCGCAAACCATCATGCCGGTTGGATACGACGATTCCGTTTTCCGCGAAGATCTTCACCAGCGCATCTGAGTCCTTTGCCTGCAGCACCACCAGCGGGCCCACGCTGTCCGCCGGTGTCTTTGCGTGGATCCCTAGTTGGCTTGCCTCCTTCAGCAGTGCGGCTGTCAGAGCGCCAACCTGGGCCGCCACATTGCCAAGCCCAATTTCCTGCAGCAATCTGACGCCCTCGCTCGCTCCATACACCGGAGGAATCGCGGGCGTGCCAGCTTGGAAACGCCGCGCATTCGGCGCGGGCTCGAGCAGCTTGACGTCGAAAGCGAACGGATTCGCCTGGCCGAACCATCCCGTAATCGACGGAAGCAGCGAGAGCGCAAGCGACTTCCTCACATAAAGGAAAGCCAGCCCTGGCGGTCCGAGCAGGTACTTCAAAGTTCCACTCACATAGAAGTCGAGATCCATCGCCTTGACGTCCATCGGCCGCGTGCCGCAATCCTGATAGTCGTCCAGCAGTACCAGCGCACCACGGTCATGCGCGATCTTCGCAATCTCCGCCGCCGGCATGCGAAAGCCGTTGCGAAAGCAGACGTGTGTAAGCGGCACGATCAGCGTCTTGCGGTCGATCACGGGCTCGTAGGCTTCAACTGTGAGGCGTTCGTTCTCGGCGTCGATAAACGTGATCTCCGCGCCTCGCCTGGCTTGGGACAGCCAGATGTGCCCCATGGTGGGAAACTCAAATTCGCCCAGAACGACTTTTCGTCGCTCTGTGAACGAAAGGGCGCTGGCAATGGAATTTACGCCGGCTGATGCACTTGCCACCAGAGCGACCTCGTCAGGCTCGGCGCCAATAAACCTGGCGAACAGCCCGCGCGCCTCCTCATATTTCTCAACCCAGAGATCCCACGGCGAACCCTGCTCGTGCCAACTGCGCAGATACTCGCCGAAGGCGGCTTCCACGCGCTTTGAGAGCGCTCCTTGGGAACAGCTATTGAGGTATACCTTTCGCTCGAAGACAGGGAACTGGGAGCGAATCGCCAATATTGAGCTGTGATCTGATGTCAAGAGCGACTCTTTCAGTTCTACAACTTGCCGACGGTGACCCTCTGCGAATTCTCTAGCGTCGCGTATAACAGGCCGGGAGCGACTAACCAGCCGTCCTTCCCGTCGAAGGCGGTGATGGTGTCGCCACTTGCGCTCGCGCCGCTCAGCGCTCGAATGTACTTGCCGAGAATCTCATCCGGTGTCGGCAAGTTTGCAGCGGATTCGTCTTCTGCGGCACCTGTCGCTTCCGCCATAGTGGCAGGCTTCTCTTCATCGCTGATCACGGGCATTGGCACCAGCTTTGCGGCCCCGTGATGGCACGAACAGCAGGTCACTTCACGATGACCTTCAAAGTTTTCTTTGTTGATCGCGAACATCATCGGCATCACCTAGCACGCGCGGAAGAGGAATTGGCAAGCGGCCTCAGGATGTCGTTCAGATAGTCGTTGGCCCCCTCGATGCGTTCGAGGTGGGGAGAGCGCAGGCCTTCGTGGTACGTGATCTCGTGGGTTTCGAGCGATCCGGTATTCGAAACAATGATGCTGATGGGCGCGGGGTTTGCCTTCGACTCACGGATGGCGCGTTTCAAATCATCGACCGAGAATTGATGACCGCTCACACCGACGATTTTCATATAAGGGCTGAGCCCGGCTTGGTTCGCGGGCATTCCGGGGATAGCATCTTCAATCGCCCCGTCGGCCTTAACAATAAGACCGATGGAGGCAGTGAAATCGCCTTTGCCAGATGCGTCCTGGCTGGCGGCGATCATAACGTTCGGTTCATCGTTGTAGACTAGGCGCCAGCCTCCGCCCGTGATGCCACCGAGGGGCGCGTGGGAATTGACAGACTGAAGCCGGTCGCGGAAGAAAGTGCGCCAGTCAAGAGGCACGACCGCGTTCAGAGCTGAGACCAGGTCGTCGAAGGTGTAAGTCTTGATGACGGGCGCTCCGTCCGGCCCACCGAGGAAGGTGCGGCAGAAATCGTCGAGAGAGCGCCTGCCTTGGGTCTGCTTGCGGATGGTCACGTCAGCTTCCAGCCAGATCAGCACACTCTCTCCGTAGAAATCCGTGCCACGACGATACGATGTCCACTCCGAAGGCGCGAAATAAAGGATCTGGGCTGCGTTGGCTGTGTTCTGGAGCGAGCGCCATGTCCGGCCGGCGCGATGATCAAGCGAGGAAGCCACAGTCGCCAGGTATTCTCGCGTTTCAGCGGGCGTCCACAGTCCGCTACGCGCCGTGAGGATCGTGCCCAGGTACGTGGTGAGCCCTTCATACACCCACAGGAGTTCACCTTTCATCGGCTGCTGAAAATCGGGAGTTGCCAGCCCCACCGGGCGGCGGAATTGACCGTTCCAGGAGTGCGTGAATTCGTGCGGGAAGAGTCCCGCCTCGAGAAGGCGCTTGCTGGGGTCGGCGAGCGTACGCTCGGGAACGCGGTCGTCGCTGCTCTCGTGATGTTCCTGCCCTAGACTGATGGTGTTGTCGCTGAGCGTGAGCAGAAAATGGTAGTCGCGATAGTGGTGCGATTGATAGAGAGCGCCGGCTTCCGCCACGAGCTTCTTGTAATTGTCAATGAGTGCGGATGGAATGTCGAGTGCCCAGACGTCGTCGGCGACGACATCGAGTTCGTGTGAGAGTTTGTCACCGGGCGTAAGAGGAATGACTTTCGTGAATTCGCCTGATTGCACGGGAGAATCGACGAGAAGGTCTAGAGGCACGGGGGCGAAGTTGATGGTATTGCCCGACTGACTAGAGACGGGCAGCGAGGTATTGAACTTCCATTCCGGGGGCAGCTGCAGCGTGGGATGGAATGTGATTTGATTGACACGCAAACCGGCGGGATAGAGCAACACCTCATGCCACATCAGTATCAGCAGCTTGGATGAACCAGAAGCGCTGAAGTCGATGGCGGCGCCCGGCGTGGAGAGCAGGAAATCCAAGTGAACATCGATGGAGTCGGCACCCTTGGGAACATCGAGATGAAAGGTATACATGTCGACGTCGTCCTGCTGCCAGGGGAGTTCTTTTCCGTTAGAAGAAAACTTCAGACCGGCGATATTGGAGATGGGACCGTCGGGGGAGTGGTCGGCGGGTAGCCACTTTGGGTAGTAAAGGGTGAGAGATCCGGGGGAAGCTGGTATCTGGAGTTCAGAGTGGAGGATTTTCTGCGGTGCATGAGTGGCGTCGACAGAAATGATTATAGGCCGTGTGGATGGATTCTGAGCCCTGGCTTGCGAACAGACCGTCGCGAGGAGGGCACACACCCAGATGTCGACATGCCACTGCGTGCGACTTTTGGCGACCACCCGTCCTCCGGTGCTCAAGAATTTCCGCATTTCAGATTATGCTTCACCAGGAAATTTTCCCCATGAACTGAATGTTTCTGGGACCGCCGACGCCGAAGTGAGAATCGAAGCTGCCATCGTCAGCGGTTGCGGTAATCGTGGTACTTAAGTCGGGGGAAGGCTCGGCAAAATTCGGGTGATTGAACGCATTAAAGAAGCTGGTACGAAACTCAAAGGAAACCCTCTCGCCCAGTCGAAAAGTCCTCTGGAGGGAGATGTCCCAGTCGTTGAGACCCGGCGCGACAATGGGATTTCGAGGACAGTTTCCGAATGTCCCGGGAGTTGGGGGAGCAAACGCTCCGGGCAGAACGTAGGGCTGCGTGAAATCCGTCAATTGATAGCGAATGGGACCTATGCAGTTCGGACGCTCATGGAAATTATCCACGCCGCTTTCTCCGCCAAACGTCAACACCGGCGAGGCCAGACCGTCGCGGAAAGTTGTAGTTCCTGACAGCTGCCAGTCTTTCAAGGCGGTGCCAACGAAATTGCCGATCTTCGGACCGGGGATCCGATAAACGTAGGTGATGATCAGTGCGCGGCGCTGGTCGAATTCCGAGTTTCCGACGCTGCCTGCGAGGTTGCGTGAATCCTGCGGGACGTAGCCGCTGGTTCCGAAAAAATCTTCAACCTCGGACGCGGTGTCGATATTGTGCGACCAGGTGAAAGCCACCTGTGTGGTGAGGCCATGGAAGTCGGTTGACTTTAGGACCGCCTGGAACGAATGGTAATCGGACCAGCCGTTCGACGAGATGGTGTTGATCTGGCGCAGCGTCGGGAACAGCGTGTTGTAAGGCCGTCGCGATTGAGAAGTGTTGGTTGCGGTGTTGGTGCCGGGGGTGGGCTGATTGATATCCAGCAGCTGAAGCTGGTGGTTGCTCCGGTTGCCGATGTAGCCCACTTGCAACACAAATTTGAGACCCAGTTCCTGTTGGAGATTCAGGTTCCAGAGCTGGGTGTTCGGAGTCCTTAAGTGAGGATCGATGCTCGTGACGTTAAAGGGAGGCTGGGGAGCACCAGCGCCAAATATAGGTACGCCCACGTCGAATGGGATGGGCGTTGCCGGGGTAATAGTGAAACCGCCAGTAGGTCCGATCGGATTTTGGGCAATGCCTTCCTCGAAATTGTTCAGTGGAATGGTGTCGTAGTAGATGCCGTATCCCGCTCGAATTACGGTTTGCCGTCCGGGAATCAACTGAACCGGGGGAGCCCAGGAAAGGGCGATGCGGGGGCCAAAATTTCGCTTGGGGGCGTCGTAGATTTTTCCTCCGGGCAGATGGCTTGCCATGACTAAGCCCAGGTTGGGATCGAAAGCTGAGAAACGGCCGCGCGACTCACCGACGGTTCCGAAAAAGTCATATCTCATGCCCGCAATGAGGGTCAGCTTGCTCGTGACTTTGTAGGTGTCCATCGCGTAAAAGCTGGGGATATTCTGATAGATGTTGGCACGGTCGCTGCCCACCCGGGTGATGAACGTGTTTCCCGGAGTAGGCAATCCGGCCAGTAGGTCGACCAGACCTGCGAGTCCACCATCCGTTGTCAACGTGTCGCCTAGTTGAGAACCGTCGAACGAAAACAAACCACGACTTCCTACCACCGTGTAATCCGAGTAGTTGTGGAAGTAGTTAAAGCCGAGCTTCAGAGCGTGTGAGCCGTGAGTCAGGTTGAAATCATCGGCAACTTGGAACGTGGTGGCGACGCGCCCGCCAGCCCCATATTGCAAGCCCAGGTTCGCGAATCGATCCGAGGCCGAACCGCCGATGTCGAATTCCGGGATGCCAAAGCTCTCCGGGCCTACACCCGTGTTCAGGCCGATTGAGGCGGGATCGACGTTGGCGTCTCGGCCCTTCTGGAATTGGCTGAAGCGGTTATAACCCAGACGCAGCGTGTTGACGATATTCGGCGAAAAGATATGGATTTCGCTAATGGCAAAGTTGGCGACGTGAGTGGGAGTCACGCCGAACCATGGACTCAACTGCGAGCCACCTCCGGGTCCGGGACCTCCGCCGGGGAATTCATCTTCGCCATTGGCGTAGAGCATCCGGCCGGAAAGAGAATCACTCTCTGAAATCTGATGGTCCATTTTCGCGACCATGCTGTTCGGAGACTGCTGGCCGCGATTATCCACGACGAATGGGCCTGAGAGGCCGAGGTTCGAGTAGAGTCCTACCACGCTCAACCCCAGCTGATTTACCGGGATGTTCTGGGTTGCGAGGAGACCCTCAGCTTGCTGAATCTGTGCCGGTGTGGGCGCGAGACCGCGCAATGTAGTTCCGAGCCGGAGCCTGCTTCCATCGTAACCGCCAAAAAAGAAGGTGCGATTGCGGCCATCGTACACGTGGGGAATCACCACGGGGCCGCCTATGGTGGCGCCGAATTCATTCCAGACGAAGGGCGCTTTCGGTTTGCCCGCCAAATCTTCAAAGAAGTTGGCCGCGTCGAGCGCCGCATCGCGATGCACTTCGTACGCGGATCCATGAATCTGATTGGTCCCGCTCTTGATGATGGCATTCATCACGCTGCCGGCATTCTGGCCGGTGTCGGCGCCGCCGCCGCTGACCACACTCACTTCCTGAATGGCATCGAGCGGCAGACGGGTGGCTGCGGTGGCGGAGTTGCCGCCTTCGTTGAGGGAGGGCAGGTAGGTGGAGGGATCGGTGTTTGAGGCTCCGTCCACAAAAAAGGCGTTGGATCGGGAGCGCGAGCCGTTAATGGTGTATTGCGCGAAGGCAAAGTTGCTGTTCTGTGTGGCACCCGGCAGGGTCAAGGCCAGGCGCGTATAGTCGCTGTTTCCGATGGGAAGGGAAATAACTTGCGCTTCCGAGAGTTGCCCGCCGGCGGAATTCGTTTCGGTTTGTATGAGCGGGGGAAGCGACATCACCTCAACTTCGCTCCTTACAGTACCGACCTGAAGAACGGGGGAGAGCGTGTTCACCTGGCTCAGCGAAGTGGTGATGTCAATGAGGACAACTGTCTGGAAGCCGGGTTTGCTGACGGTGATCCGGTAGGTGCCGAGGGCGAGCTGGGGGAGGTTGAATTCCCCGTTTTCGTTGGTGTCAACGGAACGCTCCAATCCGGTGGAGGTGTTCTGCAGTTTTACGTTGGCGCCGGAAACGACCGCTCCCTGAGCGTCGCGCACTGTACCGGTAATCCGGCCGGGGAAGATTTGAGCGATCAAGCCGGTTGTGGCAAATAACACGAATGCGACCAAAGCGATTCCAGAAAAGCGGTCCCATGACATAGTCACCCCCTTGCGGTTCCCCGATACCCTGGATAGGTGCGCAACCTACACCGAGACCCGTATGTATGTCAAGAAGATTACCGCTGGTATACAATCGGTACATCGACACGTGCCGAACTTGAAACGCCCGGCGCCGGAGGGCCTGGCAAATGTGTCCTAAATGATATATCCAATGTATATTTCTTTACAGGCAAGCGGTCGTTTGGCGCAGAACGGCATACGAGAAGCGAGCCGGGCCAGCAACCGGCCCGTTCGTTAAAACGAAATCCATGAAAAAGAAGGCTTTGACTCGGGACAAAACGAGAAGGAAGGGTGGGTCTTCGCACCGGACAGGGGGCCTGAAAATGGGGACGACCGCTCTGGGAGGCGAGTCGAACGGGACGCTCAGTCAGCGAGTCTACCAGGCGCTCAAGAAGGACATCATCACGGGCCAGTACCAGCCGGGGGAAGCGCTGAGTGAAAAGGCTTTGGCCAAGCGATATCACGGCAGCCGGACGCCGGTGCGGGAGGCGGCAGTACGTCTTCAGCAGGAACACCTGATGAGGATCGTGGCCAATCGTGGATACTTCATCACGCACATTACGATTCAGTGGGTGAATGAGCTCTACGAGTTCCGAGCCGCTGTTGAAGGGGCCTCAGCGGAATTAGCCGCGCAGAAGAACTGGGACCAGGCGACGTTGGACCCCTTGGCTGAGCTGGCCAACACAGAACATAAGGTAGATGATCGGGCCAGCTATGTGCGTTTTATCGAGGCGGACACGGCGTTCCATAATGCGATCGCTCAGCTGACGCGCAATCCACTGCTGATCCGTGCCGTTGCCGACATGCGATCTCAAATGGAGCGGATCATGTATGCCTCGATCGATGCGGGGTATTACGGAGAACTACCAGTACGTGAGCATTGCGGTATTGTGGAAGCGATTCAGAATCGGGATGCCGCGCTTGCCCGCAAACGGATGTGTGACCACATCTATATTTCCAAAGACAAGGTTCTACGGTTAGCCAGCGGTAATTCCCGCCTATAGGTTTGCTCCTACACGTTGCGTCATTCCTGCCAGGTGATTACTGCGACCGGGCGTGATTACCTGTATGAACGCGGCGTCTGACGTTTAGGCTGCGCTCTCCCATTGCTTGAGTGCTCAACCTCCGCGCACGACTGATCGGCCGTTATACAGCCTGAAGCCGTCTTCGACTACAATCGCCAGTAAATCAATGACTTGCTGGTAACCAGCCCGCACGGAAGTGATTCCAGCGCCCTTCGAGAATTGTTGAAGTTGCATCGATTCAAACGGAGAACGCGGCACAGCAATGCCACACGGCGACAAGTGTTGCATTATCCTCCAAAGTTCCGTGGGTTTCGGG
>WNGM01003871.1_pt1 | contig 15576 bp, 16 predicted proteins | sample 5400571 | NCBI WGS metagenome assembly WNGM01 (sample SAMN13153378, study PRJNA577476) | soil metagenome | isolation source: 100 cm soil or saprolite under Garry oak tree replicate 2 | place: USA:California | collected 2016-06-15 | reverse complement strand
GCAGGTTCGTCTCTTGCTGCAAGGCTTTTTCACGCACAGCACGATATGCGCGCGTCATAATCGTCTCCAGGCGATCGTTGATCTCGTGCTCGGCCCAGAAGAAGCGCTGCAGGTCTTGCACCCACTCGAAGTAGCTCACAGTAACGCCACCGGCATTGGCCAGGATGTCAGGCACAACCACGATACCGCGATTATTTAAGATACGGTCTGCCTCGGGCGTAGTGGGACCATTGGCCGCCTCAATGATCAAGCGAGCCTTGACCTGGGTAGCATTTCTGCCTGTCAACTGATTCTCTAGAGCGGCTGGCACCAGTACATCGCACGGAAGCGTCAGGAGTTCAGCGTTGGTGACGTGTTCCGTATTGGGCAGGCCCTTCAAGCTGCCGTGCTCTTTGGAATAACGCAGCGCGTGATGCACATCAATGCCGTCAGGATTATAGACACCTCCACTGATGTCACTCAACGCAATAACCGTACATCCCAGTTCATGTAGTAGACGGGCCGAGATACTGCCTACGTTGCCAAATCCCTGCACCACAACGGTACTATCTTCTGGCTTCATGCTGTGATCGAGCATCGCCTCACGAGTAACATATTGTATCCCTCGTGCCGTTGCTTCGAGACGACCCTCACTACCAGGCACCGAGTAGCCCTGGTGCATGGAAAATGTATCCATCATCCACGCCATGATTTGTGGGTTGGTATTCATGTCAGGAGCAGGAATATCGCTATTGGGGCCTATCAAAATGGATATTTCTGTAGCATAGCGACGGCTGAGGCGTTCAAGCTCCGCACGAGACAACGTATGGGGATCACAAAGAACTCCCCCTTTGGCGCCCCCAAAAGGGATACCGACAACAGCGCATTTCCATGTCATCCACATGGCCAGCGCACGCACCTCATCGAGCGAGACTTCGGGGCTAAAACGGATACCACCTTTGGCCGGCCCGCGATTGATGTTGTGTTGCACCCGGTAGCCTGTGAACATCTCTACATCGCCGTTATCCATGCGCACAGGAAAATTGACGATCAGTTCGCGTTTGGGCTTGCGTAAAATAGCTCGCATAGCTTGCGAGAGTCCAAGACGGTCTGCCGCTTCATCAAATTGCGCAACCGCCATCTCATAGGGGTTAAGGATATCGATAGCCATTGATTAAGAACCTCCTTACTGATTGGCCGCTCATTGGCCATATATGCAGCGTGGCATAAAGAAAGAAGCGCCATTACTTCTTAATAACGCCTGGCACAGGTTCAGTATAGACAACCTATGCCGGAAAGACAGGCAAGTGATACAGAGGAAGGCCATACCCAAAAATAGCTTAACTACAGTATATCATCCAACTATCGTGGCTTTCAAGCTCACCTTAATGCTGCAAAAGATATACGCCCGACCAATCACCAAAGTAGAGACCGTTGGCATTCAAGGTCACCCCATGCACCCAGGCTGGAATAACCGCGGCCAGCATCTGATGATCAAGCGGAAGCCAGCCAACGTTTTGAATAGCTATCTGCTCCGCCTGGTTATACAGCGTGATCCGCGTATCACCTGACGACTTATCGGCCTGCATAATCAATTGATCAAACGTGGAATTGCTCCATTGGCCACTATTACTGGCAGCCGTCGAGAGCAGATTCAAATCCAGGCAATCATAGGGATCGGGGAAATCGGCATTCCATTGCGTAAAGCCAAGCTGCACCTGGTGCCTGGCTAACTCATCATTATAGGCCGTCGGCTCTATTGCATGCAGCGTTACCCGGATACCCAGCACATTCAGCCACATCAGTCCCAGGGCATTCGCTTCTTGCTGGGTCACCTCCGAGCTTGGATACGAGAACGTTATTGGCGGCATAGTACTTACATCTGGATAGGCAGATAGAAGTAAGGTCTTCGCCTGAGCTACATCATAGGGTATATCGCTATAGTTCTGTTGATAACCGGGCATCCCTGGCGGAATAATGGTCGGGGCGGGAACTACCGAGTCGTTAAAAACTGAGTGCGCCAACATCTCTTTGTCTGTCGCGTAGGCAAAGGCCTGGCGCACGACAACATTGTCGAAGGGTGGCATTTTGTTATTGAAAAAGAGCGCATCTGTTTCTAATTGTGGAATACGCATGAAGCCGGGTACGCCCTTTGCCGCTGCCTGATCCGCCGCCGTAAGATTCCAGGCAAAATCGTACTGGCCAGCACGATATGCTGCAAACGCCGTAGTAGGATCATTCGCAAAGATCATGTTCACTTGTGTTAATTTAGTCTTTTCTCCATAATAAAAAGGATTGGGGACCAGCACCATCTTGACGCTATGATCCCACTCTTTGATCATAAACGGGCCTGTACCTACACCGTTGCCAACCACCTGATTGGGCCAGTCCGCCTGCCCATACTGATCGATGATGTGCTTGTTCACAGGAAAATAAACAGGGGTTGTGAGCATTTGCAGGAAATAAGGCGTAGGTCGTGTCAACGTAATTTGCAAGGTCTGATTACTGAGAGCTTTCACTCCCGTCAAGGTCTTCGTCTTGCCCCTTATCACATTATTGGCGCCAACAATGACCCCCTCAAATAGTGCGGCATCCGGCGATTGTACCTCTGGCAGCAGTGCACGAGTCAATGTATACACATACGTTTGCGCTGTAATAGGCGTTCCGTCCGAAAAGGCAATGCCCGGTTTTAAGTGAAACGTATAGACCTTGCCATCAGGGGAAATATCCCACGTTGCCTGGTCAGGCAGGACATTGAGATTGATATCAGACTTGACCAGGCCAGTGTAGATCATGCTCACGATAAGACTTGTATTCGGGTCTGTGGCTTCCGCAACTAAGGCAGGATCAAGCGAAGCGCTATCCGCAGCGCCGACATTGGGAAAGGTCAATATTTGCCTGGCTGCCAATTTAAGCGCTCCATTCGTGCTAGGAATGGTTCCACCGCCTCCGTTACCGCATGCCGCAAGGATCAGCAGCAATGTAACGAATAGCAGCGGGACAGCTTGCAAACGCCCTGGTTGTAAATACCGCATATGTTTATGTCATTTTTACTGGCCCCTAAGCGGGCTTCAGCATTTCTAGTGCAAAGTCACCAGAGCTGTTCGGAAAAGGGGTGCAGGGGAATCCCCCTGCCGGGGTTCCAGGGGAACGCTGTCTGGGGGACAGTGTGAAGGGGTCCCCTGGTTTCCCCCCTTTTCCTAAAAGGTAGGTTGAAGATGCACTAGTGTTGTAATATATATACATCGGACCAATCTCCGAAGAAGAGACCGGAGCCATTCAACATCACTCCATGTATCCAGGATGGAATAATGGCTGCCACCGCCTCATGATCAAGCGGGAGCCACCCAACATCTTGCACAGCTATCTGCTCCGCCTGGTTATACAGCTTGATTCTAGCATCACCCGACGATTTTTCAGCCTGTGTGACCACCTGATCAAACATAGGATTATTCCAGTCACCTGAGTTATTGGGAGCGGTGGAAAACAGATTCAAAGTCAACCAATCATAGGGATCAGGGAAATCGGCGCTCCATTGGGTAAAACCAAACTGTACCTGGTGATTGGCCGTTTCAGCATTATAAGCAGTCAGGTCTACTGCACGCAGATTCACACGCACGCCCAGGGTATCCTGCCACATCTGTTGTAGAGTAGCGGCCTCTGCCGGAGTAACCTGCGAGTTAGGATACGAAAAGGTGATTGGCGGTACCTTACTCACATCTGGATAGACGGATTGCAGCAGCGTCTTCGCCCTGACCTTGTCATACGGTAGGCCAGGGTAATTTGGTTGATAGCCAGGCATGCCAGGCGGAATAATCGTCTGCGCCGCTACCACTGCATCTTTGAAGACCGCGTGCACCAGGAGCGGTTTGTCGATGGCATAGGCAAAGGCTTGACGTACTGCCGATTTGTTAAACGGCGGCATTTTATTATTAAAGAAGAGCAAGTCCGACTGCAGCAGCGATTTTCTGATAAATCCCGCCGTGTTCTTCACGCTTTGCTGGTCCTGTGGAGTGATATTCCAGACGAAATCATACTGCTTCGCCTCGTACGCCTTGAGTGCCGTGGAAGGATCGCCGACGAAGAGCATATCCACTTCTGTCAATTTGGTTTTTACACCATAGTAGTGGGAATTGGGAACCAGGATCATCTCCACTTTATGGTTCCATTCTTTGACCGTGAATGGCCCCGAGCCTACTGCGCTGCCCGCCACGTGATTGGACCAGTCCGTCTGCCCATATTTTTCGATGATTTGCCTGTTCAACGGGAAGAAGAGAGAGTTGGTAAGTTCTTCCAGGAAGTAGGGCGTGGGCTGCGTCAACGTGACTTGCAGGGTTTGGCTGTCAAGAGCCTTTACCCCGGCCAGGGTCTTCGTCTTACCAGAGTTTACATCATTCGCGCCAACAATATTTGCTTCAAAGAACGAAGCAATACCTGATTTCACCTCGGGCAGCAAGGCGCGCGTCCAGGTATACACATAGGTCTGAGCGGTAATGGATGTTCCATCTGAGAAAGTAAGACCTGGCCTCAGGTGAAAAGTGTAGACCTTGTTATCAGAGGAGATATCCCAGGAACTGGCCTGATCAGGTACCACGTTTAAGTTTACATCGGACTTGACCAGGCCGTTATAGATCATGCTAACGATCTGAGCGGTATTCGCATCTGGACCCTGCGCCGGGTCGAGCGAAGCGCTATCCTGAAGGCCAACGTTGGGAAAACGTAATACCTGCTTCGCTGCCAGGGTATTTGTACTGGTTGAATTTGTACTCCCTCCACCACCACACGCGGCAAGCGCCAGAAGCAGGACACACAGAAATAGAAAGGGAGCCGGTAAATACCGCGTATGATAATGCACGCGTCGCCTCACTTTCGGATGTACGAAATAGCTGTAGCCAAACAAGGGTAAGGGCCGATTTATCGCGCCCACCGCCGATTTATCGGCCCATCCTGGCTGATTACCTACCAACAATTCATGTACCCCTCGCTTTCAGAAGTTCCATGGAGGAAAAGCTTGCATGCCGATTATTGTATAACTTCTTTAACGAAAGAGGCAAGCCAATTGGTTCTATTTGATTTTGGCTTCCCTCTACTCTCATATTGCCTCTTTTAGAGATAGACAAACAGCTACGCTAATGACTATAATTAGGAGAGATAGAGAACTGTTCAATGGCGAGCAGGAGGAAAATTTATGCGCATTCGTGTGATTGGCGTACCTATGGACCTGGGGGCTGATCGACGGGGTGTTGACATTGGTGCAAGCGCAATTCGTTATGCAGGTCTCAACGATCACTTGCGTAAGCTAGGCCATAGCGTTCATGACATAGGCAACCTGGTTGTCCCCCAACCCGAAAGCCTCCCCTTAGGTAACCCCAGGGTAAAGTATCTCGAACCAATCGTGCAGGTTTGTGACAAACTGGCCAACATTGTCACAAACTCACTTCAAGAAAACGAATTCCCGCTCATCGTGGGAGGGGATCATAGCATTGCCCTTGGCTCGATTAGTGGCGTTGCCCGGGTACACAAAAATATAGGCGTGATCTGGATTGACGCCCACACCGATTTCAATACCGAAGAGACAACGCCATCCGGCAATGTCCACGGGATGATACTGGCCGCGTTAGCAGGCATAGGTCATAGGGACCTGGCTAACGTCTGCGGATGGTCTCCGAAAATTCATGCTGAAACCATCGTTATTGTTGGTGCACGCGACATCGATCCGTCGGAACGAGAGCGCCTGCATGCCAACGCCATTCACGTCTTCACCATGTCTGATATTGATCAACGCAGCATTTCCGCAGTCATGCGCGACGCGTTAACTATCGCGGGACTGCACAAGAATGGCATCCACCTCAGCCTTGATATGGATGCCCTGGACCCAAAAGAGGCTCCCGGCGTTGGCACTCCCGTCCGTGGTGGTCTGACCTATCGTGAAGCCCATCTCGCCATGGAAATGATCGCCGGTATGGGTAACTTAGTTTCAATGGATGTCGTAGAGGTGAATCCTATTCTCGACCGCGAAAACGCCACGGCCTCATTGGCGGTTGAACTGGTTCTTTCAGCTCTCGGTAAAAAAATCTTTTAGGAGCAATCTCGCTCCTTGTCCCTTTCTAGCTTCTTGTTCGTTTATAAAACGAGGACGGAAACTAGAAACAGGAGTTGATTATGCAATGGAACTCTTTCTTCGCCGAACGGACGGCGCTGTTGAAACGCTCGCCTATACGCGAGCTACTCAAGTTCACCACACAGCCAGAAGTTATCTCCTTCGCAGGTGGGTTGCCAGCGCCAGAGCTTTTCCCGATCGATCGCATTCGGGAAGCTGCGAATACTGTACTTTCTAAATACGGCCCAGAAGCCTTGCAATATAGCACAACTGAAGGCATGCCGGCACTAAGGAGCTTTCTGGCTCAGCGGCTCTCGAGCGATATGCTAACCGTCAAGCCCGATAACATTCTGATAGTCACAGGGTCACAGCAGGCACTCGACCTTATCGCTCGCGTATTCCTGAACGAACATGATCGCGTTATCCTTGAAAACCCAACCTACCTCGGTATGCTTCAGACTTGTAAGCCCTACGATCTGACGTATCTGCCTGTAACATCAGACTGCGATGGTATGCGCGTTGATGCTATACCAGATCTGTTACATCAAAATCCCAGGTTGATGTACGTCGTGCCAAATTATCAAAATCCACAGGGGACCACACTCGGCAGGAAGAGGCGGCTAGAGCTCATCCAAATGCTAGACCAACATCCTGTACCCCTTGTGGAGGACAATCCTTATGGCGAACTACGCTACACGGGTGAGATCGAGCCGTCGCTGCTGGAGCTGGATGCACAAAGCCTGGGTATCAGAGCACTCGATGGGCGAGTCATTTACACCAGTACATTCTCCAAAGAGCTAAGTCCGGGCCTCCGTGTTGGGTGGATCGCAGCTCCAATGCCTGTTATAGATAAGCTGGTGGAAGCAAAGCAGAGTACCGACTTGCACACAAGTACCTTTGTGCAGTATATAATCAATGAGGTAGTGCGCGATGGCTTTCTGGATAGTCACATTGCTACCTTAAGAACTGTCTATCGCGAACGACGTGACCTTATGCTCGCGGCGATGGAGAAATACTTCCCTGAAGAGGTCACGTGGACTCGTCCTGCAGGAGGTTTATTCTTAATGGTTTATATGCCGCAGTACCTCGATGCGGAAGATCTGCTAAAAGAAGCATTGACTTACAAGGTTGCCTTTGTGCCCGGTATTGATTTCCACGTTGGTAATACAGGCCATAATACCTTCAGGTTGAACTTTTCTAATGCCAGTCCACAGATGATCGAGGAGGGAATTAAAAGACTTGGGCGCTTACTCAAGAACGTCATTAAATAAACATGTAGGACTGGTAGCCGAAATCTCCCACTAATTGCCTGGCTGCTGGATGTTAACTGACATGCAGTCATAACTCAGGGGTGCAGGGGGCGAAGCCTCCCTGCCGGGGTCTGGGGAACGCTGTCTGGGGGACAGTGTGAAGGGGCCCCAGCAAACTCCTCTCTCCCTTGTGTTCGCCTCCGAAGGAGGCAAGTTATGACTGGATGTCAGATGTTAACCTTTGATTTGCTGTAGAGGAGGCTTCATGGCAGTGAATGTGTTACTGTGTTCGACCTACGAGTTAGGTCATCAGCCATTGGCGCTCGCCCAGCCTGCGGCGCACCTGCTCACTTCGGGCTTTGAGGTGCAGTGTCGTGACCTCGCGGTGCAGCACCTTGACCGCGGCACTGTCGAATGGGCCGATGTGGTCGGGATCTCCATCCCGATGCACACTGCCATCCGACTCGGAGTTCGTCTCGGCCAGCAGATCAAGGCCATTAAGCCTGACGTTCATCTCTGTTACTTCGGGCTCTACGCGTCGCTCAACGCCAACTACCTCCTCGATCAAGGTGCGGACAGCATCATAGGCGGGGAGTTCGAGGGACCGCTGGTTGCTCTCGTTCATCGGCTTGCCCATGGCTCTGGCAACGGTTCGATCGAGGGCGTGCAGTCCATCTCCAATGTCGACACGCTTCCCTTCCTTGGGCGCCAGCAATTTCTGCTGCCCGCTCGCCAGCTCCTTCCACCACTCGAACGCTACAGTTACCTGGAGTGGGGGGATGTTCGGAAGCTGACCGGCTACGTCGAGGCGAGCCGGGGCTGCGCTCACAGATGCCTCCACTGCCCCATTCCCGCCGTCTACGAAGGACGGGTGCGGATTGTTCAGGAGGAGGTCGTGCTACAGGACATCGCCCAACTAGTAAAGATGGGAGCCCGCCACATTGACTTCGGCGATCCCGACTTCCTCAACGGTGTCAAGCACTCCCTGCGCATTGTGCGCCGGATGCACGAGGAGTTCCCCGACCTCACCTTCAACTTCACAACCAAAATCGAACATATCGTGCAACACGAGGACGCGATCCGCGAGGTGGCTGGGTTGGGATGCGTCTTCATCACCTCGGCTGTCGAAGCGCTCAGCGATTCTATCCTCGAAAAGCTGGAGAAGGGCCATACCGAGGCCGATGTACGCCACGCCAGGCAGATCGCCGGCGAGGTCGGGATCGTCATCAGGCCCACCCTGGTGGCCTTCACACCCTGGACTGGCGTTGACGATTACCTCCACGTTATGGAGGTCGTCGAGGAGCTCGGCTGGATCGACAATATCGCTCCCATCCAGTACGCGATCCGGCTGCTCTTCCCGCCAGGCTCTTCCCTGTTAGGCAAGGAGTATACCGACTGCTACCTGACGTCCTTCAACGAAGAACTCTTCACATATGAATGGCGACATCCTGATCCTCGCATGGATGAGCTCTACACCAGCGTCAACCACCTGGTCCGAGAGGCAGAGGCAAATCAGGAAGACTCGCGGCTCACCTTCTACCGGATCAAGGGCCTCGCTCTTGCCGAGGCAAGCGGGCGAAGGGTGCCGGTGGAGACTGCCACAGCCCTTCCCGAGAGGCGCGCCACGCCAAGGCTGAGCGAACCCTGGTTCTGTTGAGCAGAGCCGACGGAAGGCCAGTTTGGCCTTATGCTAATCCAGTAATGACGCCATGCAGCAGCTCACGCTTCAGGGATATACGGTATCAACCCCTTGCGCAACGCTTCCTCCTGGATCGCCCGGGGCGCGTGCCGTACATCTATGATCAGCCCATTGACCTCAAGCATCCAGATCAAGGGGTTCTGGTCAACCATTGAAGGAAGCGTCCACTTAGGAGCAAACTGATACATGTCCAGCAGGTCGCGGATCTGCTTGGATTTCGCCTGCATCGTACTGGAACTGAGACCGAAGTAACTCCAGATCTGGCTCGTCGGCACATAGGGCTTTTGCGAGGAGTCGAAGAGAAAGTTCACCGTGCCCAGCGCGTGAATAATGGCGCACGCCCACGTGGCAGCCTTGCCCTGGCTAAGCGGCGAAGGACGTTTCCGGCAGAGAGTCGCCGTCAACTGCCGGCAAGCCTCTTCGTATTCATCATTCAAGTAAGCCTGGCTGAAAGCATCGGTGAGCTCACTGATTTCGTCGAACCGCGCCTGCATTTCTTTGGGGACATTCTGCGACGTACTACGTTTGGACATACATACTTTCCTCCACTATCCGAGGTGAAAAACACGGGAAGGTCTACGTGGCCTGGCTGATCTCCAGAAGGTGGCCATCCGGATCCCGGAAGAAGCAGCGGATCTCTCCACCCCAGTCAACCGGCGGCGTCAAGAAGACTGCCCCACGTGCCTTGAGCGTCTCATAGGCAGCGCGGCAGTCCGGCACCCGAATCGTCAGCTCATGACTGACGATATCAGGATCCGTAGGCGGTGCAAAAGTGACTGTGGGCTTGTCCCTGGTGGGTCCCCCGCCGGTCACCAGTAGCAGCCAGCTCCCCTGAAAATTGAGCACGCAAGACGTGCCACCATACTCACGGTAGACCGTGGCTCCCAACACATCTCGATAAAAATGACGCGACCGCTCAAGGTCGCTGATCACCAGCAAGTGGGTGAGTGCTACCCCTTCTGTGGGGAATTCGGCTTGCGTCATCATTCGCCTCCTCTCCCATTACGCCTTTGGAACAATGGTATTGCGCACGGTCTGAAGAGTGATCAAGCCATTCTCAAATATGAAGGTATCTACGCCGTCGGAAACGCTTGCTGGCTCAGAGTCAGCAGTCCACTCAAGAAAGAGCACATTGTCCGCGTAGATGGTAGTGACCCCCCACTTCGCCTTGGGAAGAGCCCGGAGAAGATCGGCAAAGAACGGGCGAATCGCCTCCTTGCCACGCAGAACACCCGACGGGCTGATTAAAGTGGCCGTGTTGGCGTAATCCATCAGAATAGCATTAAGATCTTCGGCACCCAGGGCCTGTGCATGGTGATTAAAGACTTCTTCCGGCGTCCTTTTCGATAGATCTGTTTGTGTCATCGCTCTCTCCTCTGCAAATACTCTATAACTGAGGGTACTCGTCCACCCTGTGACATATTTGTGACCTTTTTCCATTTGCATGTTTGTGGTCACTGCTCATAGTGTAATAGGAGCGCGTTCATTTTACAAGTCCATCCCTTGTGAGGTCGGGATAAAAGCCTTGAAGGCAGCAAACAGGAATGATCTAAACTTGCTTGCACCTCGTACCCACCTCAAGAAAAATGCAACTGTCCTATCTTGCTCTTCTCGCAGGCGTCGGACAAATTCTCCTCTTCATCAGCACTTTTACTGCACCACTGCTCCTGATACTGGGCATAGGTGGAGTAGGGGCAATAATCGTCGCCTCAGTCTTCTGGCTCTTCGCCGTCTATAGCTTATGGACAAAAGACTAAAAACATACAGCATCACTCGCCCTCATCCTCTATAGGGATAAGCCCTTTTATGAGAAGCTGGACTTCTTTCATGAGGGCCTTGTCGGCTTTAGTGGAAGCCCCACCAAGGTTTTCCAGGATTTTCCGAACAGCTTCAACCTGTGCTACCTTCAGGGCATCCTCCTGTGGTACAGCAATATCGAGGATTAGGCCAGTTCCTTTTTTAGCCAATGTATTTTTATGTTACCGACTTATGTACTCTCTTCTCAAGAGTGAGTACATCTTCACGTCATAAAATTGATCATTCACGTAGATGCGTTCTCTGAGGATACCCTCTTCTTGAAAACCGAGCTTTTGCAGGACTCCCATAGAAGCCTGGTTGCCCAGGCGAACCTTGGCTTCAACGCGATGGAGTTGTCTCTGTTCAAAGCCAAAGTGCAGGAGGGCTTCCAGCGCCTCCATCATGATCCCCTGTCTCCAATAAGCTCGCGCGAGATCATAGCCAATTTCTCCAAACAGGTGGCGCATATGCCAGGTGTACCCGCAGGTTCCTATGACAACATCCTCTCCTTTGATGCTGATGCCCCAACGGATACCTTCTCCAAGCTCAAAACGAGAACGAACTCGCCCAATGATTTGCTGAGCTTCCTCAATACGGATAAATACCGGCAGGTCATAGTAGCGCATCACTTCTTCATCGCCTAAAATACGTAAGATTGCTTCTGTATCTCCTGGCATGATCTCTCGTAGAACAAGGCGTTTTGTCTCAAGGCGTGGAAAATCTTCATGCACGCTATCGATGCTCATGGAATGCCTCCTCAGTTTTTTAGCCAAAAAACGATCAAAAAAATCGAGCGAGACCACACACCGGCATCGCCGGCACTCGGTCTCGCTCGATTTTGTAGAGTGCGGATTTATCCAGCACGCAGTGGATTTATCCAGCACGTATATGTTCGCTATTTGCTTGTGACGATTAGCGTTTCGTGTACTGAGGAGCCTTACGCGCACGCTTCAAACCGTACTTCTTGCGTTCCTTCATGCGCGGATCACGCGTAAGATAGCCTGCCTTACGCAGGGCAGGCTTCCAATCAGGATTGACCCGCAAAAGCGCGCGCGCCACAGCATGGCGGATAGCGCCTGCCTGGCCGGTGATCCCACCACCGAGCACACGTACCGTCATGTTATAGGTGTTATCGACATCAAACAAACGCAGCGGGGCATTCATCGTGGCCACCATGGCTTCACGCGGCCCAAAATAGGCTTGAGCATCTTTGCCATTGACAGTTATGCTGCCATCGCCATTTGGGTAGAGACGTACGCGGGCTACAGCCGTCTTGCGCCGCCCCATACCATAATAATACTCACCTTTGATGGTATCGGCCAATGTCGGTTCTCCTCTTCTTTACTCAGCCTTGGCAGCCTCGGTGGGCTGCTTCAGCAATGCCTGCGGGCCTGTCCAGGGAAACCACCCGGGTACTGGCTATGGCGATAATAGACTTTCTGTTCCAGGCGCTTGCCGGTTACAGCGATCTTTTCCGCATTGATTACTACCACAAAATCTCCACTCTGGAGATGCGGTGTAAAGGTTGGTTTATGCTTCCCACGCAAAATCTGCGCAATTTGCGATGCCAGCCGGCCCAGGACCTGGCCCTCAGCATCGATAATATACCATTTCGGGTCCAGTTCAGCGGCTTTGGCGCTGTATGTCTTCTTCATTGTTCATAACTCCAAACGAAATCGGGTAGCCACCTGGCATTCTTTCCGAATGCCCTCTGCCAACTTCAAATTCCTCAGGATAAGTCACTCGCACCAGGCACAGCCCGTGTGCCGGGACCACTGAGCCAACATGCGTCTTATCCGCACGTTGCACAATAGTAGCAAATTCAGCAAGACTCATGCTTTTCTGCCCTACCAGCAGCAGTGTACCGACGATTCTGCGCACCATCCCTGTAAGAAAGGCATCCGCAGTAAAATCACAATAGATAAGTGCTTGTGTATCCCGGATGCAGCGGGCCTCTAACATCGTACGCACACAGGAATGAGGCCCCGCTTTCCTCGGATTCGTCTCTTCGGGACTACGTCCAAAGGCTCCAAAATCCCTGCGCCCCAATAATAACTGGCACGCTTCCTGCATCAGGTTCACATCTAACGCCTGTGAGCGATAATAACTATAGCGTGCGAGCAGCGGTGCCGGTGCGCTATCGTTCCAGATTGTATAACGATAGGAACGGCTCAGGGCGCTGAAACGGGCATGAAAGCGGTCAGGAACCTCTTGAGCCCAGCGTACCGCTATGGTCCCGGGTAAGACAGCATTGAGAGCGCGTATCCATACGTTGGGCGCCAGTTGAGAGTTGGTTCGAAAGTGGATGACTTGCCCACTCGCGTGAACTCCTGCGTCTGTGCGACCTGCTCCGTTTACCACCAACCTTTCACCAGAGATGCTGGCGATTGCCGTTTCTAATACTCCCTGGATGGTCTGTCCATGTCTCTCAGGCTGGCGCTGAAAGCCGTGGTAATCGGTACCATCATACTCAAGACCACCCGCAATATTCATCTACACCAGGGCGATTTGGGCTATGTCGGCGGCGTCACCCTTACGTTTGCCCAGCTTTGTAATACGAGTATAGCCGCCTGGGCGACCAACATAGCGCGGGGCCAATTCCTCGAACATCTTCTTGACGACGAGTTCGTCTGGCAGCGCGCTGAGAATGTGACGCCGCGCCCGTAGCTCTATGACCATAGCCTGGTAGGCTGCCTGCAGCGCCTCCTCGGCTTCATCCTCGTTGCCAATGATGCGCAGCAGTTCTTCGCGGCGTGCCTTGAGCTTATTCTCCAGGAACCTGCGCCCCTTATCGGTCAAAGGGGGCTTATCCTCCTCTGCGCGCTCCTCGTTTGAGCCCACTTTCTTATCCAGCGAGAAACGACCTCGACGCGCAAAAGCCAGCACCTGTGCAGCCTTGTCCTCATCAGTAACGACTGACAGGAGGTAGCTCTGGGCCTCCTGGCGGCCCTTCACGGCCGTATCAATCAGCTTTTCAACTTCACTACGGATAGCGCGGGCCCGCGCCTCCGTAGTCTGGATTCTATCGTAACGAATGAGCCCTGCCATCAGGTTACGCCGCGCTGAACGGCGGCGTGGTTCAGGCATACTCATGCGATTACCGGCAATTCGGTGCCTCACCTTAGTCCTCCATTTCGTGATCGCCGTCCATGTCGGCTCCGACGGTGCTGGTGCGCGGGTTCGGCAGGAAATTACGCGCAAGCAAGCGCTCACGCAACTCCTGCAAGCTCTTCTCCCCAAAATTACGCACACCGAGGAGGTCTTCCTCATTCATCGAAAGCACCTGACCCACCTTGGTGATATTGCTGCGTTTGAGGCAGTTATAGGCACGCACCGAAAGATCAAGCTCTTCGATAGGTGTATCGTAAATCTTTTGCGGTATCGGTAAGCTGCTTAGCGGAGCCTTCTCTGGCTCTATCGATACAGCGCGATAGTTGGCAAGCTGAGAGAAGTGCTGCACCAGGATATCCGCACTCTGGCGCAAAGCTTCATCCGGCGTGATCGTTCCATCCGTCGTGACTTCAAGAACAATCTTATCAAAGTTCGTCATCTGCCCTACACGTGTATGCTCCACCGTGTAATTCACCTTTTGCACAGGCGTGTAAATGGCATCGACAGGGATCACCCCGATGGGCTGGTCTTCTTTTGAGTCGGCAGGTACATAGCCTCTACCGGTCTCAACGACCAGCTCCATTTCGAGGCGAGCATTTTCACTATCGAGTGTTGCAATATGAAGTTCGGGATTGACAAGCTCTACAGTGCTGGGAGCCATAATATCGACCGCCGTGACTTCTCGCTCTCCACTGACCTCCAGGTGCATTGAGACTGGATGATCTGAGAAAGAACGCAAGCGCAGATTCTTCACGTTCAATACGATATCTGTGACATCTTCCGTAACATTGGGAATGTCCTGGAACTCGTGCTGCACACCCTCAATCCGAATAGAGGTTACCGCTGCGCCCGGCAGCGATGACAGCAGCACACGCCGCAGCGCATTGCCCAGTGTCATTCCATACCCAGCCTCTAAAGGTTCAATATCATAGCTCGCATAATTACCTAGTGTTTTTGTATTTTTAATGCGAGGCAGAGTAATACTATCTTGCAAGGTTCCAACCTGCCTTTCCACCGGCCAACGTGGTATTAGCGCTGGTAATATTCAACTACCATCTGCTCATCAAAGGGCAGTTCAAGATCTGTTCGTGACGGCAATGTCAGGACACGGCCTGTCATTTCATCAGTATTCAAACTTAGCCAGGCAGGTACACCTTTCTGTGCAAGCAATAAAGCGCGAGTCTTGAAGTACTCAAGGCCTTTGCTGCGCTCGCGTACAGAGATCACATCGTTTGGTTTCGCAATAAACGAAGGAATGTCGGTCTTGCGGCCATTTACAGCAAAATGCCCATGACACACAAGTTGACGAGCCTGTGCTCGCGAATCAGCAAAGCCCAGGCGATACACCAGGTTATCCAGGCGCATCTCCAGGATTTGCAAAAGGTTTTCATTAGTTTTGCCAGGGCGACGAGCAGCGGCATCAAAGGTCCTACGGAACTGGCGCTCCAGTATGCCATAGGTGCGTCGCACCTTCTGCTTTTCACGCAACTGCTTGGCATAACCCGATTCTTTGCGCGGGCGCCCACCGCCGTGTTGTCCTGGGCGAGTATTGCGGCGTTCAAGCGTGCATTTCGTCATGCACTTGTCGCCTTTAAGAAACAGTTTTACCCCCTCTCGCCTGCATAGCTTGCAGACGGGGC
>WNGM01002608.1_pt1 | contig 15587 bp, 28 predicted proteins | sample 5400571 | NCBI WGS metagenome assembly WNGM01 (sample SAMN13153378, study PRJNA577476) | soil metagenome | isolation source: 100 cm soil or saprolite under Garry oak tree replicate 2 | place: USA:California | collected 2016-06-15 | reverse complement strand
ACGTGACGCCCGGCTCTTGACATTTGGTTGGACGTCTTTAACCTTGGTGCTGACACCGCATGCCCGGACACGCGACCGGGCACGCGGTGCAGCCGCTCCGCAGCGGGTCATTATCAGGCCCGGTTGTCCCATCCCCCCCCCCGGGACGCCGGGCCTGACGCTTACCCGGAGGACACCATGGACGGCACCGACCCCGGGCCGATAGGCATTGGCCCGATCTGGCGCAACCGTGATCCGTGGAAAGAAGCGGAGACGCGGGACGGCTACGACCGGCTGGAGGTCCGCATCCGGCGCGGCACCACCATCGACGGCGCCGTCGTCGCGCTCTGCCCGGCTGAGGACGGCATCGTCACGGCCGACGTGTGCATCGACGGCCCGCCGGTACCCTGACCATGGCCGACCGCTGTATCTGCCCGCACGACTGGCGTACCATTCCTGGCGATCTCACCGCGCAAGGCCATCAGACGAGCATGGGACGCCTATGGCTGCGGGTAGACACCAGCCCATCCTGCCCGGAGCACGGCGACCATGGCTGAGCCGCTCCGCGAACCCGGCTGGTACCGGCTGACCGAAGCTGGCTGGGAACGCGTCGATGACGAGGTCGCCCAGGCGGAGTTCGCGGCCATGGCTCCCGGCTACCAGGATCTCGTCTACTTCGAGACTGCAGCGCCCGTGGCCGAGACCCCGCTGTTCTGAGAGGCAGGCACCATGACCGCAGAGCAGATCGCGCAGGCGTTCCACGAGACCTACGAGCAGATCGCCCCGGACTTCGGCTACGAGACCCGCGAGGCATCCGCCAAGCCATGGGCTGAGGTTCCCGAGCAGAACAAGTCGCTGATGGTCGCGGTCGTCCAGGCGCTGCTAGACGCGGGCGTCATCGCGCTCAGCCCGGACGGCTGACCATGGCTGAGCCCTACCTCGTCACCGTCATCAGGCAGATCGCCGGCCTGGAAGCCGAAGACACCCGCAGCCCGGACGAGACCGCGCGCCTGGACATGAACCGCCGCTGGCTCGCCGGGCACTACCCGGACGTGAGCGCGGCACTGGCCCGCGAGTACAGGGAAATGCGCAGCAAGGAGGCTCAGCCATGACGAGCACGCAGGCGCGGATCCTGGTCGCCGCTCGCCGTCTATAACGCCGAAGTCACGCGCGGCATCGTCCACACGCCCGAATGGGACGCCAAGATGGCCGGGCTGCAGCAGGAGTTCGACCAGTGGCAGCAATCGTCCGATGAGGACCGGATCCGCGACGCCATGGCTGAGGCGCAGGACCACCCCGGCCGCACCATCACCAGGTGACCATGGGCGTGGCGCACCCGTTGACCTGCGCAAACACCGCATAGACTGGAACCATGGCACGCTACCGGGGAACCACCGCACAACGCGGCCTCGGCGGCGACCATCAGGCCGACAAGAAGCGGCTTAAAGCCCTGCACCGTGACGGCGACCCATGCTGGCGCTGCGGCCAGCCCATGTACAAGTGGCAGGACCTAGACCGCGACCACATCGTGGACCGCGCGCTAGGCGGCGCGAACGGCCCGGCTGTCCTGGCTCATGCAAGCTGCAACCGGTCCGCAGGGGCGCGGCTGAGCAACCAGATCCGGCCGCAGGGCACCGCGGCCGGCACCACCGCAGGACGCGACACCATATGCAGGACGTGCGGAAAGCGGTACTGGTACTCAGCTAGGCCATGCGAGATATGCGGTGCCCACTACCATCCGCACTACAGCGAGCAGCGCTCATGCAGCCGCGCTTGCGGCGTGGTGATAGCGCGCCGCAACAAGATGGCGAAGGGCTGGGTACCCAAGGCGCAGCGACCCAAGCCACCGCGCCGCCTCGGTCCTGTGGCCTCTGGCGAGCGTGAGCCTAAGAACGGCTGGCCAGTCACGGTGATCACGTACTACACCTGCCGGTACTGCGGCGAACTCGGCGCGGCGAACGCCAGCAGGCGCCAGCAGCGCGAGGTGTGCCCTGCTAGGGAGTGTCAGCTGGCGAGGATCGCAGCGAACAACCTGCGGCTCCGCAATGGCCTGTCCAAGGAAGACGCCGACGCGCAGATGGCAGCCGTCGTGGGCTACCGGGACTGGCGGCAGGCGCGGCAGTGGTGACGGTGCACATGACGGCTGCACTTGCATACGACGGTTGCATAGGCAGGCGAACGGATGGACACCGTGCACAGACGAGTGACCGGCTGCTCATCGACCACCCTGCCTGACCACCCTGCGACCACTCCACCACGCAACCCGCGACCACCTGCCCCCCACGCGCAGTGACCACGGTCATCAGTGACCATCCGCCTGACCGGTCATCAGTGACCACCCTAGGAACTCCGACCATCCAGGGTGGTTGACCTGACCGACCATCCAGGGTGGTTGACCTGCAATGATTACACAGGGATGGATCGCGATTACATTGCGTAGCCTGCCATCACTGCCGCAGCCATGGTTTCTACACACGACGTTCCCCCAACATCCCGAGGTGCCCGGTGTCGTCACTGACGGTAGTGAAGGACGGCCCACCGGCGCGGCGCCGCAAACCGGTGACGGTGCAGTCCGCGGCGGAGGGCGGCAGCCGCCGCGAGCTGCTGACCGCCCTGCGGGCCCGGATCGCGACGGGCATAGACAACCCGAATACGCCCGCGCGGGATCTGGCGGCCCTGTCGCTGCGGCTGCTGGACATCGCCCGGGAGCTGGAGCTGCTGGACGCGGCGGAGAAGGCGGACGGCATTGGCGAGGCGGCAGCAACCCCGGACCAGCGCTGGGCTGCTCCCTGAGGCCGCGCATCTCGTCCTGCCCAGGGGCATAGCCAGCGACAGCTTCCCGAGCACGCGGCGGGTGTGCGAGCGGATCGGGATCATCTTCGATCCGTGGCAGCGTGACCTGAACCGGTGCCTGCTGTCGAAGTCGCGCGATGGCCTGTACGCGGCGGACACGGCGCTGCTGTCGATCCCGCGGCAGGTGGGCAAGACGTTCGATGTCGGCGGCGTGGTGTTCGCCGACTCGATCATCAACCCGGGCACGGTGACGGTGTGGACGGCGCACCGGTTCAAGGTGGCCCGGGAGTCGTTCAATGAGATGCGGGCGTGGGCGAAGTCGCCGCTGCTGGTCCCGCATATCGACTACGACGACATCACCACGGGCGCGGGCAATGAGTGCATCCCGTTCCGCAACGGCTCGCGGATCGTGTTCGCGGCCCGGGAGCGGGGCTCGGTCCGCGGGTTCACGAAGGTGCGGCGGCTGGTACTTGACGAGGGTCAGATCCTGACGGAGATAGCGCTGTCGGACCTGGTCCCGACGATGAACCAGGCGGTTAACCCGCAGATCATCCTGATGTGCACGCCGCCGAAGCCGTCAGACCCGTCCGAGGTCGTAACCCGGCTGCGGGCTGATGCGCTGGCCGGCGAGAGCACCGGCGTTCTGTACGTGGAGCTGTCGGCGCCGCCGGGCTGCGGACCGGATGACCGGGCGGCGTGGCGGAAAGCAAACCCGTCCTACCCCCGCCGGACCCCGGCGAAGGCGATCCTGCGGATGCGCAAGCTGCTGAGCCCGGAGGATTTCATGCGCGAGGCGCTCGGCGTGTGGGATGACCCGGACGGCGCGTGGGAGGTCATCGGCGAGGACACGTGGGGCGCGGCCGCCGTGCGGCAGGGGGCGCTGTGAGCGGCGAGGTCGCGTTCGGGGCCGCGATCAGCGACGGTTGCACCTGCCACCCGAAGAAGGCACGGAAGCACGGCTCGATCGTTGCGGCCGGCCGGTCCGGGTCGGGGAAGATCCTGGTTGACCTGGCGCCGTTCTACGGCCCGCCGGGGCTGCTGGCGGCCCGGATGGCCGTCCTGTACGAGAAGCATGACCCGGTGGCCGTGGTCATCAACCCGAAGTCGCATTCGGGGACACTGGTGAAGCCCCTGGCCGACGCCGGGATCCTGGTGCGCGAGGTGACGGCACAGGAGGTCGCCGTAGCGCATGGCGAGTTCCTGGACCTTGTTGACGACGGCGGACTGGAGCACCTGGACCAGCCGCCGCTCACCGCCGCTGTCCGGGCCGCGCAGCAAAGACCGCTGGCGGGCGCGCAGGCGTGGGATCCGAAGGTGGCGGTTGATCAGGGGCCGCTGGTGGCGGCGACGCTGGCCTGCTGGGCGTTCTGCCGGTGGGAGGAGCTGGCCACCCCGGGCGTCTGGCAGGTCTAGGCGTTCAGCATCTTGAGTGCTTGCACGCAACTGTCCAGCGCGTCCGCATATCCCTGCTGGTAGCTCCTGTTGCCGTCCGTGAACATGCCGTCCGCCAAGTCGTTTCGCTCGGCCTTTTGCTGCTGCCAGCTCTCTATGAGCGCCGTGATCTGCACATGGAGCGCTTGCGCCGCGATGTCCGCCATACCCGCAGCTTAGGAGGTCCCGTGCGCCTGTCCGCCTGCCTGCTGCTGCTGTCCCTCGCCGGGATCCTGGGCGGCGCGGCTCTCATCGCGACGTGGGCGCTCGGGCTGGCGGTCATCGCGGACAGCGTGGCGGTGGGCGTGTACGCGCTGCTGCGTGACGACGGCGGCCGTGCGGCGCCGTCTGTGCATGAGGTGCCGACGCTGGCGTCGATCCTGGAGAAAGCACGGCAGGCGTCGTGACGCGGCGGGAATGCTTCGAGGTGCTGTCGGAGCGCTACGCGGACCGGGCGCGTGAGGCGGAGGCAGCCGGGCACCTCCGGGAAGCGTACCGGTGCATCTGCGCGGCCGTTTACTGCGCCAGGCAGGCGGCGTCGTGAGGCTGCTCGACCGCCTGATCCGCCGGGACGGCTACTGGGAGGGCATGGCGAGCGGTGCCAGCGTCCTGACCACCTCCTACGCGTCCCCCGACCGTGAGCCGGTCCTGCCGCAGCTGGCCGCGTACGCGCAGCAGGCCAACTCCAGCAACGCGATCATCTTCGCCGCGCTCCTGGTGAGAATGCGGCTCTTCTCGGAAGCGCGGTTCCAGTACCAGGCGAAGGACGACAAGCACCTGTTCGGGAACACGTCGCTGGCCAGGCTCGAGGAGCCGTTCGGGCCGGAGACGACGACCGGTGACCTCCTCGCGCGGATGGAGCAGGACGCCTTTCTCTCCGGGACGGCGTACGTCTGGGATCCGCCTGGCGAGGGGCGCCTCGTCCGGCTGCGCCCCGACTGGACCACGATCATCTCCGAGGTAGTCCGCGTAGACAGCGGGGACCCTAAGCACCCGGGCTGGTACCGGAAGCGCGCCGGCTACTGGTTCGAGCCTCCCAAGTCGCTCATGTCCAGGGACGAGGGGTTCTTCGTCCCGGCGGATGAGGTGGTGGCCTGGGCGCCCGTTCCTGACCCGCAGGCCGATTTCCGGGGCATGTCCCCGCTGACCCCGATCGCCCGCGAGGTCGCCGGGGACGACGGGATGACCCAGTACAAGATCACCTACCTGAAGAACAACGCCAGCCCGAACGTCTACATCAAGTACGCGCAGAAACTCCAGCCGGCCACGATCGACGCGATCCGGGAGCGGATGAACGCCCGGTACGGCGGCCCGGACAACGCGGGCAAGGGCCTCATCCTGGACCAGGGCGCCGACATCACGCTGGTCGGCAACTCGCTGTCGCAGATGGATTTCAGCGGCGTGTCGGCGGTGGGCACGGAGCGGATCCTGGCGGCGTGCGAGGTCCCCGGCGTCCTGGTCGGCCTCGAGCCCCTGCGCGGGGCCGGCCGCGGCTACCAGGAAAGCATGACCAAGTTTGCGAACCTGTGGGGGCGCCCGCACTGGCGCAGCGCGTGCGGCGCGCTCAGCCCGATCGCGGACGTGCCCGCCGGCAACCGCCTCTGGTATGACACCAGCGACATCGCGGCGCTGCAGGACGGCGAGATGGAACGCGGCCAGGCGGCCCTCGTCCGCGCGCAGGCCCTGCTGGCGCTGGTGCAGGCGGGTTACATGCACGAGTCGGCTATCGCGGCGGTGGACGCGATGGACCTGTCCCAGCTGAAGGCGGGCGGGGTCGGCACGCCGGCGAGCTCGCAGCCGGTCCAGCACCTCCTGCCGCAGCCCGGCCAGCCGGGCGCGACCGCTTCGCCGCTGCCGCCGACGATGCCGCGGCTTGGCGTGGGCCCGGCGTCGCCGGGTGCCGGGCCGGGCGGCGACGGGTCCAGGCCGAGCCCGCGGCCGTCGTCGGCGCGGCGGGCGCTCGAGGGGGCGAACGGTCATGCCTGACACGTGGACGCAGCGGTTCAACATGACGCACGTCCCGGCCGGGTCGGCGACCGGCGGCCAGTTCGGCACCTCCGGCGGCGGCAGCAGCGCGGCCAAGGGCGGGACCAAGCCCGGCGCGAAAGCCCAGGCCAAGGCCCCCGCCGCGAAGGCGGCCCCGGCCCACGTCATGTCCGCCGCGCACGCCGCCGAGAAGGCCCGGCTCCTCGCCCAGGCGCACAAGGACGCGCACGAGGCGGCGGTGCTGGAAAAGCAGCTCGCCGGGCTGGAGAAGCAGGCGGCCACCGCGGCGTCCGCCGCGAAGAAGTCGGCGGCAGCCGCGAAGGCGTCGCTGAAGGCCGGGCATGTCGTCCACCACCGTAAGCACGCCGCCCACCACGCCGCCCACCACAAGCACGCCGCCTCGCTGAAGCAGAAGATCACGGCGCTCAAAGGCCGGATCCACGCGCTGCGGGAGAAGGCGGCCGGGCTGGAGAAGCAGGCCAGCGCGATCCGCTCCGGCGACAGCGGCATCCCCGGCCACCTCCCGCACCAGCTCGCCGCGTGGTGGGAGCACGGCGAGGGCGCGGCGAAAATCCGCTGGGGCCAGGGCGGGGATTTTTCCAGGTGCGTCCGCCTGGCGGTCGACGAGGCGCACATGGACCCCGAGCGGGCCAAGGGGTTCTGCGCGGAACGGCATCACGCGGCGCTCGGCATCTGGCCCGCGACCCACGCGGCGGCGGAGAAGCACGCGGGAAGGGCTGGCATGGCGACGGACACGAAGGCCAGGCCCTACGGGGACGTCAAGTACGCCGACCCCAAGAACGGCAAGTACCCGCTCGACACGGAGGCCCACATCCGGGCGGCCTGGTCGTACATCAACATGCCGAAGAACGCGGCGATGTACCCGCTCAACGGCGTCACGCTCTCTGAGGTGAAGGCGAGGATCAAGGCGGCGATGGACAAACTCGGTGCCGACGTGGCCAGCGACAGCAACGGCAGCAGCAGCCGCGCCGAGTACATGCGGCTGTACGCGCTGGAAGACATCCACATCCTCCGCAGCGCCGACGGCGGCGACGGCCGCACCGTCGAGGCGTACGCCGCCGTGTTCGGCGAGCCCGCCGAGATCCAGGACCACGAGGGCCACTACGTCGAGGTCATCGACCCGTCCGCGTTCAACCGCGCCATCGACCACGCCTCCCGCGGTCGCGGCGGGTTCCCCGGGTCGGTGAAGGTGCTGTGGAACCACGGCCGCGACCTCGCCGGCGCCGCCTCCGACCGGTTCTCCATGCCGATCGGGATCCCCGTCGACATCCGCGCCGAGGCCCGCGGCCTGCTCACCCGCACCCGGTACTCCGAGACCCCCCTGGCCGACGAGGTGCTGGAGAACATCCGCGCCGGATCCATCACCAGCCAGTCGTTCACCGGCCGGATCATGCGGTCGGACCCGCAGCTGCGCCGCGGCGAGCGCTACCGGCCCGACAGCGCGGGGAACCTCCGCACCGTCCGCCGCACCGAGCTGGGCCTGCGCGAGTACGGCCCGGTCCTGTGGCCCGCATACTCGGGCGCCGAGATCCTCGGCGTCCGCATGTCCACTCCCGGCTCATGGAGCCCGGACCCGGACGAGCACGAAGATGAGCAGGCACTTCCCCCCGACGGGGAACCCGCCGCCGGCGACCCGCTCGCCCGCACCGCCTACGGTGCCAGCGATGAGCACTCGGCCCGGTACCACCAGCACGCCCTCTACGTACTCCGCTCCAAGGAAGCGCGGGAGAAGGCCGGGCTGGTGTTCTAACCAGCCGAAAGGAGCGCGGGATGGCCGCGCTGCAGGAATTCCTCGACGAGATGGCGAGGATCAAGAACGAGCTCCAGCGGATGGAAAACGATCTGGAGACAACCGACGAGCAGGACGGCGACCTGCGGGACACCCTCCTCCAGAGGTGGGAGGAGCTGGACCTCAAGACCAAGCCGCTCATCGAGCGGATGGAGAAGATCCGGGAGATCACCCGGCAGGCCGAGGATCCCGCCAACCTGGAACCCCCGCCGGGCTACGCCTCGAGCCCCCCCGGACGGAGGGGCCCCGAGCTGGTCACCCGCCACCAGCACGACCCGTGGGACGCCATGGACAAGGTCTCCGACAACATGATCAGCCGCGGCGAGCTCCGCGACCGCGCGCTGGACGCCATCGAGTTCGTCAACAAGCGGGGCATGCTGCAGCACGACTGGGCGGAGGAAGCCACCGTCAAGGTCCAGCGCGGCGGCTACTTCAAGGACAACAACATCGCCCGCCACATCCTGGAGACCGGGTCGCAGGAGTATTACGACGCGTTCGAGAAGTACATCCGGGACCCCGACCACGTGTCGTCCGCGACACGTGCCGCGCTGAACCTCGGAGTGGCATCTGGCGGATATCTTCTGCCCTTTGTCTTGGATCCGACGATCGTGCTCACGAACAATGCTAGCGCCAATCCTTATAGGCGCATCAGCAATGTCAAGACCACGACGAGTAATACATGGAATGGTGTTACCTCCGCTGGCGTCACGGCAGCGTGGCTCGCTGAAGGAACGGCGTCCGGCGACCAGTCCCCGACCGTGGGGAACATCGTCATAACCCCACTCAAGGCTGCCGCGTGGATTTTTGGCAGCTTTGAAGTGCTGTCAGATACTGACTTTGGTCAGCAGCTCCCCAGGCTCCTCGCGGATGCCAAGGACAGGCTGGAAGAGGCCGCCTTCGCAACCGGGACCGGAACCGCGCAGCCCACCGGAGTCGTGGTCGGCGCGACCACCACTACGGCCACAATTACTACTGGCGCATATGTCCTCGGGGATGTGTACGCCATTCACGCGGCCCTTCCCCCGAGGTTCCGCAACTCCCCGAACTGCGCGTGGGTCGCCAACGTAGCCCAGATCAACCGCACCAGGGCCCTGGACACCGCAGGCGGCTCCAGCTTCTGGACCAACCTCGGAAAGGACTCCCCGGAGCAACTGATGGGGAAGCCAATTTACGAGTCGTCGTCAATCGACCCGGTTCTTACCACGACCCACAAGCCAATGGTATTTGGAGATTTTTCCAATTACTATATTGTCGATCGTGTCGGGGTCAGCATCATCTACGAACCTATGGTAACCGGAACCGGCGCATCCGCGAACCAGCCCACTGGACAGTCGGGCTGGTTCATGTACTGGCGTGTCGGGGCAAACGTGTCCACTCCGGCAGCGTTTCGCGTGCTCCTTACCTGATACAGTTCAGGTAAGGAAAAGAATGGCCCCGGGGGCGGTCGGTTCCCATGCTGACCGCCCCCGGTCATGGGAGGGCCACGATGGAATGTAAGGGAAAGGGCTGTCCTCGTCCGCCGTACTGCAGGGGATTCTGCGACCGGCATTATGAGCAGTGGCGGCGGACAGGCAAGGTCATGTCGCTGGTGTTTCTCTGTGAGCAGTGCGGCGATGAGTTCTCTCTCGCCAAGTACCGCAGGAAGTTCTGCTCAGACGACTGCAAGATCAAGTACCACAACCGGCAGCGTGCCCTCAGGCCACGCCCTCCGCGGACATGCGCATGCGGCGCCCCTGTGACAACCCGGACCGCTAAGCCGGTCTGTGCTGACTGCAAGGTTGATGATCGGTCGCGACCGTATAGGCGTGAGTACTACCTGGGGTACACGCTGCGGAAACATGGCCTGACGGTCGCCGACTATGACCGGATGCTCGCGGCGCAGCGTGGCCGCTGCGCGATCTGCCGCAGCAAGGACCCGCGTGGCGCCGGGCGCTGGCACATTGATCATGACCACGTGACCGGCCAGGTCCGCGGGCTGCTATGCAGTAACTGCAACCTGGCACTCGGCTATCTCGGCGATGACCCGGAGATCATCAAGGCTGCGGCCCGGTACGTGGCGAAGCACCGGCAGATGGAACTCTTCCAGGGAAAGGCGGGCTGACGATGGCTGCTCGCTACGCAACCGCTTCGTTCTGGTGGCACAACACGAACACGAACACGGACGAGTTCGTGGGCCTGGGGTTCCTGCGGGACACGACGCACCAGGCGGTGGTGCAGCGCCCGGAGATGTTCACCACGACGCCGCTGGACGTGCCCGCCCTGTCCCCGCAGCGGAACGAGTACCTGAAGCTCCACGCGGGCGGCCCCGGCACGTGACCACGCTGGCGCACTTCTACCACGTGTGGGCGGACGGGGCGTGGCAGGCCCCGGTCGCTGAGCACCTGACCGCACTGGAGGTGTCCGGGCTCGGTGACGCGCTGGACTACAAGGCGGCGGGGATCGTGGGTGCGGCGGGGAACTGCCAGGCGGTCCTAGAGGCGCTCGGCGGCGGCTGGCAGATCGCGGCGCAGGCCGATAGCGGCCATGAGGAAGTGACCTTGCGGGAACTCCGCGGGTACGCCGCTGGCCATGACGGGAAAGTGCTGTACGCGCACACCAAGGGCGCATACAGGACAACGCCGTCAAGTGTCCTGTGGCGCCGCCAGATGACCGAACACGCGGTGGGGATGTGGAAGCGGTGCGTGGCGGCGCTGGATGACGGCTGCGACTGCGCGGGGCCGCACTGGATCACCCCGGACCGGTTCGACGTCCCGGCACCGTTCTTCGCCGGGAACTTCTGGTGGGCGACCTGCCAGTTCCTGCGGCGACTGCCCGTCCCCAGGGACACGGACCGGTACGCGGCAGAACAGTGGATCGGGGAGACGGTAACCCCGGAGGTGCTGAATCTGCTGCCAACCTGGCCGGTCGAAGGACTCAAGACATGGGCGGCAGCCGGATGGTGGGGCGGATAAGGAAGTGGGCGAATGAGATTCAGGGCGAAAGTCATATCAGCGGCTGCTGCCGCCATAGCCCTCGCCGGGCTTGGCGCGGGGATTGCTTACGCATCCATTCCCGGCCCGGACGGCGTGATCAACGGCTGCTACAAGGACTCCACCGGCATGCTGATCGCGATTGATTCCTCGGCGTCCTGCCCGACGGGCTACACGGCACTGAACTGGAACCAGACCGGCCCGCAGGGACCGGCAGGGGCAACCGGCCCGACGGGACCAGCCGGGCCGCCGGCCACATCTACGGTCGTGTACACGGATGTCCACTACCCCGGACCGCACTCGGGCGGCTCCTTCGAGGTGACGACGGTAGATTGCCCGTCCGGCGATAAGGTCATTAACGGCGGCGTGGATCACACCACAAGTGACTCCGTGAGTGTTATCAACGGAGGCGCCGCCCTCGTGCCTGACTGGGAGAACGCCAGCGTGTCACCAAATCCATCACTCCCGAGGCCCGTTAATAGCGGCGCATCCTGGAAGATGGAAGCAAGCGCCCAGTTCAACTCGTCCACTTCCGCTGGTCTCACCGTTACCTACTACGCGATCTGCGAGTGAGTGAAGGTCTTCGGGCTGCCGGTGGGGGCGGACGGGTGCGGCTACTACCGCTGCTACCAGCCGCTGGCCGAGCTCCGCCGCCGCGGCCACAACGTGATGCTCCCCGAGCGGGGGATGGTGTGGCTCCCGGACGCGGAGCTGAACGCCGGCGACATCGACGTGTTCTGCGGGCAGCTGCTGACCGGGCCCCGCGGGATGGAGCTGTGGGAGTCGTGGCAGGGCAAGACGCGTCTCGTCTATGACATCGACGACGACGTGTTCAACAGCGACCACGAGGGCAGCCTGTGGCACCGGCTGCCGGAGTGCCGGGACATCGCCGCGTACCTGATCAGCATCTCGGACCTGGTGACGGTCTCTACCGAGCCGCTGGTCGAGGTGGTGAAGCGGTACAACAGCAACGTGGTGGTACTGCCGAACTGCGTGCACGAGGATCTCCTGAAGCTGGAGACGCCGCGGCGGGAGCGGGTGACGGTCGGCTGGTCGGGCGGCACGAGCCACCTGCGGGACTTCCGGTACATCGCGGGGGCGCTGTCCCGCTTCCTGGCCAGGAACCCCGGGGTGGACTTCCATTTCGTCGGTGCGGATTACACGCCGCTGCTGAAGGTCCCGGCCGGGCGGACCAGGCATACGCCGTGGCAGCCGGACCTGTGGGACTTCTACGGCGGGGTCGACTTCGACATCGGGCTGGCGCCGCTGGACCCGGCGGGTAAGTTCAACCGGTGCAAGAGCTTCCTGCGGGCGCTGGAGTACGCGGCGCGGGGTATCCCGGTGGTGGCGTCGCGCTGCGAGGCGTACTCCGGTTTCGTCGAGCACGGCGTGACCGGGTTCCTGGTGCGCTACGACCACGAGTGGGGCCGGTACCTGCGCGACCTGGTGAACGACGAGGGCATGCGCACCGAGATGGGCGCGGCGGCCAGGCGGCTGGCGCGGGAGTGGACTATCCAGAAGCGGTACACCGCCTGGCAGGCCGCCTATGAAGGAGTGATGGACCGTGTGGCTGTCCCGTGAGGCCGGCTGGTACGACGTGAACGGCAACGCCGTCTACATCCGCAAGGGCGAGAAGTTCCCCGACGACGACCCGGCGGTGAAGGCGTCCCCGCAGATCTTCGACAAGCTGTCCGACGACGCGCCGCCGGGCGCGGTGAAGGCGGCGGTGTCGAAGGCGAAGGCCGCGGCTGCCGCCGCCGGGAAGGCTTCCGGTGGCTGACGCGGGCCCGGACGGGCTGATGTCGGCGCCGCCCGGGGTTGACCAGGACGCCGGGTCGGCGAACACGATCGCGGCGACCGTCGAGGCGGCCAAGACGATCGGGATGGCTCACGTCCTGGAGATCTCCCAGGACACCCTCGTGGCGGGTGACACGCTCGGCGACCTGATGCCGATGCCCCCGTCACCGGACCACGACACGTCGATCCTCGGCGGGCAGCCGCCGCCGCTACCAGGAGGCCAGTCATGACCGCACCGCTGCCGCCCCAGTCGGGGCCGGTCACGTCGCAGGAGCGGCTCGCCGCTGAGGATCACGGGACGCCGCCGGACATCATGGCGCCGCTGCCGGACCTGGCGGGGCCGGCCGCGGCGGCGGTGTCCGCCGGCGAGGCGTGGAACGCCGGGGCGGCGGACTGGGCGGACTCCCCGCAGGGCGACGGGCTGGACGGCTACACCCTCGGCGGCGACCACCCGTCCGGCGCGGACGGCGACTGGCCGACGGACATGAGCTTCCCGTACCAGGGCCCCTGAGTGCACCCGTCGGCGTACGCGTTCGCGACGCGCACCCTGGCCCCGGAGCAGGTGGCCGGGAAGCGGGTCGTCGAGGCGGGGGCATACAACTATAACGGGTCGGCGCGGGACGCGCTGTCCGTCCACGGCCCCGCGTCGTACCTGGGCACGGACGCGCAGCCCGGCCCGGGGGTCGACCTGGTGTGCCCGGCGGAGAAGCTCCCCGAGGTCCTCGGCGAGGACAGCGCGGACGTCCTGCTGACAACGGAAATGCTCGAGCACGCGGAGGACTGGCGCGGCGCGGTGACCGGCATGGTGCGGACCCTGGCGCCGGGCGGCCTGCTGCTGCTGACGACCCGGGGTCCGGGGTTCCCGTTCCACCCGCACCCGCTGGACTGCTGGCGGTTCTCGGTGGACCAGATGGAGGGGATCGCGGAGGCGGCCGGCCTGGAGGTGCTGACGCTGGAGCCGGACCCGGACCCGGCGTCGCCGGGCGTGTTCCTGCTGGCCCGCAAGCCCGAGGGGTGGGACGGGGCGGGGATGGCCGCGGGCCTGGCCGTCGTCGAACCCGGCCCGCCCCGCTGATGCAGGTCACCGCCGCCTGGTCGTGACGTACCTCGTCATGTAGCCAAGGCCGAAGCCGGTCGCCTCGGCCTCAAATGTCTCGTACGTCTGGGTGGAGATCAGGTGATGGAACCACGGCCAGACCGAGGGCAGCACGCACAGGATCGCGGCCACTGCCCAGACCAGCGCGATAAGCGCCAGCCTCTTCCGCTTGCTCACGTGATTACGGTACGGGAGCCGCCCCGGTGAGGTTCGCCACCGACAAGATCCGGCACGGCTACCTGCCCTCCTACCTGCGGATCGCCGCGGAGCTCGGCCCGGCCGCGCGGGTGTGCGAGGTCGGGGTGCAGCACGGCCACGGCCTGGACATGTTCCAGGCCCTGTTCCCGGACGGCACCGTGATCGGGGTTGACGCGGACGATGGCAGCCGCTGGCCGGAGGGCACCATCAGGGTCGTGGCCAGGCAGGATAGCCCGCTGCTGCCGGTGATGGTGGCGGAACTCGCGCCGGGCGGGGCTTGTGACCTGTTCGTCGACGACGCGTCCCACCAGGGGGACCTGACCGCGGCGACGTTCGACCTGCTGTGGCCGCTGGTCGCGCCGGGCGGGTTCTACGCGGTCGAGGACTGGATGGTGGGCCTGCCGGGCGGCGGGTGGCCGGAATACGACTCGTCGATGCTGGCCATGGCCCAGGGGCTGCTGACGCTGCTCACCAGGGGCGGCGACGTGGAGGACATCACCTACCGGTACGGCCTCGCCGTCATCCGGAAACGACGCTGAGAGAGGCACCGATGCACCTGCTGGGCGTGGCGAAGCTCGTGCTGCCCGCGTGGGAACCCGACCAGGGATGGCGTGTCCTGGACCCGGACGGCCACGTGGTCGACGCGGGGGGCAAGACGATCATTCACGTGCAGCTCGAGTTCGGGGAGCTGTACGGGGTCGACGGCGGCAAGGTGCCGCTGCTGCGGCAGGTCAGCTGATGAGCGAACCACCGCCGGAGACGCCCCCGGAGTCGCCCCCGGCCGGGTGGCTGGTGCTCGACCCGGACGGGCACGTGGTCGCGTCCGGCGCGCAGACCGTGACAGAAGCGTCCGCGGACGCAGGCGAGGAGACGTAGATGGCGGCCATCGACCAGGCGCTGGTGTCGATCCTGCTGAACGGGCTGACGCCGACCGGGACCGGCGGCATCCCCGGGACCGCGATCGGCACCCCGGTGGGTACCACGGCGATGAAGATCAGGCTCAACTCGACGCTGAGCACGGCGTCCGCGGCGGGCACCGACATCGGCACGCAGACCTCCGGGTACACGGCCGGCGGGTGGCTGATGGCCAACGCCTCTGCCGTGTCGGCTTCCGGCACCGCGGTGGGGATTCCCGCTGTCACCCAGTCGTTCGTCTCGTCCGGTTCCCCGACCGCGGTGGTCAGCTTCGACCTGACCGGCAACGGGGCCCAGCGGTGCTTCTGGGGGCCGTTCAACGGCCAGCCGGTGAACGTGGCCTCGGCAAATACGTTCCAGGTAACGGGAGGCTCGGGGGCAGCAGCTGGGATTCAGATCTCACTGACGTAGGCCATTTTAGTCCCTGACGTGAGAGGTGGTGGCTTCAAATTTCGGGAATCACCGGCACCCAGATGGAGCAGCTGTACTCGCTGCCCGCCGCGGTCACCAAGAACACCTACACCACCCAGGCGATCCTGTCTGCTCCGGCCGCTACGGCGAACATATGCAAGATACCTGGCGGCTACTTCTCCGGCTCCGACCCCAACCCGGT
>WNGM01002222.1_pt1 | contig 15590 bp, 15 predicted proteins | sample 5400571 | NCBI WGS metagenome assembly WNGM01 (sample SAMN13153378, study PRJNA577476) | soil metagenome | isolation source: 100 cm soil or saprolite under Garry oak tree replicate 2 | place: USA:California | collected 2016-06-15 | reverse complement strand
CGGCCTTTGCCCCGGATCTTCGCGAGGGTAAAGTGGCGCGAACGGTCGACGAGGCGAAAGAGATGATGAAGAAAGAGAACCAAGAACTTGTCGAGAAAACCGTCCTTGGCGGGCACGAGTACTTGCACGCTCATCCTTCGATCAAGGGACACAAGATAGGGGTCGTTGGGTTCTCCATGGGAGCTGCATGGGCATTGTGGTTGAGCACCAAGAAAACCGATGTTGCAGCCGTAACGGCTTTCTACGGGACATACGATCTCGACTTTTCGGCAAGCGAAGCATCCTACCTAGGCCACTTCGCCCCGAACGATGAGTGGGAACCAGAGGACAGTATTCGTGGTCTAGAGGAAAAAATCCGCCAGTCCAGTCGGCCCGTAACATTCCACACGTATCCCGGAACGAAACACTGGTTCTTCGAGAACGATCGACCTGAATACGCTCCCTTGGCAGCAGGCCTGGCTTGGACACGAACGCTAGAATTCATTCATTCGACCCTCGGCCGGTCAAGCTCAACATAGAACTGACATTCCCGCTTTTCTAGGAGTTTCTACTTAGTCGTGTTCCAGCCGTTGAGCCACTGAAGCACCCCCCTGCCTGGGAGGCACGAAAATCTCCAACATAATTGCGTCCCCATCGGACCTGTTCGTGAAGCCATGATTATCATCAGGATTGACGAAATAGGCGTCACCTCCCCTTAGCGGAACTTTGCGAATCCCGATGTCGAAAACTCCGGAACCCTTGATGAGGGTCCCGAGATGGTCCACGCCACCCTTGTAAAGCGGGGATTCTTGATGCGTTCCCTAGTCAGGCCGACGCAGGCGGGGTTGGCATCGGCGGCTTCGCGTGCCTCGGTTGGTACCAATAAAGGAGGACCACCAAGATCACGACGTAAAGGATCACGCCGCCGATCACCGCCACTACGACCGAGCCGACTTGGCCGAGCGGACCGCCTGGTGAGATATATCCGAGCAACGCCGACAGCACAACTGTGGCGACCAAACCCAAAATGACTTGGACCCGGCTCGGTTTTCGTTTGTAGAATGCGAGTGAAATGATGCCCGGGGCAAACATGGGCATCGCGAGAACTTCGCTCGGTATAAAGAATGGTTTGCCAAACTGCCCGAATGAAATTATTCGGGAGCCTCGAGAGTCCGAGTGAGATTCGATATTGCGAAAGATCAAATCTTCAATAAGCCGAAACTCAGAGTAGCGGGAGGAGTGAGTCAATGACCAACAGCCACTCCAAAGAACTGGATCAGACGGTTGAGGAGACTAAGGAATACTATCGTCAGAGAGCATCACAATATTCTGATTGGGCTCATCGGACCGGTCAGTACGAAGAAGGCGCCAAGCCTGAAGCGTCCTGGTTTGATGAGGCTATGATCTTGATCGAAGCTCTTGCTTCAAGCGGGCTTTCAGGTGACGTGTTAGAAATCGCGTCTGGTACAGGCATCTGGACTGAGGAGTTGCTTAGAAACGCGGCTTCAGTGACGGCTCTCGACTCTTCTCCGGAGATGCATGAAAGGAGCAGGTCGAGACTCATGGGGAATCCGAAGGTGAGGTACGTCGTAGCGGACATCTACAACTGGGTTCCCGATACGAGCTACGATGCGGTGACATTTTCCTTCTGGCTTTCGCACGTGCCAGGTTCCAAACTGGACGACTTCGTCTCGAAGGTGTCCCGTTGTCTGAAACTCGGGGGCAGAGTATTCTTCGCCGACCAGAGAACAGAGGGCCTGACACGTGAGGTCATGGACCATCCAAGCGGAGAGATTGCTCGACGATCCCTAATCAATGGTAGAGAGTTCAAGATAATCAAACACTTCTACTCATCCGAGGAAATCACTAGGTGCTTCCTCCAACAGGGGATCAACATTAGCATCTCGAATACGGCAACTCTGTTCTACTATGCAAGCGGAGTGAAGTATCGTGCTCAAACGAGCCAGGTCCCGTAATCTTCCCCTGACAGCCCCCTTCTCTTCTGGGGAACCTTGGAAGAAAGTCGTTTCTCTAGGTCCGAGAACAGAAATCAGACAACTCGGTCCTTTGTCGAATAGCGATACGACTCTATTGTTCGATCGAACATTCACGTCTTTTCATTGCGATAATCGACCTTGAATTTCGAATGTCTGCCCCCGAAGCGTGGCTTGTCTCGTAAGACGTGTGTGGAAGATCTTTCTGTTCAGAAGCCGGTCTAGTCGGTTTCGTAGTCGAAAAGAAAAATGGGATGTCGGTAAGGGCGTGGGTTTACGTTCTATTGGCTGATTGGAATAGTGCGAACGTGTTGTTGTCCGGGTCTTGGACGATGGCGAAGAATCCCATTTGCGGAATCTCCTCTTTTGCATGAATTACTTTGGCTCCGAGACTCGTGGCTTTGGTCAGAGATTTGTCTATGTTGGCGACGCTGAAGTAGTTGATGAACCCCGTTTCGCCCATCGTCCGTTTGTATAATCCGCCCATGGTTTCGTTCTTGGCCGCGTCCTTGTGGGATATCATCCAGTAGTCCATCGCGCCTGCCGGCATTTTGTTGAATTTCCAGCTAAGTAGTTGTTCATAGAAACGGGTCAGTTTCGCTGGGTCGGACGAGGGTATCTCGAAGTGCACTAGATTATGTTCGCGGAATTGTGGTCGGGTTGTTGCTGTCGATTCTACCATTAGAACCAGCATGTATCACGTTTCGGGCCTTAGTTAAACATCGGCATCGAACCCACTCCCCTTTTTTTCTGAATTTAGCGTAACTAGCGCGGCCCAAGAATAGTGGGACTGGAGCTTGTCGGTGTGAGCACTCGGTCCTGGATTTCTCCGACAAGGTCGCCGTGTCGAGCGTTGGTGGTTTTCTTGATCTCTTTCCGCTCTTCGTTGGCCCGGAACTGTTCCCAGGCGTGTCGCATTGTCTTTTCATCCGGCCAGGCGAGTAGGTAGACGAACTCTGTCCTGTCTCCCAGCCTTGTCTCCCACGTGCCGAGGATGTTGAACCCGTAGGATCGCATGATCCGCCAGGCTTGGTCGCGGAACCTGTTGTGAAACGCTTCCTTGTTCTTGTCGAAAATCTCGTAGATTCTGAGCTGATGAATCATGTCTCTCTCATCGCGACCGATTAGTCATAATGGGCGATCTTTTTTCTGTTACGGTGCGGAAGGCTCCTACCTATCGGCGAGGCATGACAACTGAAGTTTAGTATTGAGCTGCCGGTCCAGTTCCGGGACATCGACGTAATGGGCCACGTCAACCACGCGACTTATCTCCAATACATGGAGACTGCGCGTGTCGAGCTTGCAAGGAGCCTCGGGCAGGTAACGAAAGGGTTCCGTTCCAATTTCATTCTCGCCTCGGCTCGTTGCGAATTCAAGAAGCCGATCATAGACGAACGCCACATAAACGTCACAGTATGGGTGAGCCGGATAGGAGATCGCTCGTGGGACCTAGACTACTCCATCCACGGACCCAGACGAATAGAGTACGCAGTCGGTAGGACCACACAAGTAGCCTACAGCTACAAAACCAGATCAGCCGTTCGGATCTCTGGAAAACTCAAGAAAGAATTAGCGAAGCATCTTGGAACCCCTCTCAGGTTTAGGGAAACAGGTTGAGGTCCGCCCACCGGTTGTTAGGCAAGAGTTGACTAAGGTAACTCAGTGCTAAACTTCACCTGTGATCAGCGGCAAAGGGAATCCGTCCACATAGCAACAGAAAATCGATAGTCTATTTCAACATCAACCACGTATCCTTCAAGAAGACCCTGCTGAGCCGCGCATGATCTTCGCGCATGCCAAGAAAACTATCGCAGCTATGAGGTATCGAGCCACTAGCTCCAGAGCTATACGCGGATCACTCTTCCGACCACATTTCCAAAGGACCTTCAAAGGAAGCGATCAGAGAATCGAAGTCGGATTCATGATGGAATCGTCTCGCTGGAATATAGCTAGAATCATCTCCAGCTTCGGCAGGCTGGTGCTCCGCGTTCCCGGGGATTTTCGGCTCGGGCCATTCATTTCTTCCTTCAAGAGTTGTTGTAGGGCTTCGAAGGTTCGAGACGCTTCGCCTTCTGAGACGATCAGGATATCCTCTGGAGGGCAGACCAGTATGCCGACCGGATCAATCCCATTCAATGTCAGTTGCGCGGTAATCGCTGTAGCGATGCCTCCTAGATTCTCCGGTCCGTGAGGAAGGAGAAGGGTGACTTCGGCGAGCTCGGTAGAATATCTGATAATTTCCTTAGGACGGAAGGCCTCCTTGAAATTGTCAAGAGCATCCCGTCCCGCGATGATGCGAACGGAGTCCGAGCTGACGACAACTCTGAAGGTCTCTCCCCTAGTCGATCTGATCGTCCCCGCAAACTCGGCTACTCGTCTCATAATGTCTGGAGAGTTCTCGACTATCAGGTAGGCCATTCCGCCCCTCATCGATATGTGGCAATCTTTCAAGGCCAGTCGATGATCCGGCTTTCTTCCACCTTCAAGGGGATACCGTCGGAGAATGCCTACAACCGCATCCATCGTCGAGTCCTAATCGTGGGGTCGGACTCGATAATCCGCTCTATCCGACGGCGAACCTCGGCCACGAACGAAACTCTCCCAACTAAGGGGATCAGTCTCAAGGCAATTTATAGCCTTATCCGGGCCGAGGCTTGGCCTATCCGAATTCAAATCATGCCCACCCCTTAAACCACTGCGGGCAATCGACCAACTAGCCACGTTCACGGGCGGAAGACATTTCTGGAAAGAGTAGAGCTAGATCTAATGAGTTCTGGGAAGCTCCCTGAGACTTTCTTCCGCTGCTGCAAGAACCCTTTCAACGTCTAGCGCTTCGTGTGCTGCAGAGATCATGATTCTCTCCATACCATCGGGATGGAAATAGACTCCCCTCTGCAACATTAGGTTGCGAAATGTCCTGAATCTCTCCGTGTTAACATTGAGGGTCTGTCGATACCCCGTTATCTTGCTCTCCTTGGTGAAGAACACCTGAAACATGGGACCAAGACCTTGAACGATCCCCTCGTGATCGTATCGTTCCAATAGTTCTCCCAGTCCCTCCATGATTCTAGCACCTATGATGTGCATGCGCCTGAACGCCTCGTCATCGTTCCTAGTAAGCTCACGCAATGTTGCGTTTGCCGCGGCGAGACACATCGAGTTCCCGTTGTACGTTCCACCGTAGCCGATTCGTCCGGGCCCAATCATACCCATGACATCTCCTCTGCCCGTGACCGCGGCGATCGGTGTCCCTCCTCCTAGCGCCTTGGCAAAGCAAGAGAGATCGGGCTTTACGCCATAGAATTCTTGAGCGCCACCAGGAGCGAGACGGAACCCTGTTAGAACTTCGTCGAAGATGAGGAGTACATCGTAGCTGTCTGCGATTTCTCTAACGGATTTGAGGTAGTCTTCGTCTGGTAGAATTACGCCGGAGCTTCCGAGAACTGGTTCCATGATAATTGCTGCGAGGTCCGTTGCGTTCTTCTTGACGACTTTCTCTAGGGCGGTTGTATCGTTCCATTTTGCTATAACGACTGTTTTTGCTATCTCTTCTGGGATTCCGGGATAGAACGGAAGCTTCGATGGTGACTGTTCCAGTCCAGCGACAACCGACGGTGATTCTACGCTGAAGAGGACATAGTCGTGGTGTCCGTGGTAGTGGCCTTCGAACTTGAGGAGCTTCTCCCTGCCCGTGAAGGCGCGGGCAACCCTGACAGCCTCCATGGTAGCCTCTGTTCCAGTGTTCGAGAAGCTGACCATCTCAGCGGAGGGAACCATTGACTGAATCTTCTTGGCAACCTCTACCTCCAACTCGGTAGTGGTCCCTAGCATGGAACCGTTCTGAACCTGTTCAGCAATAGCACTCACCATTGCTGGGTGAGCGTGTCCGAGGATCAGCGCGCCATAGGCGATTAGGAGGTCCACGTACTCGTTCTCGTCAAGGTCGCGAACTCGGGACCCCAGACCGTTCTTGAAGAGGATTGGGAAGGGGTCGTGAGCGTGAACGCGGATGTTCGAGGACGCACCAGATGGAAGGTGCTTTTTCGCTTCCTGGTATGTGGCGTATGATCGGGAGAAGTTCGTGAGGAGTGGTAGTGAGGGACGTGCTATTCGTCGTTCGGCGTCGGCCCGTGCTTGGCTGAGGGCGTTCTCTGCTTCGAGCTTTGTGAACAACGGCTGACTCCTCCCATGTCTAATAGTCTATTCCGCTTGGCGGGTATAAAAAGATGTATTTTTTCGGTGTTTTTGTTAGGGTTTCGAACTTTTTATCCGCTACACGTACTCGAGCCCCTCAAAATCATACGATCCGGGGACTGGGCTGGCGTTGCCGCGGTGTCTAAGCCGTCGAAACTCAGAAACCCCGCCCTTTTCTAGGGAGGGGCCTTCTTCCTTCCCGTTACCAAGCACCGAGCTGAGCCGAAAAAAGTCGTGTTGCCTCGAAGCGTCTCACCACTTGTGAGTAATCTCCGGAACTGCGTCTCCTGTAACCTGAGAAATCTAGTAATTCTATTCGAGGATACCCCTGCAGCCTCCAAGGCCCTCCTGAAATCCGCCTTCGTCTCCTGATGTATTCCTAACTCCATCCGGATTTGCGCTTTGACGTCGCGCATGCTGGTCCTCGAATCGGAGGGCATGAAAAGATTTCCAAGTACTTCGGCCCTGATCTCTCCGAGACCGGCTTCTCGAAATATCGTGGGCAGTCGCTCCCCTATCTCGTAGTCTCTGCCCTCAAGTTTCCGAATTCCCTCATGGTATGCGGGATAGATTTCTCGGGCTAGCTTTGCGAAATCCTCGTCCTCAGGGTCATAGAGGGATATCATCTCGCTCGGCTCTTCAGCGGCCACCAGCCCTCCTCGCCGCGTTATTCGAGTCATCTGCTTAACCGCTTCAAGAGGGTCTTGAAGATGCATCAGAACGGACCTACAGCAAGTTAGGTCTGCATAGTCATCAGCGACCGGAAGGTTGTAGGCGTCTCCTTGTTTGTAGGAAATTCTGTTCGACAATCCCGCTGTTCCGGTCTCGAGTTCAGCCGCCCTGACCGAACTGGCCCGTGAATCAATTCCGAGGGCTTGGCACTTACCCGGGACGAGCCTGACGACGTACCTGGTGAAATCCCCCGTTCCACAGCCAATGTCCACAATTCTCATTCCCGGTCTCAGCTGCAGGAATTCTCGGTACTGCTGTCTCACCCAGGATTTGGACTCTAGATATCTTCCGTAGAGTTCGCGACTCCGACGCAGATAACGAACGCTGTAGAATGTCCTGGACATTCCTCCCTTCTTGGGCATAGCAGAGCGTATCGGTCGGCCCGGCATTTGAGCATGACCTAGACTTCTATTTGGATCCCCTTCGGGACTAATGATCTCGTCTCTGACAAACGCCTGTTTGGTCCAGAGAGAGGCGGCGGTCTGCCCACCGGTGTCCAGTTCGACTCCAACCGGTGAGATTCGAGGAGTTGTTTCGTACAACTTTTCTACTCGCCCTGTCCAAAACGGTGAGCCCATGATACTTGGCCCGCCTTGTACGAGAAGGCGCTATAGAGCAGCATGCTCTTTCTTCTGCAACTTTTCGTTCAACGCAACTGTTTTTTCGGTTAACTAAATCATGACCCCCCGGGGGGTCTGTTTTTCCCGCGCCCCGCCCTTCATGAAACCTTGATCTCTAGGATCTCCCCTGCCGGTCTTTGGGATCTCACCCAATTCCCGTCTCTCCACCTTCTAGCGATTCGCAATTGTTACGGGCGGGCTGAGATACATCACTATCAATATTCCCGCGTAGACAGTGGCGAGCGTACCGCCTAACAAGAACCCAAGCACTCCCAGGATCCCGGCTGCCCAGCTCTGGAAGAATTGGTTGTAGTTGTATTCCTGAGCGATCCAGATGAATAGGAGGAGAATGAGTACGGACTGGATGCGCACCATCATGTCCGCCCGCCGAGCCGTCTGTTCCGCCCTAAAGCCTGGCAATAATACGATCCCAGCTATCGGGTTTCGGGGCTGACGAGGACCGGTTCCTCCCTCCGCAAGCTCTGCCCCATCACCCGCTGCCGCCTTCCACGTGCCCTTTCTTCTAGAATGCGAGGCAAGGTCCGGAAGACGAGAACGGCCACGAGTAACCCTGCGTAGAACGCTAGACCAGTCCCGTTCAGCAAAAACCCGAAACCACCTAGGTTGTCGGCCGCCCACGCCTGGAAGTACTGGTTGTTATTGTACTCCTCAGATATCCAGACCAGCAAGAGAAGGATCACGAGGGACTGGACCAAGGCCAGAATTCCCGCACGGCGAGCCACCTGCTCCTCCCTCAGACTCGCCACACTGACCTCTCTAGTCATGGCCCCTAACATACGACAAACCAGGCTATATCCGTAGAGGAGGAAAAAAATCGCTTATTATCAGCCCTGATCCCGAATCTGGGAGCCTCCTAGGGACTCTCCGGAAATTCGTTCGGAATTGTCGTCTTCTCTGCCAGGCTAGCCGAGCCAGAATTACACCCCGATTACCCAGACTCGCCTGTTATCACTGCTAGACAGCGAGTGTTTTTTGGAAAATAGGGGGTCTTAGCGACCGACCCTCACGCCGCACAAGTGGACAGTTCGGACTGCACCGAAAGCGGTTTTACTCGGAACCTCCGTCTTTCCAATTTTCCGGTCGTGTGTTAGAACCTAACACATTGTAGACGTGTCGCCCAAATAGTTCCGACCACGTAAGCTACGTTTGGCGCAACACGGCGTTGAAAGGGAAATTGTGCTCGCCTGGAACATCGCTCCAATTTTTTTTCATCTGGCTCGCACACAACCTGTTGACCCCCTCCTCAACCGCCGTGTCCCACCTAGTCCCGAGATAGAAAACGGCAACCGAGACAGGAGGCGAATACCGAAAAAGACCCGAAAACTCATCAGCGCCGGATTCTTCGTTCCGAATCCCTAGTAAGTCTCTTTTCAGCTTGCTAGGTCCGGAAGATTACTTGCCCCATTTCTTACGGTTTTCCGTGAGCCATTCTGGAATGATCACGGCACGCAGGAGTTCCTGGACAGTCGCACCTCTCTGCGAAGCCTCCTTCGCAATAGTACGATAAGTCTCAGTCTCAAGGGTTTGCATGAACTTCTTGTTATTCCGCGGCACTTTCCTCGACTACTCCCAACACGGCAACACCGTGGAGGATTCATGTAAGAGTTTGGGCCAAATGCCTAGACCCGACAAGGAACAGTCGCAACATCTCTGGCAGAGATCCGCAGCCAACGTTCTACAAACGATAGAAACGAAAAATCTACTCCCATATCTGGAAGCACAGCCGGCACACGCCCGCTCAGAGGCAAAGACTTGCCTAGGAAAGTTTCATCGCGCGATTCGATTGACATGTTTCGTACAACCCGCTAACGTATCGACATTCGTCATATCGATCAAGCTTGCCGTAGTGTTGTAACCTGACCAGAATATTCTCGGTTTCAGCGCATTCTTTATCAGCGCTATCCCGAAGCGCGCGTTATGCAAAGAAAAAGAATAATCGTCGCATGCCTTTCCCTACTATTAGTAGGACTTGCTCTACCCGCCCTCAACCTCGCGAGCATACCTAAAGCCAACGCGTTCCACCAATCATCCAGCGTAACACTCGCAGGCCTCGCCCTAGCAGGTTACAGCGACTCTGTGATTAGTCCCAACATTGGAATAAGAGATATCGCAACAGCAGGCTCCACCGTCACCTTCAATATCGCAATATTCGCCACACCCACCGTCTACCAACGCAATGTCACCGTTGGGATCAAGTTTGACTGGATGACCAGCTTCCAGAACGCCAGCAACGCCAGCCCCAGCAACACACTAACTCTAACAGCGAGCCAACAAGCCACAGTTTCGATAGCCGTCGCTATACCCTCCTCCAGCGGCCCGATAGACCACACCTGGAAGCTCCTCCTCGGGATGGGGCCCCAGAACAAGCTGATCGGATCCACTTGCTCAGCTGGCGATCAGGACACATCTACCAGTCTCGTTTGCATAATCACCCCAAATCCGGGTGGTCGCCCTCCGCTCCAAATCTGGTCGAGTGACCAGGCAGCCGCAGCTCAAGCGAAACTGCAAGCCACCACCACAAGAGACAAGGTCTCTCCATTCATAAACTCGCAAACCACAGCTGGAACTACCGCCGCCGGACAGCTAGCACAAGCCAACTCCGAAATTATTCTGGGCGATACCAGTTGGGGAACCGGCGACTACAGTGGTGCCAAGACACATTACCAGAACGCTGCCAATGATGCAAATGCCGCAGCCACCTCTCTGACAAACTTGGGTGGAGGTTCGAGCAACGCCGGCATCGTCAGCACAATCCTTGCTGGGACCGGAACCGCACTGTTCGGCCTCGGAGGCTTTCTAGCAGGCATCGGCGGTTTCTTCTATCTGCGACGTAAACCGAAAGCATAAACCCCCAATAGACCCCGTTCTTTTTTCGCGGGGAACCACTTTCTATCTTGACTGATCCCTATTTCCACACGCTCGGTTTCGACGTATGGGCTCTGGTCATGTCCCCCTGATCTTCCAGCCAACGAGCTTGAATTGAATTTCTGCCGTGATCCTCCACGCTAGACAGTGCCAAGACTAGCGTGGAGTGTCTACACTTGAAAGGACTTCGCTGAAACCAAAACAGTTACGGGAAACCTATCCCATCCAAGACCGCAGTACAGCCAACAGGACCCCGAGTTGGACCTATGTCCTGAACTTGTGAGACCAGGGAAAGACACTGGAGACTATAGCTCAGAACTCGAACCAGAACCTCCTTCAGAGAATTGATCTACCAACTTTCATCGCAGGGCTGATCGCCGGCTTTCTCGGTCTTAGCAGCCAGCCTTGGTGGACTCTAACTAGTCCGACAAACAGCCACGTGTTATCAATCCAGGTCTCCCCGTTTTATCTTCAGATCGTCGCTACAGGTATTCCTGCAACTACTACGCTCGCCTCCGTCTTGGGCGCGTTCACGAGGGTCTTGCTCATCCTTTGCGCTCTTGCCTTGCTCGTCTCGTCTCTTCGCCCCACAGTGTGGTGGCGTCCTCTCGCCGTCTGGCTAGGTCTCGCAAGTCTCACGGAACTCTTCTTCAGCCTCCTGCTATTCGTTCACGCCGGGCAGACCGCGCTGCTCGCACTTTATGGGACAAATCCGCCCACCAGCGGGACGATATCTTACCCCGCAAGAGTCGTTGGAACTGATCTCAACACCTACCAGAATCCATCCATCTCCGCGGCGTTCAACCTCGACTTCTATCTCGGACTCCTCAGCCTCACAATCGTCGGAACGGGAACAATACTCAAGATGCTGCAGGAAAGAGGACTACTAGCCGGTGCGATCCCCGGGGTCAAGGAATTCTTCCTAACACCACCCTACCGACAAGTCTGGCTCTCCACGAACGATAGAACTCTAAATCCGCTGAGCCAGGACCCGGAAACCACAACCGATGACCAGTTACTAGCATCGTTCGGAAAGATCTACCAAACAGTCCAACCCGGCGCGATGATCAGCATTATCCTGCCCACGTGGGCCTCGAGCATATCCGACCGTTTCCAGAAACTTCTCAAATGGTCAGGATTCTCGATCGAGGACACCGGGACTGTCTATCGAGCCCCCGGCCAGCCTGAAACACAACTGCGATTCAAGAAACCACTCATCCCACAAGAGTCAGCCCTCGAAGAGCCCGATGCATCGTCCGCGCTTGCCCAGGCCATCGAGATCGAATCCTCCGTTCCAGACATTCCGCTCCAGCTCAGAATCCCCAGTCAGCCAGAGTGGACACAGCCTGCAATGACGAAACAAGAGAGGATCATGCTGAAAGCAGCCCTGTCCATTATATTGCAAAGGAAAGAGCCGGTGCCATATCGAGAGCTCCTTAACCAAGTCTACATGGAGCTTGTTGAGAAGAAGGTGGAGTTCGACTCGGCGAAACAGATCGAGACAGCACTGCTTAAACACGCGGGCGGCGAACTTGTGCTTACTGAAGAACAGGACGAGCAAGGTCAGATAACTTCCAAGAAATGGAGTCTCGGAGAAGAGGATCTAGCTCCGGAATCCCCTGGAAGAACCTCCGTTTTCAATAGGCTCTCTGGCCACCGAGCTCACGCTCCTACTGTAATGCACTTTCTGAAAAAATGGCAGCGGAAACCCAGGCAGAAGTACAAGCCTAGAAAGCAGCGAGAAGAGGAATAATCTTCTCACACACACGCTAGCTCCATCCACGTTACCATGGAACGTCCACGCTAGGAACGTGTGGCTTATCGTTCCGAATCTCATAGCCGAGCCAAGGATTCAAGGATGAGCAGTCTAAGAGCGAAGATAAGTCAAGTAACAACCAAGAAAGTCCCAGTACTCGCCCTAGTTGTCGTTGCCATGTTCGGAATGGTCGCCGGGGTTCTAGCCGCAAACCTGGCAGTGACATCGACCTCGAATACAGGCGAGATCGGCACCTACCACACAAGCTCAGGCACAATGACAGTGGCTGACAACGGGTTGGGAGTGGTAGCTAACACCGCCACTGCTTCTACCGCAGCAACATTTCCGACGTCAGGCAACAATAACGTTGTTAACAATGCTCTCACTGCTGGACACTGGTTTGACGAAATCACATTCACCGACACGGCGACTGATAGCGCCGCCCATACAGCGACTGTCGTTATTCGGCAAGGAACCGGCCCTGCGGGAGCTCTTGTCGTCTCCACGAGCTTCACACTTACCGGGCCAGGTGCTGCGAGCACCGGCACGATTACCGCTTACGTTGACACGGGCCAAGCATCGCTGACATCCCCGATCACAGTCTACGTCACCATATCCTAACCACTTTTTCTCATCTAGGTCGTGTTTCCGGGTCCAACCCCCGGAAGCTCTTATTTCCACAGATGCACCAATAATCTAGCCATTGCGAATCGCTGGCTTCAAAGTCTAGAAGAAGACTGTGGATAGCAAGAGTCGCCCATTTTCAGCCCTGATCGCGGAAATGGGAGGGGGTCGCTTAATTTCCCTTGAATCGTTCGGCAAGACCACTAGAATCCCTTAGCCATCCAAGCTTGGATTGTACCCTGATCAGCCTTTCTCGCCCATTATCCCTGCCAGACACGGAATAATTTCTCGGGGGAAGGGGGGTCTTGCACAGCACATCCCGCGACACAAGAGTGAGACGACTGCGTAGGAGTTATCTCCGCATAATGCGCTTGCTTCAACGCTTCCGTTCACCAGATCTGTTACCTAGCTTTGATGGTCGCAGGGACTCAAATCTCAAACACGCATCAAAAAGATACCCATTCGAGTTCAAACATGAACTTCGCCTCCCGCCTTCAGCATCGGCTTCGGCGCACATTCACCCTGTATCTTGCTGCCAAGATCGCGCTCGCAGTTTTGGTTCTAGCAGTCTCAGCGGCCACTATCACGGTCACCCCAACGAACTACCAAGCAGAGCTCGGTGGAGCAGTGAGCGTGAACAACAAGCTAACCGGAATAGACAAAGGATTCGCCAAAGCGATAGCCCCAGCAGCAGCCACAGGAGGCAGTTGCGCAACCAATGTCACATTTACCGACATTTCCGGAGGGATTGTTACCACCGACGTAGCATCAAACGATTATGTCTACGACATACAGATAGCTAACACGACCCAGACTCCGACGAGCACATGCTACAAGGTCTTGCTAACCTTGACCCCCAGCAGCGGACTACGGACAACATACGGCCCCCTGTACATTGCCACATCATCTACCCCCTTGGCATGGCAGCCTCTCGATGCCGAGTTTGACGTAGGAACGACCTTGCCCGCTTCTCCCTTCTCGTTTCTAATTGCCGTCACATGTCAAATGGGGACTTGTCCGTAGACGATCGTGTCCCCTTCCGTATGCTCACAGATTCTAAGCCCGTGCTCTTAGCGGTGCGGCGAGTCGACGTAACCTGTTTTCTCGGTCTTCAGCCAGAGCCTTCTCCCTAGCACTAGAACGGAGATGAGGCCAACGAAGTTTGCGACGGAAAGCAAGGTCGCATATGGATACGTGGCTAGAATCAAAGTGAGATAAGACACAATACCAGTTTTTGCCTGGGCGACAACGACTGTTAGGAGCGTTCCGAAATAGAAGACATTCAACGCACCCATGACAACGAAGAGAGGCACAAGTTCAGCGACCGGTATACCAACATGGCCTACGCCCAGCGCTAGAAGCGCCCAGCCAACGAAGGCGAGGATCGCCATTATGGGACTCATCATCAGCACCTCCATATCGAACGCCTTCGCGAGCGACATGGATCTCCAGGCATCCCAGTGTTTCAATCCTGTCTGAATGTTTCCTCCACTCCACCTGATGCGTTGCTTCAGTAAGCTCGTGACCTTTGCAGGCATCTCCTGCCAGCTCTCCACCGGGGCCAGCTTGGTCGGAATGCCCGCTCGGGCGAACCTGACCGCGAGCTCCGCGTCCTCCACGATCGAGTTCGCGTCCCAGAGTCCCACCTTCTCTAGGGCGGTTCGTCGGAAGAACGTGTTGGAGCCGGAAAACGCAACGAACAGTTTCAGCGCGTATTTTCCATCATTCGCCAACCGATACAGGAACGTCTCGTAGGCTGCCAGTCTCGCGACAATGCTCTCCTGCAGGTTTAGTGTACGATGGTAGCCGTGAACTGCTCCGACCTCCGGGTCGTTGAAGTAACGCAGCGCCTTCGTGATCGCCATCGGTTCAGGAATATCATCAGCATCGAACGTGGCAATGACTTCCCCCCTCGACTTGGCGAATCCAAAGTTTAGCGCGTCGCCCTTGCCGATACTTGTGTCTCTATGGAACACTTTGATCCATGGATATTGCCCGGAGAAATTGTTGCAGATCTCGAGCGTCCGGTCTTTCGATCCATCCTCGACAACAACTACCTCGAGGTTTTCTCTGGGATAGTCTAGTTTGGTAATCGCTTCCAGTAGTCTTCCGACGACTCTTTCTTCGTTCTTTACTGGGACGAGGATAGAGACATTTGGCGGATCCCAGTCTTCACCAGGTTCTTCCGCGGCAAACCCGTGCTTCTTGTACCTCCACACGCCTACCATGATTATTGGAGTAGCGTAGGCGAAGTAGGCTAGGAAGATTATTGTTAGTGCAAGAACAAAACCGTCAGCAAAATTCATTGTGCGCGCCCTATACTCATCTTAACGTTCTAGATTGAAAGCCTATTTAGCATCTTAGAACGCCCTCGACTAGACGATGCTGGCGTCTCTAAAACCACGTTTGCATCGGAGCTACGCGGAATTCGACTCTTTCGTCGACAAGTACACGGCGGTGATCCTCAGCGGATTGCTAGCAGCAACAACTTTCCAGAAGCTATCACTAATCCTCCACACGGACGGTGGCGGAGACCTCCTAGGCGCCGATATTCCGAAAAGCATGATGCTTATTGCGGGACAGAATCCCTACTCGTCCAACCCCTGGGCTTCTCCTTATCCGCCTTTTCTGCTCGCAATAGTAGGAAGCATCATCAGAATTACATCGGGCAACACACTGCTTGCGCCGGATACGATAGGTCTGATTTCCAGAAACGTTAGGATAGCTGGGCTTGTCGCGGATGCCATTGTGGCGCTGTTGATTTTCGTCACTTTACGAACGAGAGGGTTTTCCGGTCTCTTCGCT
>WNGM01002221.1_pt1 | contig 15590 bp, 12 predicted proteins | sample 5400571 | NCBI WGS metagenome assembly WNGM01 (sample SAMN13153378, study PRJNA577476) | soil metagenome | isolation source: 100 cm soil or saprolite under Garry oak tree replicate 2 | place: USA:California | collected 2016-06-15 | reverse complement strand
GCCGAATTTACAAAAATGGTGTGCAAATGTTCGCTTGTGGAGCGGCTTGATCTGCTGCCAATAGCTGTGCTGCTCATGATTGGGGGCAAACTGCCCGCTCAGAGGGCAAAATCCGCTCACTTCGTAGGGCATTTACCAGATGCCTCCAAAGAGGATGGTGCCCAGGACCAATAGTCCAGCCAGCCACACCAAGGCCAACCACGTGCGGTAGCCGAAACCGACCGTCCAGTCGAGAAGGGATCCCCATATCTTGTCGGCCAGGGTACCTTCCGCAGAACGCTGGCGCTGTTTGGCGATGAGGACGCGCCGGGCATTTTCGTCGTGCCCGCTACGACGATAGAAGGCGGCGAGTTGCTCGTAGATCTGTGGTAAGTAGCCGCTCTCATTCCGGAGCAGCCACTCGAGCCGCTCCTTCACTGAGGCCCCTTCAATAGTGTGGTAGACGAACCCATCGAGCCGAAGGTACTCTGGCCAGGATGTTGTGTCATCGTGGTAGCTACTCGTCTTAGCGGCGGTTAGGTCGAGGATGCCCTCCAGCACGGCTGATTCGGTGCGCAGTAGACCGCTCACCGTGGCTCTCCAGAGATTGAGCGCCGAACCGCCAGCGTTGAAGAAGTGACCTCCCATGCAGTCGAGCACATCCCCGATCTGGGCCGCTGCCAGGCGTACCTCGCCGCTGGCCGAGAACCCCTCATTGCAGAACATGCTGCTGTCGACGGTGAGCCCGTCGGCGCTGAGAGCGGGGCCATCGGCGTTGGAGAACTGCCCTCCCGTGCAGTTGAGCTGGCCACCGATATGAGCACCGGCCAACTCGGCCCCACCCGAGACGCTGAAGCCCTCGTCGAGCCGGAGATCGCCATGGGTCCGGAGTTGCCTTGCATCAAGGGTTGGGACATGCGATCCGCTCAGACGGACCGATACCGCTGTTGCCTCGCTGAGGTTGATGCCACTAGCGAAGGAACAGTCCAGGAGGGCAAGCGGGCACCGCAGCGTGGTGGCCTCGAGGTTGAGCTCGCCCGTGATGCGGGCTCCCTGCAAGCGCACGCCCCTGACGGCCGTGGAGGCCGCCTCGTCGTCTCCGATGAGAAGGTCCACGATGACCTCAGCTTGTATAGTCCGCCCCGACTCCCACTCGGTCCACTTCTCTGGGGAGTCGAGCTCGGGATTGCCCACGCGGAGGTCCACTAATGCTCCAGTTGTCGCTGACTGCCACACCTTCCGCTCGGACTCCGTGAGGTCGCTGACTTTCATGGCCAGCTCCATGCAAACGAACGACTAGCCAAAGAGTCCTCCGTTTCTTGTTCGTATCACTTTTGACGAAAAGCGATACCGCATAACAACGCTCAACCGGCGTACGCGAGAAGTGACACTCTTTCACCTCTCGGAAGCCGGGAGCGGAACGATTCTTTTGCAGTGGATTATACACCCATCTGTGTTATCATTCCAGTAGATACAGATCAGTAAACAGCGCCCCTCTGCTGCGGCAGAGAAAATATCGAGCTGACTTTCATCAAGCGCACCTGCACGCTCGCTGAGCTGGATCCCGCTCGCTACTCCGGCCACTCCCTGCGCTCGGGCATGGCGACCGCAGCTGCGGTGTACATGGGGCTCTGAGTATGCTACGGCCGGAGCCGCCTACGCCGTGGCGTTTTACTTCGCTTGAGGTCACTGGAACGGCTCAGTGGTCGCAGGTTTCCTCCATGACCATACAGCGCCCCCGGCTCGGGCGGAGAAAGACGCACTACTGAAAAGGGGCTGAGCTGCAGAGGAATATGATTTTTGAGAAACCTTGAGTACTCCTGAATGGTTACTAATAATCACACATTTTTATTAATTATTTGGCGATAAATAATAAAATCAAAACGATATGAAATATTGACTTTTTGTGCACTTATCTGATATCATTGAGCCAGACCTTCTCAATGTTGTCTCTACCCTGGGAGCATTCTATGTCAATAGCACAAACACGTGAAGTTCCGGCAGTTCAGACCGTCGATTTGCGCCGTGAGTTTCGCACACGCGGAATAGGGATTGGCGCTGCTAAAACAATCGTTGCCCTTGATCGCGTGAGCCTGGCTATTTCGCAGGGCGAAATCTTTGGCCTGCTGGGGCGCAACGGCGCAGGCAAAACGACCCTCATCAAGATTTTGACGACGCTCCTGGCACCGACGAGCGGCCAGGCTTTCGTCAATGGCCTGGATGTTACACGTCATGTCATACCCGTTCGCCGGCGTATCGCTATGGTCAGCGGCGGCGAGCAGTCTGGATATGGCATTCTGACGGTGCGCGAGCAACTGTGGATGTTTGCGCAGCTCTACGGCGTGCCATCTCGCGTGGCCCATAAACGGATCGACGAACTGCTGGAAGCCGTTGACCTGGCCGACCAGGCCAACCAGAAAATCTATGCCCTCTCTACGGGGATGCGCCAGCGCATCAACCTCTGCCGGGCACTCGTCTCAGACCCTGAAATACTCTTTCTGGATGAACCCACTGTCGGGCTGGATGTCGAGGCAGCACGAGTAGTGCGCAACTATGTGCGCTCGTGGATGCAACAAAACCCACGCCGCACCGTCCTGCTGACAACACACTACATGTTCGAGGCGGACGAGCTCTGTCACCGGGTCGCGGTGATCAACCATGGCCAGATTGTTGCCCAGGGCACAACCAATGACCTGAAACGGGACCTGCAAGAACATGCGCGTTTCCAGCTCGAACTGGCCGAATGGGCGCCAGCCTTTGTCGAACGCTTACGCGCTACCGAAGGGGTGGTCGATGCACAGGCTGAGGCTCACAAAGGACGCGTTGAACTTCGCCTGTCTCTCAGTCGTGAAGAACTGATTGCGCCCGCTATGGCAACACTCAGTGAAGTGGGTGGGCGTGTCCTCACACTGCGACGTATCGAGCCAACCCTGGAAGAGGCCTTTGTGCGGCTGGTTGGGGATGCCGCTGAAGATGAACAGAGCGGGGAGGCGCATCAATGACCACTACTCCTGGTCCTTACACGAATGCTATGTCCTGGCGAGAGAGCTTACGACTTGGCTTGCGCACGATGCTGGGTCGTGCCTATCCGCGTCTCATCAGTGCTGTTCGAGAACGCGAGTGGCTCTTCTATGAAGTTGCCCTGCCCCTGTTGCGCATCATCGCCTTTGTGCTGGTCTACCGGACGTTGAAGGCTCCTCCCCAATATACCGGCTTTGTAATACTTGGTGGAGCTATGATGGCCTTCTGGCTGAATGTGCTCTGGATGATGGCGGCTCAGCTTCACTGGGAGCGGCTATCCGGTAACCTCGAGCTCTACCTGATGGCTCCCGCGTCGTTGCTCTGGATTCTAGCAGGTATGGCAGTGGGAGGTATGATAGCGACATTGATTCGCGCTGTTGTGATCGTTGCAGCGGGATCCCTCATCTTTGGCGTGACCTATCACCTGGTATCCCTGCCCGCCCTCGTGCTGGTCTTTGTGCTCACCCTCGTAGCCCTCTATGGCCTCGGCTCCATGCTGGCAAGCCTCTACCTGCTGTATAACCGCGAAGTATGGGTCTTCCAGGAAATGATCCAGGAGCCTATCTCGCTCGTCACAGGGTTTTACTTTCCTATCCGCACGCTGGGTGGTTTTGTAGGCGGCGCGGCCTCGCTGATTCCCCTGACCCTGGGCCTCGATGCCATGCGCCAGTTGCTTTTTCCTCAAGGCTGGCCTGCTTTCCTGCCCATCGGCTGGGAGATTCTCATCTTGACCGTACTGGTCATGCTCTTTCTTGTAGGGGCGGCGTGGTCATTTGCCTTCATTGAACGGCGGGCCAAGGTCGAGGGCCGCCTCTCGCTCAAGTGGCAATAGGGGAGAACAACACAGATGATACACGTCACATCATCAAAGAGAATATCGATCTGGCAAACGTTTCGTACCGCCGCCTGGCTGGAGTGGCAAGCGCAGGGCAACTGGACGAAGCCCTGGCTCTTCTTGCTCTACATTCTCGCCAGACCGTTGACTGCCGCGCTCGTGCTGGTCTTCATGTATTGGGTCATCAGCGGCTTTCATACGCATGGCAGCTTCTTTGGCTTCCTCATCGTGGGTAGTGCCGCCTGGAGCTTTGTCGAGCAGATCATGGTGCGCTTATCCAACGCAATCCTGGAAGACCGCGAACAGTTTGCCATGCTTAAGTATGTCTACATCGCACCGCAGTCTTTGATCGTGTTTCTCATTGGACGCTGTGTTCCGCGCATGTTCGCCGCCTGCCTCTCCTTTGTCATCACGCTGGGCTTTGGCATCGCTATACTTGGCGTCCCCATCAATCAAGTGAATTACCCCTTGCTGCTGCTTGCCTTAAGCCTGGGCTTTGTAGCAATTGTCGCCCTCGGTATTGCACTCGCCGGCCTCACCCTCGTGTTGAAGCGCGGAGCCTGGCAAATGCCCGATGCCATGGCCGGCGCCCTTTATCTTCTGGCGGGCACCATCTTTCCCATAGCCATCCTTCCTGGCTGGGTTGAAAAGATTGCGCTGCTGATGCCCCTGACCTACTGGCTGGAGCTAATCCGCCGCGCATTGCTGGGCGATGCTGTCGCCAGGACTTTTCCGATCGCCAGTACGCCAGAAGTTATAGGGCTGTTGGTACTTACGACTGCGCTAGCGATTGTTGTGTGTCTGGCTATCTTTCGTGTGAGTGACCACGTTGCGCGTGAACGTGGTCACATTGATCGTCCAACGGGAGATTGAGGCCAGATGCTACTTAGATCAGATGTACCAATCCTCCCTCCTCAGGGGCAGCCCGCTCTTTCCCTTTTCCGACTTCACCAACAAGGTCTGATACAGGTTAGCCCTTCCCACATTAAACTCGTGGACACCCAATGAGACGAACAAGCGCCACAGGCGGTAGGTCATCTCACCTGCTATCTCCTTCGCTTCGTCTGCGTGCTCATCTAAACTATGGAGCCAATAGCGCAACGTGTACGTGTAGTGCTCTCTGAGGCTCTCCACGTCGCGCACCTCGAAGCCACCTGCTTCTGCGGCTTGCAGGGTTGTAATGATCGGTACCAGTTCACCATCAGGGGCCACATAGCGATTCATGAAAGCACGTCCGGTTACGGGCGAAGAGGAGTGAACGTTAATGCCATGGTTGAGGAAGACGCCTCCCGGACGGAGCAGTTCCCACGCTGCTTTGAAGTAGGTGGGTAAGAAGGCCTTACCTATGTGTTCGGCCATGCTCACGGAGACGATCTTGTCATATCTTTGCGGTTTGTTCACCTCGCGATAATCACATATGTTGACGCGACAGCGATCTTCCAGTCCTGCCTCCTTGATCCGCTCGCGCGCCAGTTTGGCTTGCTGAGAACTGAGGGTGATGCCGTCTGCCTCCACGCCATAGTGCTGCACGGCATAGATGATCAACGCGCCCCAACCGCAGCCGATATCCAGCAGACGCTGCCCCGGTTGCAGGCGCAATTTGCGGCAAAGGTAGTCGAGCTTCTGTTCCTGGGCCGTCTCCAGATCGTCATCAGGTGTCGCAAAGTAGGCGCAGGAGTAGATCATACGTCTATCCAGCCAGAGCGCATAGAATTCGTTGGAGCGGTCGTAGTGATGGTTGGTGGCCTCGCGATCACGCCCCTTCGAGTGGCGTAAGCCATGCACTTTGGGTACTACGTCGGCGGGGCGAGGTTGACCCATCTTCGGCAAGCTCAACAGGCGTTTGCCATAGCGCAACTGTTCGACCATTCCCAGGTGCCCATCAAGGAAGTGTTCCATCAGTGGAAAGAGGGCTTCGATATCTCCTTCGATGTCGAAATCATTGTAGATGTAGGCCTCGCCCAGGCTCAGATCACTGGGGGGCAGGAACATCTTGCGCAGCGCACCTGGATGCTGGAGCACCAGCGTGCAGCGCGCTGGTTCCCCTGATCCTGGTTCGGGCTGCCAGGTGGTGCCATCCCACAAGCGCACGGCAACATCGCGCGCCGGAGAAGAGCTAAAGACCTCCTGTAATAAGGAGAGGGTGATCTCAGCTGCCTGGTCGGTAGTTTTCGTGGTTAGTTTCGCCATAGTTTGTTCCTTTCTGGTTACTTCTACTAACAGGACGATAGGGGAGATAAGGGAGATAGGGACCCTTGCTCCCTGGCCGAAAGAGTTTTTTGCACGTTTTAGATCACTTCGTTGCCAGATTGGGAGGAGCCTGGTACAGGATCTGCCTTGCGCGAGGAAGAACGTGTAAGCGAAGTGCGTGCAAGCAAGGCTGGTGGAACGCGATACACCTCGTGTGCCAGGCCGAGGCGTTCGAGCGTCCAGATGACATAGCCTGAGAAATCAAGCTGCCACCAGTGGAGCCCGTGAAAGGCCGAACGCGGAAAGGCGTGATGATTGTTGTGCCAGCCTTCCCCGAAAGCCAGCAGTGCCACGAGCCACTGGTTGCGACTGCGATCATTGGTCTCGAACTCGCGTTTGCCAAAGGTGTGGCAGATGGAATTGACGCTAAAGGTAAAATGGTGCACGAGGAAGATGCGCACAAAGCCGCCCCACAGCAAACCGGTCCAGCCACCAAGCACGAATGGGATCGCAAGTGACAGGGCTACCCAGAGTAAGAAGGAGCGATTCACAAATACCACGATCGCATCCCTGAGCAGGTGACGGCAGTACACCTGGGGATCAGCGAAGCGGTCTTTGAAGAGCCAGCCTAGATGTGAATGAAAGAGACCCTCAAGAGGGCTATGTGGATCGCCCTCCCGGTCCGACTCTGCATGATGCTTGATGTGCGTGGCAGCAAACTCAATGGGAGGTGATGCTACTGCCATGGCGCCAAGGACGAGTAAGATCGCCTTCACGGCAGGATGGGGCCGGAAGCTGCGATGGGTCAACATGCGATGGTAGCCGATGGTCAGGCCGAAGGCATTGAGCGTGTACATCGTTACCAGCAGTACCAGGTCGGACCATCGGATGGCCTGTTGCCAAAGCAGTGCGATTGCCAGAACAGTTCCGAGGAAAGGAACGGTCACAATTACAAGAACAAAAGGTTTGGCGTTGCCCAAAGGTTTCATAAAATCTCCACCGGTGTAGTTGCTAGTGCAAAGTCAAGGGACATATTAGGGAAAGGGGGTGCAGGGGTCCTCCCCTGCCGGGGTTCAAGGGGTGCCCCCTTGGTTTCCCCTTTTCCCAAAAAGGTTCGTTGAAAATGCACTAGTAGCACGACGCGTACGAGAATCAAAAAAAGTAACAGCTCTGGTTTAGTACGAGTTTCTCCAGTGCCTACTCTTTAAGAGACCGCGTTACGAAACTTTTCCAACCAGGGGTTTCCCTGTTCTTAACAATACAAGAAGAATTAGTGTGACATTTTCTAAAGGACGCTATCCCCCCAAATTTTTGGTCTATGAATTTTCTCAAGTTCAGCTTTCGCAGTATGAGTATGCCAACAAAACCTTCTATGAGACATGAGCTCAGCTATAACTGAATTGACCAGATTATAACACATGCAATCATCAGATCGAGGAAGCAGAGAAGGTTCGTCCTTCCCGCTGGCCATTGCGGTGTCTTGTTATAAAGTGATATCCTTCCGAACAGGAGAAACAAAGGATGAGTAAATGTTCATGCCAAATCCTGTTAAACGATGTGTGATCTGCTAAAAGTCAGGGCAAGTAACGTACTTTTCACAGTAGAAGAGAGATAACGAAAGGGGATAAGCATGGCCAACCGGCAAGAAATTGAAGAAACCTATAACTTTATGGACGAAATTTTCCCTTTAAGCTTTGGTGAGAACGCTGATCTAACCTGTGCTATGTATAACGGTGATTTTTCCAAAACCCTGCAACAGGCACAAAAAGATAAGCATGACTACATACTCAAGGGTATAAATTTCAAAGCAGGTGCACGAGTGCTCGACATAGGCTGCGGATTCGGACCTGTGCTAAAAGTAGTGAAAGAAAGAGGAGGTCACGGCATAGGCCTGACCTTATCGGCGAAACAGGCGGAGAGATGTAAACAGAGCGGCCTTGAAGCCTATGTAAAGGACTGGAAAGATGTCAGCGTTGATACTTTCGGCATGTTTGATGGCCTTGTCAGCGTCGGGGCCTTTGAACATTTCTGCTCTGTAGCAGACTACCTGGCAGGCAAACAAGATCAAATTTATGACGATTTCTTTCGTTTGTGCCATGAACTTCTACCGGAGGGCGGAAGGTTATACTTGCAAACCATGATGTGGGGTAAAAATGCTCCTGAGTATGCGAAGATCTCCTTAACGGCGGAAAAGGGATCGAACGAATACATCATAGCTGTATTAGGCAAATTTTTCCCGGGTTCCTGGCTGCCTTTTGGCGAAGAACATATTCTTAGAACAGCCGCGCCATACTTTGAACTCGTCTCTGACAATAACGGACGACTCGATTACATTGAAACGATGGAGCAATGGGGCAAGGTCTGGAATTTTACCTTCTCAAATTTCAAAATCCCCAATTTTAGTTTTCCGAGAGTATTGGCGGTCTCGAAAGTTGTGCCGCGCTACCTGGTAGACAAAGAATTTCGCTCCAGGATGGAGTTACTGCGTAATGGCTACGACAAGGAATGTTTCAGAAGAGAATTACTAGATCATCAGCGGATGGTCTTTCAGAAAAGGTAGTCGTAACTCTTCTAGACTCCTCACTGCCTGCGGCAGTTCGCAAGAGTTTTTTTGAGAGTGGCGGATTGTGGCGCCGCAGGCGCCACAATCCGCCACTCTCAAAAGAATAGGTGCGCCGCCGCAGGCGGCCAGAAGTCCTGAAGAGTCACAATTAGTCAGAAAGAAATGAGAGTAAAAGTGCAAGAACAAGTTGGTATCCACAGGCAAAATGTCTGGCAGGCAGAACAGGGTGAGCATTTGGCACTTGATGTGCCAGCCGATAACTCCATTCGTTCTCCTGTCAAAGACTCTGCTCCACAAGTCTTTTTAAACGAGTACGCCGGGTTAAAACAAATTATGAAGCAGAAAGGCTTGTTGGATCAGCAACCGCTCTACTACACCTATAAAATTCTCTTCACTCTGGGCCTGCTGGCCGTGAGCCTGGCCTTTTTGCTCTTAGTACACAATTTCTGGCTCCAGCTTCTGAATGCAGTTTTTTTGAGTTTTGTCTTCACCCAGATCAGCTACCTTGGCCATGACTCTGGTCATCGACAGTTATTTCGCACCACGCGAACGACCGAGCTCTGCGGATTTATCGTTGGCAATTTTCTGGTTGGCTGGAGTTGGAGCTGGTGGATTGACAAGCATAACAGGCACCACGGGCACCCCAACCAGGTCGATCTCGACCCTGACATCGAGGTGCCATTCTTAGCTTTTACCGAAGAGGCGGCGCGCAGCAAGCAGGGGTTTCTACGCTTCACGGTGAAATACCAGGCCTTCCTGATCTTGCCATTGGAACTGCTCGCTGCGCTTTCTTTCCTCATCTTTAGCGTACGCTTCCTGCTGGAAAAGAAAGCCAAGTATCCGGTGGCGGAGTTGCTTGTCATGGTGGTCCACTACGTGTTATACCTTGGCTTGCTGCTCTCCCAGCTCAGCATCTGGCAGGCCGTCGTGTTTATTCTCATCCACCGGGCGCTTTTTGGCCTCTACCTCGGTTCCGTTGCCGCGCCAAACCACAAAGGCATGCTTGTTCTGGACAAAGACAGCCGGCTGGACTTCCTGCGCCAGCAGGTGCTTACTGCCCGCAATGTCAAAGCCGGCGCCTTCACCGATTTCTGGTATGGCGGTCTGAACTACCAGATCGAGCATCACCTCTTCCCAACCATGCCCAGGAACAGATTAAGAGAAGCGCAGCAGATCGTCAAGGCCTTCTGCAAGGAGTACTCTATCTCCTATCACGAGACGGGTATGCTGGAATCCTACCGGGAAATCCTGCAATGCCTGCACGAGGTCAGCGCCCCACTGCGCGGACAAGGTTAAAATCTACAGGGAAAGGTACTGTGCCGTACCTTGAAGATTGTAGACCTGATAGGTCTGCGTCTGCCGGGCTTTATTCCGATCCAGGATGCTGAACAGGTTGTGCGTCTCGATGGCAACGGTCTGAATGGCCTGTTCTGCTGTGCCTGCCAGGTTAACGCCCGGCAGCAGCAAGGTCAGGGTGACTGAGCCGGTATCGACGGTGCGCACCAAAAACACGGTGAGCAAAGTCCCAAGCATGGTCTCCTCGCTGCGAATATCGTTGCCGGTAAAGGTGATGGTGCCATGTGAGCCTTGATAGCCCAGTTCTGGCTGCCCATTGTCGCTGCCGGGCGTATAAGTAATCTGTACCTCGCTACTCGTCAACTGATATTGATTCGGGTTTTCACTCTGTTGTGTCATGATAGAAGTCTCCTTTCTGTAAGATGAGTTAGGGCTGTATCTTAATGAGATGTTGTAAGCACATTGGTGTAGGTACTTTAGCAGAATTGGTAATAAATGCTCTATGTGAAGAGAGTAGCGGAAGGTAGGTCGTTTGATTTCCATCTATCCTAATTAGTATCGTTCCTCTGCAGCAGCTATTACTTCTAAACCCTTTAGCGGGTAAATTCGTCAGATGGCTAAAGTCTGAAATCGGTTCTTTGACCGCACATTTTCCAGACAATTGAGTACACATGACATGAGCAGAAGGAAGAACAGATACTACCCCTCTCATTATGTCATCCCGTGGATTCTCCTCATGATAGGGGCCGAAATGATGATTTCTCCCAAGAGAAAATACTACCAAATCAGGATTCACTAGCTTGCATAATTTTTGAGCGAATTCATAACCGTTTTTATTTCCTGGGCCTCCTCCATGATGAGGAAAAACTAAAATCTGTGCTTCAATATTTTGCTGCATCTTCACAAGGTTATCTAATCCGTGCTCGCTCATATCTCCTGGAAAAAGAATGACTCTGGAAGAGTTATGAATGAGACCTATTACTACCGACATAGTATTAGAAGTTTGCTTACGCCTTGCTAGATCTGAACCACCTGCACCTCCTAGAGCTACTCCCACAGATGGTGCTAGGATTTCTATTTCGACCTGTCCAGATTTGATCCTTTTGGATGAGGTAGACGTTAACGAGGTATGAACTTCGGTTCCCCTATCCTCAGCTAATTCTAGCGCTATGCGAATATCCACCCATGACTGGCTATTATTATTGGCATCGGGGTTTATATACACATTGCGGACCGTAATCTCATCCAAAAGAGTTGGTAAGCCACCAGCGTGATCCAGATCAGAATGGGAAATAAGAATATGATCGATTGTATCAATACCTAAACGCTCAAGTGTATCAACCAGCGTAGAAGGTGGTGGACAATCAATTACTGTAACCGCATTAGTATCTTGAAGAATAGCACTATTGCCATGGCCAACATCTAATATTATTAACTCAGGCAGGTGCATCATACATCTTTGGCTCCCGCGCTATTATGAAATCCTCGAAGATGAGGTCTTCAGCCCTACTAACCCCAACATTTACTTTAGCAAGTAGGCGTGTATCCTGATTTAGTTGCTCTTGTAAGTGAGCAGGAAGCAAAGACATGGGTATATGAACAACCTGGTGCGGATTCCAATTAATTATCACTGCATCTATCACCCTATTTCCGTTTTCGTTTCTGATATTTTCAACCCTAATAATAGAAGTATAGAGTCTTTTTGTGGGCGATGACTTTAACTGAGTGGGAGAAAACGGCCCTGGTCTCTTGTAACCATCAAAGAACTCAAACAAATTTTGTTCAAGGTGGAGCGGAAGGTTGTATGCAGTGAGCAGTTCTCCATCAATCTGACTTATAATTCCTCGGCAGCGTCGCTCGTAGTAGGTAGCCTGCTCAAACCATGTCTCTGCTTGTTCTCGATAACTCATATATTCGCGAACCAGGGAAACAATCAAACGAATTTGTGAGGGACTAAGCTTAGGTACTGGAATTTGTTTTATGACCTCAATCTTATTATCTCGTGATGTACGATGTGTACTAAGAAAAGCATTTGCAACTGGCCCATTTAGTAATGATGCAATAATCTCAACTGGCAAATCCCCTTTAGGCCAAATACCATGAAATCGTTGGTAACATACTAATCCTTGTTTATCAACAACTCCATTAATGAGCCAACGATCCGCGCTTTTACGTGCAGCATTTGCTATAATCTTTGATTTATCCCAAGGCAATTTGTATGCTTCATAAAGCATTAAATTTGGGTCCATGTTCAGATATGTAGAATGTTCAATTGCATATGGTTCAAAGTCTTCAGGTACATTTCTTAATCCTTTAGCAAATCCTTCACGTGGTACATTTGAAAAAAGTCTCTCCTCGTTTCCCTTGACTGGTATTTTATACTCAATCCCTCTGTGAATTTCTGCTACCTCTTCCAAACGTGGTAAAGATGCTAATGCATCCCATATAGGATGTATAGGAGTGTACCAAAAATCGGGATCACCACTATTAATTTGTTTCTCTACATAACTTGCTGGTGCCTGTATAGACCACGTTGTCCTACCTCTTAAGAGAAACTGTTGATAATCCATTCTTTTAATGAATACTGACCTCCATATAGGTTGAGCAGAACGTTGTCCATGAGCCATCAGCAATACCGTCTCAGCTTTGGAGTAGGTAAAAGCGTTATCAGGTAAAGCAACTAGAAAGATATTATTATATAGCTCTGCAATTCTTTTTCGTACTTCAGCGTACATTTGCCCATCAATGAATGTGCGAGGAAGAACGAAGCTAAGCATCTTTGGAGGTTGTTGCAACACACGAGCCAATGCCTCTACAGCTTTATTTACTGAATACAATGGAGCATGTAATTGCCGCTCATTCAACGTAAGATTTTCATATGGCGGGTTACAAAGAACTATCTTTGCTTGGGATAGATAACTGTTGAATTTAGACGAAGTAAATACATTAGCGGTTTCAATGCGCCATCCATTTGGATTGGGATAATCAGCGAAAATTAACGAATAAAGTGCAATCTCACTAGCAAAAGCATCATACTCCATACCTGAGAGCATTCGTATAAAATAGTTATGTCTTTGCTCAGGGTGCATGTCTAAAGGTAGTAAACCTCGTAGTCTGGCAAGTGCAGCAGTTAAAAAGGGAGCGTGTCCGGCAAATGGCTCAAAAATAAGTCGTTCATCAGGAAGCAACTCATCAATGGGGAGGTTTTGAAGAATATATTCCGCTATTAAGTGCGCTGTAGCATGTATCCCTTGTTTTTTACGTATATCAGAGGTCACAAAAGTATTCTCGTACACATACGCCAAAGCCTCAACCGAAAGGTTTTGAAAGGAAAATGCACCGCGAATTTTTCGCCATGCTAATTTTTGCACTTCCAAGTCTTTTAGTACAGTTTGGTGGGTAGTGCCATGAAAGTAAAAATCTTCGACTTCATTGATAACTTTCTGTACATTCTCACTCAGCCAATCCCCCTGATGCTTTCTGTCGCCCAGAAGCTTTGCAGCCACTAATCGAAAGATAAGCCGAAACAATGCTTTGTTATCCAGGTTTGTTTCGTTACGCTCTTTATAGAGAACTTTGCAAGAGGCAAGAACATCTCGGAGAAGACTATCCAATTTTCTATAGACAACTTCTTCAATTACTGGTATTAGTCCCATATCAAAGAAATCGAGTTGGACAGGTTCGTTCGAAAAACGGATTGATTTAGCGCGCAATACTTGCTCTGGATTCCATTCGTCCTGGTGAGCCCTAATAGCATTGGTCAAAAAGGCAGGGTCAATAGTTTCTAAGAGTTCAGGTATATCATTTGCAAGGATTTTCCAACGTAGAATTTTCTCAATTTTAGGATGCAAAGTAAGTATTTGAGGTGCACCAAGTGAACGGTATTCCGCGATTGCTTCAGGATTGCTATCAAGGGGCACAGCAATGCCAATACAAGCATTGCGATAAGATAGCGGCTCTTGAGCAAATCCTGCCAATTCAATCTTACGTGGTTGGTCTTGAGCTAATATATCATCAAATTCGTATTCTTCTCGAAGCAGATCATTTTGGTAGCCAATGTCACGCAGTCCTTCTCGTGCTGTAGTGAGCAAAGCCGCTGTTGTGGATATTTCAGCCATGACCTACACCTTACTAACAATTGTTCTGCTAGACAAATAGCACTTCTACCATCTTCTTGAAAGCAGTATACCATAGAACAATTGATCTGTGAATCTCTGCATGCTTATATTTCTATGCTACTTAACGGGAAGAGCCAAATTATTATCGCTCAACAGCAGTTACTGGTAATAGCAAAAACAGCGAAGAAGAGTAGCCGCTAGTGTTAATGCTTACGCCTTGCTCGCTTACGAGATTTCGGATGCTTGGTCGTTCTACATCTTCTCATTGCAAAAAACAATTTACTCTTCCTTTTGCTCCACGGGCCCCTGTGGGGGTGCCAGCAGGTAGCTCAGCACCAGGCCAACAATACCAGCCATGACGCACGAGCCGAGCCACAGGTGGATTGACCAGATTATACCGTGCGTTACCATCAAGTCCAGGAAGTAGAAGAGGAATAGGAACATTGGCACAAGAAAGGCGAAGAGACGCAGTTCGTTCTGGCGCTTTAACGATGGCTTCAGCCATGTGAGGAGCAAGTCGGCGACGATGCCCGCCGCTACCACCGCAGGTATCAGCCTGTACTGGTCCGCGAGAACGCTGATCAGGGCGATGTTCACCGTACAACCTAGTTGGAGTTTCACCACGCGAGATTAAAGTGGTCATTTACGCTCTCCGCCAGCTTCTTGTACATCCTTCTGTACAGTATACCTCAATCTCTCAGCGTCTTCCAAGAGTCTAGAAGCAGGGTAGCAACAGCTACCCTGAGTTTCTTTTCTTGCCTTGACAGAGCCAAAGAAAACCACTAGCATCCCAGGAAAGAAGCGACCATGCCGACAGAACGAACGCCACGATATACACACCAGGAGCAGAAAAACTACGCAAGGAGAGCCCAAGACCTCAGGGAGCGGCTGCAATCCGGTCTGCTGTCCGAACTGACACCCTACCCGCAGTTTGTTGTCTGGAAATACACGGTTGAGAATAACAAGCTGAAAAAGCGGCCATTCAACCCGAAAACCAATTTGCCAGCCAAAACAAATGACCCAACTACATGGGCAAGCGTAGAACCATCCTTAAAAGCCCTGGCAACCGGACGATATAACGGCATTGGCTTTGTGTTCGCAGAGGCCGATCCATTCACCGGCACAGACCTTGATGCGTGTGTTGCCAAAGACGGCAGTATTGCAGCCTGGGCAGAGGAGATTATAGCATCCCTCTCATCCTATACCGAGTATTCCCCGTCAAAATTAGGCGTGCACATCCTCACCCGGGCAACACTGCCAGGAGCAGGCAAAAAAGTTGGTTCTATTGAACAGTATTCACAAGGCAGGTTTTTCACGCTCACTACCCATCATGTGCCAGGAACACCACGAACCATTGCACAACGCCAGGCGCAGCAAGAGAGCCTCTACACGTCCCTTGGTGGTGAGGAAGCACCTCAACAAAGAAGTGAGAACACTAGGGGTAGGGGTGCGGGTGGCGGTGAGACCCTTGCCCGGCGCTCTCCAACCCGATCAGATGCGGAGGTGGTAGACAAAGCGCAGTCTGCCCGAAACGGTGAGCGTTTTACCGCACTCTGGCAAGGCGATACCACCGGATACCGGTCAAAAA
>WNGM01002220.1_pt1 | contig 15590 bp, 13 predicted proteins | sample 5400571 | NCBI WGS metagenome assembly WNGM01 (sample SAMN13153378, study PRJNA577476) | soil metagenome | isolation source: 100 cm soil or saprolite under Garry oak tree replicate 2 | place: USA:California | collected 2016-06-15 | reverse complement strand
CGGTCGAGCAGATGCTCACGGTGCTGGGGTGGCAAGGATCGCAAGTGGCTGATCCTGTGGCCGTCTTGCTGGCCTATGTGACCTTCTATGATCAGCGTGGGGGCGGCATCGAAACCTCGTTGAAAGGCGATAAGCAGGGATTGGGACTGACCAAACGCAACAAGAAGCGCTTTGAGGCGCAGCATATACTGACGTTGCTCGGCTCGTTGGCTCACAATGTGGTGGTCTGGGCACGCCGATGGCTGAGCAGTCAAAAGATCCAACACTACGGGATCCTGCGGATAGTGCGTGATGTCTTTCATGTCAGTGGCTTGCTCCGCTTTGATGCTTTTGGCTCTGTTGTTGAGATTGTATTGAACCAACAGGCTTGCTTGGCTCGCTCATTCATCCATCCTTTGCAGGCTTTGTTGGCGCCCTTACAGGTCGTCGTTAGTTTGGGCGAAACTTAGGTAGTCTAAACAAGAATTATTAGCGGATGCTTATATTTTTTTAAACATCTAAAAACGATTTATACTTCTCGTAAACTCTGTATCTTCAGGTGCAGTCCTTGCACTTGACAACTGGTGCAAATTTATGATAGATAATACTTGTACGACACTTATATAGACAGTCTGGGCATGTGGCCAGCTACATGTGCAGTAAATGGAGGCTATATGGCGGCACAACTAATTTACAAATGGGGCCACATCGAACCGAACGCGGGCGTTTCAGTGTTATGCTGGGGGTATTCCGACAGGCGAGCAGTGAATTACAGCGCAGTCGTGTATACGGGATCCGGGCCGGGGGTCCTTTTTCCCCAAGGACACATCCTTATCGGCCAGGGTGAGACCTTCCGACATGTCGACGGCACAGTTGCCAGGAAGGTGTACATACGAAATCTCGCCCCGTTCGAATCGTGTTCAGTTGACTTACTTCAAATGGCCGAGGAGTTCTAATCCCCAAACCCAGGAGGCAGTGTTTCTATGGCGAAGCTTAAGATCCACGTTTGGCACAGCGCAAATGGCAAAATCGTTGCTATCGGACGTCCAATGGGCGCAGTCGAGTGTGTGCCCTTGAGCGGCGAAGATCAGTCCGTGCTGGAAACTGAGATCGAGGAAGAGCACATTGCAAGATTACACCAGACGCACGTAGTGGATGTGCGTCAGAAAACTCTTGTTGAGTACTCCCAGCTGAAAAGGTCAGGCGAATAGAACGATGAAGGATCATGTTCTACGTCAATGACATAACGTCGCCCCGTCAACAATCATTATCGTGATGCCAGTGTAACGATGTACAGCGAGAAGGCGCTAAACCCAGTCCAGACGTAGCTTGCGGGCTTTTCTGCTATGTAGGGGTAGCGCTCATATAATAATTGGCAGAAGTGTCCAAGATGACCAAGCCTGCATGAAGTAGAATAATGGGGCAGCGGGAGAGCCGGGGTTAGCGCTTGGGGCTTGTGGAAAACAGTGACCTCCTTACGTAGACGGCTCCCCGCCCATCAGGGTTTCAAGGGTCTATGAGGCTTGTTGCAACAGCCGGGCCGTTTTTGGAAAGACGAGTCCCACGAGATGGGCAACGAGATGAATTTTCGGCTCAAGTAGCTTCACAGGCGCGTTCAATGCTCGCGCTTTTTACTGGCAAGGGACCAGAAATATCTCTGCCTTATAGAAGCAGGAAAGTCAGGAAGGGTGCTTTCAATCCAGATTAATGATGAGCTAAAACTCGTTGCGCAACCCGTGGGATCAGCCCACAGAATTTTGTAATTTACACTCTGCACTCCTGCTTTTGGCCAGAATTGGTGGGGAACAGTTTCCAGGCTCAGGATCGGCCTGGGCGGCCAGTGGAGCAACATTTCATTATCTCATTTCTCTTAAATACTCGTTGTGCTCTATATTTTGGTGATCGATTTCTGCTAGAATAATTATTGGCACAGGAATATTACCCAGATGTTCCCGGTTTTGGGTATGACAATTCAGCATTGCAGGAGAGGCGTTTTCTATCGTTACCATATGCGCACATTAAGGAGGAGCTATGAGCGATGGTGACCACGCTGATACCAACGTCAATACACCCGAGCACACCGACCTGTCCCAACCATCCCAACCATTTCAGCCCGACATTCCTCACGAAGATGCCTCACATGGAGATGGTAGCAAGGCTGGGGGAGCGCCAGTCCATGATACTACAAAAGATGTAACATCGTTTTACTCTGACCCAGGCGCTCATAACGACCATACCGATGGCTATGTCGACAAGCCTCACGATGACATGCATGGAGATGAGTGGGTCCATGACGACTATCATAGTGATGGGTACAGTGATTCAGGAGTGCCGATCCACAGCGATTATCACAACGACACACCAGAACATTACGTCGAAACTCATGGGGACTCCGGGCCTGTCTTCAAGCCATATAGCCAGCAGTTAGAAACCGGGCACTCTGACACACCCGTCCTTCACGTTGACGATGCCAGCGCCGCGCCAGTTCAACGTGACCAGGAGCTAGCTGGTGAAATTCCCGAAAAGATCCACACTGATACTCACAGCGACGAGCATGGGGACACTTACAGCGACAATCATGGGGACGCTCACGACGATACGGGGGGCCACTACGATGGCGATTTCCACGGAGACTATCACGAGGATTTGCACACGGACCTTCACATCGACGATCATGCGGATCTGCATGGCGACATTGATGGCGAGCCTGATGGCACCACTGTGGGTCCGGTTTACATCGATGGTCTGTTCTCTGATATCCCCAATGAGACGAAAGGCGGCATCGATGAATCAATTTTGCAGCGTTTCGGCTCATTTATGGAACAGTTAGAGCAGCAGCTCACGCGAATGGTTGATGAGCGTCTAGCGCAGTTTTCGAGCGAAACAGCGCGAACTCTGGCCGAGTCCCAGGCCCGCATCCTGCAACTGGAGAATCAACTGAAAGATCTGGCAAAGACACGCGAGCAAGACGAGGGGTAAAAATATGAGCATAGAACTCAGACCTCTGGGCGTGAGCTGTAATATCCAGTGCCAGTACTGTTATCAGAACCCGCAGCGTGACGCCGGTAATCTCAACCACCCGTACGATATGCAAAAGATGAAGGACGCCCTCAAGAAAGAGGGTGGACCTTTCGCGCTCTTTGGCGGAGAGCCACTCCTGGTACCCGCAAAGGATTTAGAAGAACTCTGGTCCTGGGGATTGATGCAATTCGGACGCAATGGGATTCAAACCAATGGGACGCTGATTAACGATGAACATATCAGGATGTTCAAGCAATACAAGGTGCAGGTTGGTATCTCCCTGGACGGTCCGGGTGAACTTAATGATGTTCGCTGGCATGGCAGTCTTGAGGCCACTCGTCAATCGACGGCCAGAACTGAAAGAGCTATCGAACGCCTCTGCCGGGAGGGGATCGTCCCAAGCCTTATTATCACCCTCCATCGCAACAATGCAACCCGTGATAAACTGCCCATCTTGTACGATTGGATTCGCTATCTGGAAGGTATAGGTATCCGCTGGGTGCGACTGCATCTCCTTGAGAGCGAAAGCCCGGCCATTCGCGCCAAATATGCCCTGACTGCCAGCGAAAATATTGAGGCGTTGCTCGGTTTTGCTGCTCTCCAAAAAGAATTGCGCTGGTTAGAGTTTGACCTCTTCGCGGACATGCGCAGGATGCTGCTTGGTCGCGACGAGCATACCACGTGTATCTGGAACGGCTGTGATCCGTACACCACATCTGCCGTTCGTGGGGTTGAGGGTCAGGGACAGAGAAGCAACTGTGGTCGAACCAATAAAGCGGGGATTGACTTCGTGAAAGCCCAGACGCCGGGCTTTGAACGCTACCTGGCCCTGTATGCTACCCCCCAGGATGTGGGAGGATGCAAAGATTGCCGCTTCTTTCTCATGTGTAAGGGACAATGTCCGGGAACAGCCATTGATGGTGACTGGCGCAATCGTACTGAACATTGTGAAGTCTGGAAAACTGTGTATGCCTTTCTCGAAAAGGAATTGCAAGCCGAGGGAGAAAAACCGCTCTCACTCAGTCCAGAACGCAAAGAAATCGAACAGACATTTCTCAATACCTGGTCACACGGACGAGCTCCTTCTCTAGCGCAACTTCGCAAGGCCCACGCCAGCCAGCAGACCAACCCATCTTTTGAGTGGAGAACCGAACTCAAGAAATTGCAAAAGGAGCTTCAGGAAGCTGCCAGCAAGCTACCCGACTCCACGTTAGAAGAGATCGAACAAAGCTTACTTGACGCCTGGTCATGCCAAAGGGCTGTGCCTGTTCCTCAGATGTCGTGTATTGAGGCAGGTCAGCGGTATACCTCTCAACTGAACCTGGGTTCAAAAGCTGAGATAAGAGCTTCAGGAGGCTGCTAACCATGCATCTTTCATTTGACCTTGTGGAGCGTTTAGACTTCACATTGCCGGATTTTACCCGTTTCTCCTGGGTTAGCGAAGAAGCCAGGCGGGTCTGGGAGCCACGTCTCAAACGCATTTCCGCCGCCTGGTTCGACGTTGAATGGTTGTCGGTCCTGGCCGGAGTTCGTTTGTGCAGCCTGGCTCTGCTCTCGCAGGAGGCAGTAGCCAGAACAGCCGCTCGCTGGGCTTCCCATGGGTTGAGCATGTTGCCTCTTCAGACCGCGGCGGCCCCGGATCAGCCATACTCAAGTACCTTGAGGCAGCCGGAACCAGGGAAGCCAACGGTCCTGCGGGTCGTGGTAGGCACTCCAGAGAACGTAGCTCGCTTCAAAGAAGCATGGGACGCGGGGAGTCACGAAACAAAGGGGCTCTTGCTGGGCTATCCTCCTTGCTGCCGAAGCTTCTTTCAGCAGGTATGGGTCGAACAGCACTATGTTGACACTACCTGGGCCATGGCTACCAACACTGTTCGGGCGCGCAATGGCAGGGCATTAATTGAACAGAGTGGCTCACCCGGCGCGAATATTCTCTGGCGTTGGATGGGTGTACGCGCGGTTCCGCATTTACCTTGTAGCTTTGCCTGTCACGCGACCGCCGAGCTAGGTGAGCGCCTGTTACAGGTAGGCAGACAGGAAGGCTACGAGCGTGAAATGGATTGGATCAGCCAGATCCTGTCCTGGTCTGTAGAGTGGTCCGCACTTCATGGAATCGCTGAAATTAAGACGCCTGTGCTCAAAGTCTCGACGCGTACCGATGCCACTGCGCAGAAGTATGTCGTGCGTTGGCAAGGCGTTGCTGCTCCAGAAGAGAGAGTCGCTGGCCTGGAGTTCCCTTACGAGCTACCTGCTCGTTCATTTGTCACAGCCTCTCCCGCCTTTCAACGAGGACTGGATAACCTGATTCAAATTAAAAAGTCTCGTCCGGCCTGGTATCACCTGGACAATGGTTTCTCATCGCGCCACCAGATGAAGTTGCTGCACGAACCCATTGTTACGCTTGCACGCCGGGAACTGGCTGATGTACAGGGCGATATTATCGATTTAGGCTGTGGCAATGCAGCTTTGTTAGAGAAGATCTGTAAGGAGAAAGAAGGCCTGATCCCTCATGGGATTGACATCAAGTCCGACTCCCTCGCCCATGCTCGTGAACTATTGCCGCGCTTCGCTGGCAACTTTGTCCAGGGGAACCTCTTCGATGCGGCAGTGTGGGCTAAGAGCCGCCGTTACGCGTTAGCCATTCTTATGATTGGCAGGCTGTTAGAAGTGCCGGAGGAGAAGGCCAACCAACTGAGAGAGGTACTCAAGATGCGTTGTGATCGCGTGCTCGTCTACGTCTATGCCGGATGGAGTCCAGACAGCCTGGAAACCCTCACCCATAGGGCAGGACTCAGCCTGCGGAAAGAGGTGAGCGCACCAGTCGGATTGGCTATGATGAGCTAAAAGGAGGGCAATCGATGGCACTTATTACGATCAACGGGATTTCGTTCGATCCAATCAGACAGGCCCAGGCCTTCAAAGCCGCAGGCCTTGAAGCGGTGGACGCATCTCATTCGGATTACCTGCTGGTGCAGACTGCGGCCCCGCTCTCGTCTGACCAGAAGGCTGAACTGGCTCAGTTGGGCCTGGTCATTCACGAGTATGTTGCCGAAAACACTTATCTGTATGGTTATAAGGGGACCGATCTGGCCCAGATCCGCAATCTGCCGTTCGTTACTTGGGCAAATATCTACATGCAAGGTTTCAAAGTTGCGCCTGATTTGAGATCGGCACCATCAGCTTTGAGCGCGAATATTCTGTCAAATGTGCCTGGAACAGTCTCTTCGCGTACTCCATATACAGTGGATATCGTTTTCCACGAAGACATCGACCCGAACAACGATGGAGTCAAATCCGCTATTGCGGCAGCCGCTCGCGTTGATAAGACCAGTCTCACCATGGGCCGACACAAAGTGCGCCTCACAGTTCAAGAGCAATATCTGGACGATCTTGCCGCCATTGACGCCGTGAAGATGATCCAGAAGGTTCCGCAGGCAAGGTTGCACAACAACGTGGCCGGACAGATTCTCCACGCTTGGGTTGTGGAGAATGGGACAACTTACGAAGGGGAGGGACAGGTGATTACCGTTGCTGATACGGGCTTTGACACCGGTTCGACCACTGACACCCACCCCGCGTTTACTGGCCGCGTGCGCAAGTTGTATAGTCTGGGGCGATCCGACACCGGTCTGGCTGACGATCCTGAAGGCCACGGCACTCATGTCTGTGGCTCGGTGCTTGGCGACGGCTTCTCCGACACAATGGGAGGAGCGATCCGTGGTACAGCCCCACGAGCGACCCTGGTAGTTCAGTCGCTCATTGGCCCCTCTGGCGGCCTCCCAGGCATTCCGCCCGACCTCACTGATCTCTTCGAGCCGCCTTATCGTGACGATGGGGTGCGAGTGCATACCAACTCGTGGGGCGGTCATATTCCTGGCGAGACTCAACAGCATCCCTATGGGCCACAAGCGAATGAGATAGATGACTTCGTTTGGAAGCACCCGGACCTGGTGATTTGCTTCGCCGCTGGCAACACGGGGACCGACAATAATCAAGATGGTTCTATCGACCCGGCGCAGATTGAGTTTGAGCCTGCCGCAAAGAACTGTATCACCGTAGGTGCCAGTGAGAGCCAGCGTCCTGAAATTGCGCGAACCTACGGAAATATCAGACCACACGAATTTCCTGTGCAGCCGATTCACGGCGACCCTATGGCCGACAATCCCGAGGGGATGGCCGCATTCAGCAGCCGAGGGCTTACGCTGGAAGGTCGCCTCAAACCCGACGTTGTAGCTCCTGGCACGAGCATTCTCTCGACCCGCTCTCGCCACGTGCAGCACGTGACGACCGTCTTCGGCGTCTCCGCCGATGCTGCCTACTTCTTCGATACAGGCACAAGCATGGCTGCGCCGCTTGTCGCTGGCTGCGCGGCGGTCCTGCGCGAAACCCTTGTCAAGAACGGGGTCGCAACGCCGAGTGCCGCGCTGATCAAGGCGCTGCTCATCAATGGCGCGGTGGAACTTGCCGGACAATACCAGCCGAGCGAGGCCGGTTCATCCCCCAATATCAGTTCGGGGTTTGGCAGAGTTGACCTTGCTGGTTCGATTATTCTCCCCGGTTCGCATCCTGCCGCGGGTTTCCGCGAAGGTGAGTTGTTTCATCAGGACGACGAAGATACGATCACTGTCGAGATTCCCGGTGCGTCTCCTGGTGAACTCTCGCGCTCCGATAGTGATAGTGTCAGCACCACGGAAACTGGAGCAACCTTTAAAATCACGCTTGCCTGGTCCGACCCCCCTGGTGCCTTGCTCCAGAACGACCTTGATTTGCTCGTCGTCGCTGCTGATGGCAGCGAACGGCATGGCAATATGGGGACATCCAGCGATTTTGATCGAGTCAACAACGTCGAACAAATTCTCTGGACTAATATACCGCCCGGCAGTGCCAAAATTATCATTCGCGCCTTCCGCACTACTCGCAACTCGCAACCTTATGCCTGCGCCTGGCGCATCAGCTGATTTCCCAGCCGAGGTGAACAGGGCTTTCCAGATCTGGCCAAAAGCAGGAGTGCAGAGTGTAAATTACAAAATTCTGTGGGCTGATCCCACGGGTTGCGCAACGAGTTTTAGCTCATCATTAATCTGGATTGAAAGCTGTAGTGGCTACTTAGGAGGCCCGCTGAAATAAAGGGGCCAACTACAGTGGTCGAATGGTGTAGTTCCATTCCCCATGGAAAGGCTCTCTCGTTATGTTCAGCTTGGCCATCTCTTCGTCGGAGACTTTGATGCCTGTGGGATAGATGCTGGCGTCTTTGACAGCGGTGACGGTTAAGCCTTCCTCAGTGGTCGTATGAGAAATCAGTTCAATGATGGTCTCAAGAGACAGGAGAGGCTTCCCGCGCCAGTTGATGGAAATGTAGGAAAACAGCCGGTGCTCGATTTTGTTCCATTTGCTGGTGGCTGGAGGAAGATGGCAGACGGTGATGGCAAGGCCGGTCTCATGAGCAAGTCGTTGCAACTGCCGCTTCCATAGCCGATTGCGAACCCCGTTGGAACCACCGCCGTCAGCCACAATGAGTAACTCCTCACTGGTTGGATAGAGCTTGCTCCCCATACTCTGCCACCACCGTTTGATGCTCTCCACGGCAAACTCGGCCGTCTCATGGTCGAGCCCAACATTGACGAAGCCACGATTGTGTACCAAGTCATAGATGCCATACGGGACAGCTTTCCCATCGGCAAGCGAGAGATAATCATACACATTGACGACCGTCTCCTGCCCTTTGGCTTGCCATTCCTTTCCGTTGTTCTTGAAGTTGCCGATCAGTTCTTTCTTCTTGCAATCGACGGAAATGACTGGCTTCCCTTTGGCTTCAAAGGCTTTCCCGATGCGATTGATGTGCTGAAATTGGGCGTCCCGGTCTGCATGCGACGTCCCCTCAATCCTCTTCTTGTTGGCTTTGAGCGAAAATCCCATCGCTTTTAACATCCTGCGGATGGCGGTCTCGCCAATCGCATGTCCTTGGCTGGTGAGGGCTTCCCTCAGCTTGCTCACCGATTTGCTCGTCCATTTGACCAGGCTCTGCGGATCTCCCTTCGGCTCAAGCATCCCACGGGATGCGCAACGAGATGAAAAGCAAGTGAGCAGAAAAGCAACGGAAGAGATCTCTTCGTTCTGACAGCAGGTCAAAAGGAGCTGAAAAAGGGGATGCGCAAGAGAAGAACCATCGATCACGTCCGACAAAAAGCGTGAGAGAGTGGGATACCGTTACGAACACGCGCAGAGAGACCTTCTCGACGAGAGAACATACGTCGAGGACGAGCTTCATCGAGAGCGCAGTCGGCTCAAGCGACCCGTAAACCGAGGGCCTGGGCAAACACGGGTGAGAGCCCATAGACGGTAATCTCAACGGGCGGGGCGCGGGGCGATCGCGCATTACGTGCGAGCCGTTGTTGCCACGTCATCCGCCAATGCGCTCGCTCAGCGCGCGAGAAAGGAGAAGGCGTCGAGGGGGGGTGGTGAAACGGATGGGGCTTCCACGATGACCAGGTGGCTTCGAGGCCCTCGTATCCAGGCTCGGCGAGGCTGAAAGCGCGACCAATCACCCCACAGGATGGGATGAGGGGCAGAAAGGCAGGGAGGTGGATGCTCTTCTGACATCCTCTTCGGCAGTGGATGCAGCACAGCGCTGACACGACGAGGTTTTTTCGTAGACGTGCCATGTTCTTGACAGAGCGTGCGTAAGGGACAGGTACGACAGTCAGCAATCCGGGCGGCATAGAGCACCCGCATCGTCCCATCCTGTTCGGGGCGTCGTTCCTGTGGATAGAGCGTTGCTCCTTGCCGACAACGCAGCGTGCCGTCGGCCTGAGGAAGAAAGTCTTGTCCTCCCAGGCTTCCGACGCGCGCTGCACGCGCCCACTGCGGGGGCGCGATCAGATGGTCCAGCTGCAGAGAGATCCGGGGATGGCAGGGGGTCAGTTCGTGGGGGGGGAAAACTCGGTGAGACGCATCGAGGTCGGTTGCCGAGGCTTTCTGAGTTCTTGGCGCAGATTCCACATCCACTGGGAAAGGATCTGCCAGGTTTCCTGGCCAGAGGTCGTGTAGGAACTCCACCGATCACTGTCCTGCTCACGATCCTCATCAGAGAGCACGGTCTCGAAACTGCCGCGATGGAGGTAGAGCTTGACCACAAGGGCCTCGGTGAAGCTGAGCGCGGGCAAGGCCGTGAAAAAGAGCTCATAGACGACTCCCGCACGCGTCACGCCAATCGGACTGGCCGTGGTCCCGGCGGGATGCGTGGCGATGATCACGCGAGAGCGGTGTCCCTCCGCGGTCACCGGCAGCTCTCCACCCTCAAAGAGGTCCCGGCAAACCCCACTCGCGGGATGCACGAACTGCTCATCAGCCGACAGGGCGAGACGCTCTTTGACCTGTGTGAGATCAAGGAGCCCGTAATCTTTGCCACGCATCGTCCGGGCTTCCCCCAGCCATCCTCAGATCCGCGACAATGGCTCCGTCCCCATACAGGCCATCCAGTCGAACGAGGGCCTGAGCAGGCAGGAGGCCCTGTGAGCGCTGATAGGCCACCACCACCTCCAGCCCTTGCAAGAGCTCACCTCGGTAGTCGCCATTGCCTGCTCCGCCAAACGTTCCCAACCACTGATGAGTATGGGCCTGCAAGAGTGTCGTGCGGGTGCGTACCACTTCTCCACGCTTGCGCCCCGTGTAGCCAGGCGCACAGACCTGATCAAAACGACGATGGGGAGGGGGCAACTCAGGACCCTGAGGCAGGGCACGCTGTCGTGCAGCCTGTCTCGTGCCGACAAGACTCGAAGACCACCCAGCGTTGTCCTTGCCGATCCCACAGACCCCCCACGCCTTCGGCGGGTCCCGGGCGGGCCAGCGCGTCCGGGCCGCGAACACACTGCGCAGCGCTTCCACACTCACCTGGTCCAGGGCGGCAAGAAAACGGCTGAGCGTCGAGCGGTGAGGCAACCCTCTCGCGTCCGAACAAGGCCATGAACGGAGTCGCAAACGGCAGCAGGCGCTCGTAATAGGAGGCCCTCGTCGGTTCACAGCTTCGGGCATAGCCCATCAGCACGACGAGAAAGTCGATCACCTCATAGGTTCCGAACCGTTTGCGGGAGAAACGCACACGCTCAGAGATTTCGGAAAGCAAGCCCTGGCGGGTCAAGATGTGGGCGACGAGGGCAACCTCGCCAAACCAGGCAGGCACCGAAGGGATCGGCGAGGCGTCGGTCTGAATGCTCACAGAGGATGGGTCATCGGTACTCATAGGATCTCCTGTCATTTTGTTTCCCCACTCGTCAAGCCTTGGCTAATCGGGCATCAAGAACGCTCAACCCTCTCACATGAGGGAGGCCTTATCTCAACCCTCTCTCAGTATGGCACAAAATGACGTCGTCTCCGTCGAGATCCGCTTTCTGCTTCTCCGCCTGCTTGTCGAAATCTCGTTGCGCATCACGTGGGGAGGGAGACATCAAAGCCTGCTTCGACAGTTTGGATCATCAAATGCTGTTGGGCATACTGGCTGAGAAAATACACGATGGGCGTTTCCTACGCCTCATCCGTGAGCTTCTTCAAGCGGGATATCTCGAAGATTGGAAATACAACGCCACCTTGAGTGGCGCACCACAAGGCGGGATCGTCAGTCCAATTTCGAGCAATATCTACATGGACCGGCTAGACAAGTATATCGAGAAGCATATCATTCCGGCATATACCAAAGGGGACCGACGTAAGCCCAATGAGGCATACAACGCACTCCTCAATGAAGCTGCCCGGCTCAAGAGAAAGGGGAAACTCTCAGAAGCAATTGAAGTACGCAGGCGCGCACAACAACTGCCCTCGATTGACCCTCATGATCCTGACTACCGACGGCTAAAATATGTGCGATATGCGGACGACGTGCGCCACTTAACCCAGTACGAGATCCTTCTCGCAGAGAAGGGAGGTCCGGAAGAGTATAACCTCCGGGTCATCTCACCAACCTGGACGCGAAAGCCGAAGGGGAAAGGAGCATGTGAGAAACGCGGGAAACGTGTGAAGGCGCTGAAGCGTTGTCCCGCAAGACCCGCCTGATAGATCAAGGTGAAACCTAGACTGGCTGAACCGCAGCTTCCAGCGATGCAAGCGTACATCCCCCGATCACAGCGCATCTATCGCGGGGTCATCACGATAGGGTGTCAAAATCGTCGGCACCTGAACCTTCCGCGTGATGAGCGGGGAGAAATGATCTTCCTGAAGGGAGCAAACGCGGCACCTACGTCAGGCTCGATACGTCTCGCACTGAGGGAACTTGGGATGGCCCGACGAGCCGAGAGGCTCAGGGTCACGGAGCTTGGATAGTACTCGTCGGAGTCACGCCCGACCAGGGAGGTCAGGAGAGCTGGCCACAGGGGGAAGCCAAGCAGGTGCTTGGAGTCTTCAAAAGGGAGGTATCCGAAATGGAGAGTGCCACAACTGGTTGAAGACTCACCGGAAACGGGAACAAGCACTGGAGAGCGCCGTGCCTGGAAACTCGCACGCGGCGTTCGGAGGAGGGCCGGGGGAAAAGGGCTGTTGACGCAGTACCTCGCCTGCGGCCTATCCTACTGGCTCATTGGATATATCGGAACAAAAGATGAAGCAGAGGAAATTAAACAGCGAGTCAGACTATTCTTGCAGAACGAACTCAAGCTGGAACTCTCAGAGGACAAGACCTTGATTACCCATGCAAGAACGGAAACGGCACGCTTCCTCGGCTACCACCTCTCAACAATGCAAGCAAACACCTATCGCCCACACGGGAAACGATACGTGAACGGCAAAGTTGAGCTACGCATCCCTGATGATGTGCTGACGAAGAAAAGTGAACGCTACCTCAAGAACGGAAAGCCAATACACCGAACGGAACTCGAAACAGAGACAGCATACTCGATCATGTCGCGTTACCAATCGGAGTACCGAGGGCTGGTCGAATACTATCAGATGGCAAATAACCTGAACAGACTTGGTCGCTTGCGCTGGATCATGGAACAATCCCTGACAAAGACCCTGGCCGCGAAGCTCAAAATCTCCGTCCCCAGAATCTACAAGCGATACCAAACGACGCACATCGTTGACGGCAGACCCTACAAAGGGCTGCATGTCATTGTTGAGCGAGAGGGCAAACAGCCACTGATAGCAAAATGGGGAAACATTCCGCTCAGAAGGGAACCACGAACGATTCTTAACGATCAGCCAGGACAAGTCTGGACAGGTCACACAGAACTTGAGAAGCGACTCCTCGCAGATACCTGCGAACTCTGTGGATCACATGACAGAATCTCAGTCCATCACGTTCGAGCACTGAAAGACCTGCATCAGAAAGGAAGAAGAGAGAAACCCCGATGGATGCACGTGATGGCTTCTCGACGACGAAAAACCCTGGTGGTTTGCTGGTCATGCCATATGACTATTCAACATGGCCGACCACACAGGAACGCCAACAACAGAAACAGTATGTCACTGGAGAGCCGGATACCTGGAAACTCGTAAGTCCGGTTCGGGGAGAGGGCGTCGAAAAAGGACATTCCATGTACCTCGTCGGCGTCCTACTCTACCATTGGGCTCATCGCAAACGCGACGACAACCGCCTCAGTCCTGCGGAAGTGCTTGGTCAGGAGACCGGCAAACTGCGTACCCCGGAACAATTGCACCGGATTTTCTATGCGACCCGGCATCTCAGGCGATTAGATCGTCTGGGCTATGCGCATTTTCGGCGGTGGAAACTCTATGGGGAAGAGGCGCTGGCCCGTCATCCTACCGTGATCTGGCTGTATGGTGATGCGCTCACCGTCGAATACCAGGACACACCACTGGCTCAGTTCACCGTTCGCTATCAACCAGATAAAAAGCACTTCAAAGCGGTGCCAGAGGCCAGACGCTTTGAAACACCCTATCGCTCATTGCAAGGATGGCTATGGGAATTGGATGAGACCCAGTGGCAGCTCGCCAAGCGGCTCCCCGACAGAAACGACGACACAAGACGATGCCCATCCAATTAGCACTGCTGGAAGACTCGCAGACAACTCAAGGGTAATTCAGGCACGCTCTCTCAACTGGAGAAAGCAGTCAAGTTCCATATCGAAAAGGTTCGACAGCCCAAAAGAGCTTGTAGGAGAAACGCTGTCCTCCAGACTTTTTGCGTGTTATACTCATAGGTGTTGGGGGATCGGAGATGCAATACCCAACACTACAGGGAGGAAGCTATGCCGGGTCCATCACCGCACGCGCTCATCTGGTCTGAAGTGCAGCAGCAGTATGAACTCTCTACTCATGGGCAACCAGAGCACTGGTTCCGCCGGGGAGACGAGCCAGCATGGCAAAGCTGGTTGGACGAACACACCGCGTTTGCCTTTGTGGGGCAAGCAGGGCGGCTCTCGGTCCTCAAAGAAGCCCGCTCACGCGGGGCTGGCTACTGGTATGCCTATCGCACACAGGCGCGACACACCCGCAAACACTATCTCGGACCCACGGTCAAGGTGACGTTCGACCGTTTAGAGGAAGCAGCAGAGGCGCTGGGCAGCGAGCCCTTTTCTTCTCACCGGAAAGAAACGGGGCAAGAAGGAGAGAGGCCAAGCGCGAAGCCTCATGCGGAGCAAGGGAGAGTGTTGTTCTCACCCAAACTTTCTCGTCCCCGTCTGTCCACTCCGCTGGTGGCGCGCTCTCGCTTGCTCAGCGAACTGGACGCGGTGCGCTCTCATCCTTTGACGCTCGTCTCGGCCTCTGCCGGAAGTGGCAAGACCGCGTTGCTCTCCGCATGGGCGACCCTCTCCTCACAGCCCCAGGAGAGCCTGGAAACGATGGAAGGTGCCGAGCGCAACGGAGCCGAACCCATGGTCGCCTGGCTTTCCCTTGACTCCCTGGATAATGATCCGATCCGCTTTTGGGCTTCGGTCATTGCGGCGCTGCGTACCTGCCTGCCGAATGTTGGGCAAAGAGCATTCGCCATGCTGCACTCGTCCGAGTCTCCCCCTCTCTCCACCATCCTGATGACCCTCCTGCAGGATCTTATGGAAGAGGAATCCGACATCATCCTGATCCTGGACGACTACCATGTGATCGCTGACCAAGCCATCCTTGATTCTATGCTCTCCTTGATTGAGCATGTCCCCACCAATCTGCACCTGGTGCTTGCCACACGCACTGATCCTGAGCTTCCTCTTTCACGGTTTCGCGTTCGCTCGCAACTGCTCGAGATCCGTGATCGTGATCTGCAGTTTACTCAGGAAGAGGCGGCCAGCTTTCTGATACAAGGAATGGGCTTGCCTCTCTCAGAAGCAGATGTGACCACTCTCCACCTCCGGACGGAGGGGTGGATCGCGGGTTTGCAACTGGCAGCGCTCTCCTTACGCAAGCGTGAGAATCTCTCCGCCTTGGTCAAGGACTTTGCCGGCAATCATCGCTTTCTGCTCGACTATGTGCAGCAAGAAATTCTTGCGCAGTTGCCAGTCCCACTCCAGCAGTTTCTGCTCCAGACCTCGATCCTGGAGAGGATGAATGCGGCTGTATGTCAGGCCGTCGCTGCGCTGCCTTCGATGGAGGAGAGCCAGGAGATGCTGGAGGCGTTGGAGCGAGCGAACCTTTTTGTTGTGCCGCTGGAT
>WNGM01002212.1_pt1 | contig 15617 bp, 10 predicted proteins | sample 5400571 | NCBI WGS metagenome assembly WNGM01 (sample SAMN13153378, study PRJNA577476) | soil metagenome | isolation source: 100 cm soil or saprolite under Garry oak tree replicate 2 | place: USA:California | collected 2016-06-15 | reverse complement strand
GAAGTTCGCCTTTGGTTTCATGCAGATGCAGGGGCGAAATCATTTACGAAGCGCTATAAAATCGACCGCCTGGTTTATTACGAAGAATACGATGATCCAAGCGACGCGATCGCTCGCGAAAAGGAGATCAAGGCTTGGCGAAGAGAAAAGAAGAATCAGCTTGTCGAAACTTTGAATCCCAAATGGGATGATCTTGGATCACAATTATTTGACGAGCCCTAGCGTTGTTATTCCGAGCAGAGCGAGGAATCTCACAATCGAAGCGAGCGTCCCGCAAGGTACTTTGTGTGATCCATCACCTTGTGAGAGATCCCTCACTTTCGTTCGGGATGACGGCACGCAGAAATTTTCTGCGCTGTAGTGCTTGGCAAATTTGACTGAACGCGGTTGACTGCATTTATATCAAAGATGCCGCGCGATTCGTTCGTTCACCTCCACCTTCACACCGAATATTCCCTGCTCGACGGCGCGGTGCGGATGAAGGAGCTGATGAAAAAAGCGGTCGAATTCGGCATGCCGGCCGTGGCCGTGACCGATCACGGCAATCTTTTCGGCGCGATCGAATTTTACCAGGAAGCGACGCGTGCCGGGGTCAAACCGATTATCGGCTGCGAGGCCTACCTTGCGCCACGCTCACACAGGGAGAAGGCGGGTTCGCTGCGGGAAGCGGCGTATCATTTCACTTTGCTCGCGCAAAACGACGTCGGCTATCGCAACCTGGTCAAACTGATCTCAACCGCGCACCTCGACGGGTTTCACTACCGACCGAGGATCGATAAGGAGCTGCTGGCGCAACATTCGGCTGGGCTGATCGGGTTGAGCGGTTGTCTCGCGGGGGAAGTCAATTCGGCAATTCAATCGAACAACATCGAGAAAGCGAAGCAGGCCGCGGCCGAGTATCGCGACATCCTGGGCGCCGAAAATTTCTTCATGGAATTGCACGATCACGGGATGGAAGAACAACGCCAGTGCAATCGCGTGTTGCCGCAAATCGCGAAAGACCTGGGTGTCGGCCTGGTCGCGGCGAACGATGTCCATTTTTTGCGACGCGACGATCATGACGCCCACGACGTGATGTTGTGCATCGGCACCGGCAAAATGGTCCAGGACGAAAGCCGGATGCGTTATGCGCCGGAGCTGTATTTCAAATCGCCGGCGGAAATGCGCGAGTTGTTCAAGGATTTCCCGGAAGCAATTACGAATACTCTTGTGATCGGAGAACGCTGTAATGTCACGATCGAATTCGGAAAATCAAAATATCCCGAGTATCCAGTGCCGGAGGGACAAACGCGCGAAGGTTATCTGCGCGAGCTTTGTTACAAAGGTCTGGAAGAGCGTTACGGCGAGCGCGCCAAGATCGACAATCAGCTGCGGGAGCGGCTCGCTTATGAACTCAGCGTGCTCGAGAAGACTGGTTTCGTCAGCTACATCCTGATCGTCTGGGATTTTATTCACTTCGCGAAAGGCCGCGGAATTCCGGTCGGACCGGGTCGCGGATCGGCCGCCGGCTCGCTCATTGCCTATGTGCTCGGGATCACTGACATCGATCCGTTACAATTCGGACTGATTTTTGAGCGCTTTCTCAATCCGGACCGTGTTTCGCCGCCGGACATCGACGTCGATTTCTGCGAAGCGCGCCGCGGCGAAGTTCTCGAATATGTTCGCCAAAAATACGGCGAGCGTCGCGTTGCCCAGATCATCACGTTCGGAAAGCTGAAAGCGAAGAGCGTGGTGCGCGATGTCGGCCGCGTGATGGGACTTTCCTATGCGGCGGCGGACCGGATCGCGCGGATGATTCCAAACGAGTTGAACATTACACTCGATTCGGCCGCGGAAAAAAATTCGGAATTGAAACGCGCGATCGCGACCGAAGCGCAAACGAAGCAACTGTTCGAATACGCGAAGACGCTCGAGGGCCTCTCGCGCAATGCCGGGGTGCACGCGGCCGGCGTCGTCATCGCCGATCGCGATTTGTCCGAGTACATCCCGCTCTGCCGCGACGTCAAAGGCAACGACGTGATCAGCCAGTATCCGATGGGCCCGCTGAACGATCTCGGCCTGCTCAAGATGGATTTTCTCGGGTTGAAAACGTTGACCGTGATCGAGGACACGCTCGTGCTGATTCACGAACGCGAGCCGGAGTTTTCACTAAAGAACATTCCGCTCGATGACGCGGCGGCGTTCGGTCTCTACAACCGCGGCGAGACGATCGGTCTTTTCCAGATGGAGTCCGGTGGGATGACCAACCTTTCGAAGCAATTCGAGGTCAAGAAGCTCGATGACATCATCGCGTTGATTGCGCTCTATCGGCCGGGGCCGATGGAGCTGATTCCCGAGTACGTCAAAGCGAAAAAGGGAGTGACGCCGATCAAATATCTACATCCGCTCTTGGAAGAAATCTGCGCCGACACCTATGGCGTGATGATTTACCAGGAACAGGTGATGGCGGCGGCGAGCAAACTCGGGGGCTACTCTCTCGCGCAAGCCGATCTGCTTCGCCGCGCGATGGGCAAGAAGGACAAAAAAACCATGGCGAAAGAGCGCAACAACTTCATCGAAGGTTGCGCGCACACGAACAAGATCCCGGAGAAAAAAGCGAACGCGATCTTCGATTTGCTCGAAAAATTCGCGGGTTACGGATTCAACAAGAGCCACAGCGCGGCTTACGGCGTCATCAGTTATCACACGGCTTACTTAAAGGCGCATTATTCGGTGGAGTTCATGGCCGGACTCCTCAGCAACGAAATCAACAACACCGATAAAATTTCGATTTTCGTCGGCGAGTGTAAGCAAATGGGAATTTCAATCGTGCCGCCGGACATCAACAGGAGCGGTTTGAAGTTCACACCTGAGTCTCAGGACGGAAAAATGGCAATCCGCTTCGGACTGGCGGCGATCAAAAACGTGGGCGAAGCCGCGATGGAGATGTCGATCCAGGATCGGGAGCGGGCAGGGGAATACATTTCGCTGGAAGATTTTTGCGGAAGAATCGGGACGCGCATCGCTAATCGCAAAATGTTGGAAAGTTTGATCAAGGCCGGCGCGTTTGATTTTGTTGGGCGCGACCGCGCGGAACTTTTTGCCTGCATCGACGAATCGCTTTCCTGCGCCGCGGCGGCGCAGCGCGATCGGACCGTTGGCCAAGTTTCGCTCTTCGACGAAGAAACTCACGCGGCAACAACGAGGAAGCGCATTGTTACTCCGTGGAGCGACCACGAAAAACTCTCCTACGAAAAAGAGCTGCTGGGCTTTTATGTCAGCGGGCATCCGCTCGATGCGTATGCCGATCTTTTCGCATCAAAAAATTACCAGCCAATCAGTTCGTTAGGCGATCTGGACGATCGTTCGCAATTCAGAATCGGCGGCGCGATTGTGCAGGTGGAAAAGAAATTCACGCGACGGGAAGGGAAACCGTTCGCAGTGGTGTGGGTCGAAGACAGGACTGGCACCCTCGAGGTTGTGGTTTGGAACGATGTCTACGTTGTCGTGTCGGAAATTCTTGTTCCCGGCCGGGTAGTGGAGGTGCGCGGAACGATCGACACTCGTGGCGATTCGTTGCGCGCGACGGCACAGAAAATAAGAGTACCGGGCGCGAACAAAGCCAACGACGCTTCGAACGGGAATGCCGGCCTTGGCGAGGCAACCTCTCGGCCGGAAAGATCGACCCGCCTTCGCGACGCTACGGCGGGGCAGGCCTCTGCCGAAAGTGAGCCGGCCGTACTCCTCCAATTTTCGCCGGCGACGACGAAAGAGGAATTGCGCGAAGTGCGCGAGCTCCTGGAGAGCTCGCCCGGCCGGCGCCGAGTGCAACTCCTTTTCGATCGGCCGAGTGGCGAACCGTTACGAGTCGATGCCGGCGCGGACTTGTGCGTCGAACTGACCAGCGATTTGGAGCAGAAACTCGTGCGCTGGTTGGTAACAACGAAAGCCGAGCGGCGCGGTGTCCCGATCGATTCTGCGGCCTAACGACGCCGTCCCTGTTTGTGGGCGCGGGGTGGCGAAGGTTGCGGCCGCGGGTGCACACCGACATTAAAAGCTTCGCCTTGCGGTGAGGTGCCGGCACAGAAATGGAATTCCCTTGCCGATTGATCAGCGATGGATGCGACCGCGGCAGTTCCCTCTTCTTTCAACCCCATCTTCCAATTGCCACCGAACAAGTCGCCTTGGAACTGGAGCTGTTCGATGGTCGGCGCAAGCGTGGTCTCGACTGGCACGATCTCGATTCGGCGGACACAATCTTGAACATTCGTGCTCGTATTAAAAATCGGAGCCGCACTCGAAATTCTCACAATCACATCTTTGCTGTTGCGAAAATCAACCTCGCCCTTGACCGAAAGATCGACATCTTTGGTTGCGGCATTCAGGAACTCGACCGTTCCTTGATCGCCGCTAAAAGTCAGTCGCCCGCTCGCGCGCGTCAGATCGAGCGGCGCATTTTGCAGAACACCATTTAACAACTGCACTTCGCCCGTGATGTTCGGATGCTCGAGGTTCTGACTGAGTGAGATCGTTCCGCTCAAGATTCCCTCGTTGAAAATTGCCTGATGCAGAAATTGCGGAGCGCTGGCGAGGACGACCGCAGGAAAATGAATCGTCGCCTCCAGCGGCGAAGCGAGGAACGTTTTCCAGTCCTGGCCGATTCTTAATGAAAGTTTCGCCGCCAAATCGACCGGACTCGATCCGGGGAAAGTGAAAACTGCCCGCGTGTCCCACGAACCGGAAGAAATTTTCGTGTTAAACTCGACCGGAATGGCCGCTCCAGTCGAGCCGGCGTGACCGAGCAGGAAATATTCGGATGCGTCACCGACCTTCGCTTCGATGCTGCCGGAGTAATCGCTCTCGTGCGCGACATCGATTTTGCCTTGCGCACGAATGAAATCTTTTTTCCGCGCGACTTCGAATTGCTCAAGCTCGATCGTATCAGCCTTCAGATTTATTTTGGCCGTTAATCGATCAATTTGTCTCTTAAATAGAGAGAGGGAATTTCCACTGGCAGTCAGAAATCCGCCGAGCTTGTGTTCGCGTGCGTTGAGTGTCCCTTCAATGGCGACCGCGCCCGCGAAATCGCGGGGACCGGCGCCGAAAAGTTCCGCGAATTGTCCAAGATCGGTGATCTTCCCGAGAATTTGGCCGCGGAAATCGGGATTGAGCCAGTCTGTCGATTTGGAAGGAATCGCGCCTTGACCACTCATAGTCAGCTCGTTTTTGCGTTGCTTGATGTAGAGCTGTTGGAGTTGGATCTGACGATTGTAGAAGATCGCGCCGAGCATGATCACGTCGGCGGCACGATTGCGCCAGCTCAACCCATTCAACTCGGTCCAGACGGAAGCGGTTCCTTCCAAAGGATCGCGGGGATCGCCGCGAAAAGTGAAATTGCAGGCACGAAGCGAACCACCGAGCTGATCGGTAAATCCGAGCGCCTCGGACGTTTGGGCGAGCGAAATGCCGGTCGCGGTGCCGGCGAGGTTCCAAATTGAATGTTGCCCCGGCCATTCATTCGAAATGCTCGCGCGAATTTTTCCGCCGAAGACATCGAGATCGAATTGGAGATCGGCGCGCTCTTTATCGAGCCGCGACAAATCGATGGTGATGGATTGAAGATCGACTCCACGGGCGAGATTCATCCCGCCGATGGTGAGACGATCTTCCTGCCATTTGATCGCGCCGCGGAGTTGCGAAAATGTTTGTCGAAACAGGGGCGACGTGATCGTTAATTCGCCCGCGGAAAAACGTCCGGCTTCAATTTGGCTTCCGGAAATTGCGGCGTTCCGGAGTAAAATGACGGTGGGACCGTTCTCAACTCTAAAATCGAGGTGGGCGATACCGAAATTGGCCGGGAGGAGCGACTGGAGCGCCGTCCAATTGAAACGCATCGCCCGTACCTTTTCCGAGTAATCGCGACGGATTGCAGCGCGCGCTCTTTGGATCGACAACGTCCGGACGCCGTCGCCGCGGCCGGTCAGGATTTTGGCCAGACTGAGATGGAGAATCGCGAGCTCGGCGTTGAGCTCGATTTGAGTGGCGGCGCCGGGCTCGCTCGTGACCCGGATGCGCTCGATGGAAACAGGCCGCAAAAATGGTGCGGCGATTTTGCCGAGTTCAATTTTCAATTGCTGGCGATGCGCCTGCCAGCGCAGCCAGAGACGAACCCCATTCGAGACGACGAAGGGAGCGAAGACGATCGTGCCCAACGCCACGATCAAAGCAGCGAGCGAGATCAACAACAAACGATTTTTCGGCATCGGCGCCCATTGCTTTAACGGCAAATCGTTTGCGCGCAAAGCAGCTTCGAAAAATTATCCTACTGCTTTACGGCGGGCGACTCGATCTTCGGCGCGTTGATGAAGACAAGCTTGAGCGGCTGACGCGCACGGATCCGTTTACGTAATTGGCGTTGCAGTTCCTGCTCAGCTTCTCCCGCTAAGTCTGTCTCAAAAGCCTGGCGCCGCGCCATTTCCGTGAGCTGGGCCAATTCGTTTTGCAGGTCAGCGCCGGAAACGCGATTCCATAGCCCGTTTTCGAGCGCGAGCACGTCGACATGCTTTTCTTCGACCCCGACAATTTCAGCATGCGGGAGTTGGATCAGGATTTGGTCAGGTCGGACATCGACCGCCACGTCTTGGCGTAAATTGAATCCCGCTTTGGCAATAAATGTTCCGCTCAATTTGATTCGCTTGGAACTGCCGGCCCAGGTGTGCAGGAATTCGCGTTTGACCTTTAACTGCTTCGTCAGAATCGCCAGTTCCGCGGTGGGCGTTGCTTCATCCACCACCGTGCGATTGTTGACCGTGATTCGCGGTTGCAAATGTGCGATCTCGATCAAAGCAGAACGCAAATCTTTTCCGAGACGTTCCAGATCTTCAGTTCCCTGACCGATCGTGCGCCCGGGCCATGTTTCCACGCGCCAAAAGACGAAGACGGCCGCGCCGGCGAGAATCAACACAACCAGCGCCAATGCGGCGGGCCAGGAGATTTTTGCTGCCGTCGAAATTGAGCGTTGAGAGTTCAGCTGCCTGCTCGCGAATCCTTTCGAAGTTGGACGTTTCCTTTTTCTCCCCAAAAAAGTACCGCCCCCCACGCCCGATGGGCGTGAAGGGCGGCTGTTCCCCCCAGAACAATCTTCCAAAATCTGGCAGGTACTACCCGAGCTTAAACGGTGCCGCAACAAAAATTTATATAAATTATACAGCCCCGTTTAGGAAACCCTTCGCAAGCCCGGTGAGAATGTCGATCTTAAGGGTCATTCCGACCATTGGGACGCGAAGAATTTCCAACTACTTGCGAAAGGTTGCGATGCGCGTTTTAATTTTACATGCGCAATGTGCGTCGGGAAAAACCGCGCAGTCTCGCCGGATCGCTTCTGGTCGCACATCCCAACATGCTCGACCCGAACTTTCGCCGAGCAGTCCTTTTTATTTCGGCGCATGATCCGGAGGACGGTGCGATTGGAGTGATTATCAATCGCCCGCTCGATAAAAGCGTGGCCGATTTGGTGAGCGAAACACCGCCGCAAAATCTGGCGGACGTCCCGGTTTTTTTTGGCGGGCCGGTCGGAAATAATCAACTGATGCTGGCCGCGTTCGAATGGCATAAGGGCGAAGGCCTGAAATTGAATCAACATTCGCTCAACCCGGACGAAGCGGCGGTAGATCTGTCCGGAGGCGCGCCTTCTATTCGCGCGTTTCTGGGTTATGCCGGATGGAGTGCTGGACAACTCGAGGCCGAGATGAAACAAAAAGCGTGGATTGTGCAAAAGCCCAGCCGTTCGGCGTTAAAATTCGAGCGCCTGTCGCGACTTTGGTTCGACATCATGAATCGGCTCGGCCCCTGGTATCGCATGCTTGCGGCCGCGCCGGACGATCCGTCGCTCAATTGAGTGACCGGTTTCGGATGTTTTATCTTGTCACTGGTCACTCGTCACTTATCACTTGCTGAGTGATCATCGGCGTCCCCAAGGAAATTAAAGAACAGGAACGGCGCATCGCGCTCGTCCCTTCTGCCGCGGAGCAATTGACGAAACGCGGACACGCCGTGTTGGTGGAGAAAAACGGCGGCATTGGCTCCGGTTATCCGGACGAGGAATATAAAAAAGCCGGCGCGGAGATCGTCGATCTGGCCAAAGATGTTTTCGCGCGGGCCGACATGATCGTCAAAGTGAAGGAGCCGCTTCCGGCCGAATTTCCGCTTTTGCGAAAAGGACAAATTCTTTTCACCTATCTTCATCTCGCCGCCAGCAAAGCGCTCACCGACGCGCTGCTGAAGTCCGGCGTGACCGCCATTGCCTACGAAACGATTCAGATCGGCAACCGCTTGCCGTTGCTTGAGCCGATGAGCGAAATCGCCGGGCGGATGTCGGTGGTGATGGGCGCATATTTTTTGGCAAAACACAATGGTGGCAGCGGCGTTTTGCTCGGTGGTGTTCCGGGAGTCTTGCCCGGGCGGGTTGTTGTGATTGGCGGCGGCACTGCCGGTGTGAATGCCGCCCGCATGGCCACCGGTCTCGGAGCGGACGTGACGATTTTAGAAGTCGATCTCGAGCGAATGCGATTTCTCGACATCACCATGGGAAGCGCGCACACGCTTTATTCGAGCGAATCGCATCTGCGCGAGCTCATGCCGAATGTCGATCTTCTCATCGGCGCGGTTCTGGTCCCGGGAGCGAAGGCGCCAAAATTAATCACGCGCGCGATGTTGAAAGCGATGAAAACGGGCAGCGTGCTGGTGGACATCGCGATCGATCAGGGCGGCTGCGCCGAAACATCGCGACCGACCACGCATTTGCAGCCTGTCTATGTCGAAGAAGGCGTCACCCACTATTGCGTTGCCAATATGCCGGCGGCGTATGCCCGCACCGCCACTCAGGCATTAACCAACATTACCTATCGGTACGTCGAATTGCTTGCCGATTTCGGATTGGACGAGGCATGCAAGAAACAGCCGGCGCTGATTGGCGGTATCAACACCCGAGACGGCAAGCTGACCTGCCACGCCGTGGCCGAGGCGCATGGCTTGAAATATGACGCGCCGTTGTAAAGCGCACGGCCGAAATGCATTCTTGATGCGAAATACCAATTAACCGAAGGTCTCCAACTATGAAGAAATTAATCTGCATCCTGGCTGGCGCCGCGCTTCTGGCGGCTTGCGAACAAAAAACCGAAACGGTCGCCCCGGCGGCAAGCGCTTCCCCGGAAGCGACTACCGGAACAACTACGACGAGTCCCGCGCCAACACCTTAAATAATTGGTCCTCTGATTCGTCCAATACCTACATGAACAAATACGTATGCCTCTTGATTGGTGCCGCGCTTCTGGCGGCTTGTGAGCAAAAAGAAACAACGGTGACGAATCCGCCCGCGGAGAAGAAAGAAAGCAACACTACGATTGTGAACCCGTCGCCAGCCACTTCAACAAAGACGGAGACCAAGACGGACATCAACGTCAATACGTCTCCTTCTCCATAGACCGGCGCCATCGAATTATTTGCGAGGTCTTTCGTTCGCCGTGGCGAACGAAAGACTTTTGCTGTACCGAAATAATGGTAGGGGCGGTTCACCGAACCGCTCGCGGGCGATTGAGGTCAATCGCCCCTACCTGACTGGTTCCAGTCTTCTTTCCTGTTAAAGCAACATCATCAGCACGATCAAGCGCTTCACATTTCCCAAGAGTCGCCGCCTGACTCAGTCCGCGGAATTCGCGCAGGTAAAAAAGAACGGCCGCGTCTACCGCGGCCGATCGGTCTTGCTTAGCATCCTTCGAGCAAATGACGCCACTCGTTTTCGCGCTGGCTTTATCACTTCTCGCGCGCTCGGGCCCGCGGTTGCGCGGAACCGCGTGCGCCGGCGCCTGCGCGAAATTGTTCGCAAACATCAACGCGAGATCGTTGACGGGACATGGATTGTAACGATCGCGCGCGCGAACGCCGTCGGTGCAACCTATCAGCAGCTGGAAGTTGAGTGGTTGCGTCTGGCCAAGCGCGCTTCTATTCTAGCGACTCCATGCTGAAAATTCTTCGCGCTCTTATTCGCTTTTATCAGCTCACGATTTCGCCTTTGCTCTCGGCCCTCGGTGGTCCGGGCTCTGGATGCCGATTTGAACCCACCTGCTCCCGTTACTTTTTGGAGGCCGTCGAAACACACGGCATTATTTCGGGGGGCTGGCTCGGTTTGAAACGGCTGGCGCGCTGTCAGCCCTGGGGCGGTTGCGGACACGATCCGGTCCCGAAAGAAATTTGCGCTCGAAACGTTGCCAAATCGCTGCTCTGTGAATAGCGGGCGCTACCAATTTTATGGATCGAACCGCGTGGATTGCCGTTATACTTTGCGTCATCGGATTGGTGGCGTGGGAATGGTGGGTCGCCAAACAAACGCCGCGACCGCGGCCGCCAACATCTGCGCAGTTGTCTCCCACGCCAACGCCGCTCGCAGGAACTAGTCCGTCGGCAGTTCCCCTGACTGCGTCTTCGCCTCCTTCTGCTGCGACTGGGACTCCGGCTCCCGAAGCAATCCCGGCGTTCGCCGAGAAAATCGAAACGTTGCGGAACGACGATGTCGAACTTCGCCTAACGAATCGCGGCGGTGGGATTCGGGAAGCCGTTCTGCTTAATCATATCGGTCAGGGGGGCGATCGCCTTGTCATTAATTCGAAAGATCAATCGCCCATCGGCGCGATGGTCGAACAACCGAATTCGCCCAAATTCGACGAATTCACGTTAATTCGAGAAGCGGACGGGAGCTTGAGATGCGAGCGCGCCGCTGAAAATGTCACGATCCGAAAGAAGTTCTTTTTCCCGCCGGGCAAGGAGAAGAAAGACAATTTTCTCGCCGAAATGGATGTCGATCTGGTGAACGCCGGCGCGCAGCCCTATTCAAATCCGGGTTATTTCGTTGCGCTCGGCGCGGCCGTTCCGCTTCATCCGAAAGATTATTCCTATTACACCCGCCTCGTTTGGTGCGTCGATGGCAAGGCCAAGGGAGTTGATGTTGGTTGGTTTGGAGGCGGTGGCGGAGTTTTCGGCATCGGTCAGCGTGCGCCGCAGCCTTTTTATCAACAGGATCTCGCCAACGCCGATTGGGCTGCGGTCAGCGATCAGTTTTTTACAACGCTGATTGCGCCGTTAACGGCGAAGGGCAATGGCGTTTGGGGCCGGCGTTTCGATATCTCGCCGGAAGAAAAAACTTACGGGCTTGCCGGCGCCTTGCGGATGCCCGCTTTTCAATTGCCGCCCGGCCAAACCTACAGCGCGAAGTTTGAGATTTGGGCCGGACCGAAAATTTATCATCGCCTGGCCCGGCTCGATCACAACGAAGCCGAGATCATGGATTTCGGAGTGTTCAAAATCGTCAGCCAGTTTCTGCTCAACTTTCTCAACTGGCTGCACGGCTTCATTGGTTCCTACGGCTGGTCGATTCTCGCGCTCACCGCGATTATTAAAATCGTGCTTTGGCCGCTGCAGGACAAAGCCAACCGCTCGATGCGGCGGATGTCGCTCCTCAATCCGAAGATTCAAGAGCTGCGCGAAAAATACAAAGACGATCCGACGCGGATGAACCAGGAAGTGATGAGGCTCTACAAAGATTACGGGATCAATCCGGTGGGCGGCTGTTTGCCGATGATGATCCAAATCCCAATTTTCTTCGGACTATTCAAGATGCTCGGCCAGGCGGTCGAATTGCGAAACGCGCATTTTTTTTGGGTGCACGATCTCTCCCAACCGGACACGGTGGCGACCCTTCCGTTGCTCGGTTATTCGATTCCGATCAACATCATCCCGCTTTGCATGGCCGCGACCCAAATCTGGCTCATGGCGATGACGCCAAAGACCGGCGACGCCACCCAGCGACGAGTGATGATGTTCACCCCGCTGATCTTTTTGTTTATCTGTTACAATTTTGCCGCGGCTTTGGCATTGTATTACACCACCCAAAACCTTTTCAGTATCGTGCAATTTTATTATAATAAACGACAGCCGCTGCCGACGCTGGAAAAGCGCGCGCCCGCCGGAAAACGAAAATAATGACGCCGAAAGAATTACTCGACACGATTCTTGGCTATCTCGGCTTCGTCGTGCAGATCGAAGAATCGCAGAACGAGGCGGGCAATTTGGTCCTGCAAATTTATACCGAGGAAAGCCGCCGCTTGATTGGACGCGACGGCGAAACACTGGAAGCGCTCCAGTTTTTGCTCAACCGGCTTCTGCAGACGAAAGACAAAGACGCACCGAAAGTTGTGGTCGATTGCGAGATGTATCGCTCGATGCGTGAAGATCGGATCGTGCAACGCGTTCGTGGTCTGGCCGAGCGTGTCCGGGCAACCGGACGTTCGCTCCAGCTCGAGCCGATGAATTCCTACGAGCGCCGCATCGTGCACAACGCTTTCAAAGATGACCCCGACATCGCAACCTGGAGTCCGTCCGATTCCGCAAGGATCAAACAAATCACTCTTTTAAAGCGTCAGGCTAAAAAAGAACCCGCGAATAAAGAGTGAGGTCGATCGGCCGCTCCGCGGACGATGCTAAAGTAATGCGGCTTCGCCGCTAAATTAACATCGAGCAAGGGACTGCTCGATCCACCTATTGATTTGGCACGAATCGCGCGGCCTCTTTCGTCTCGCCGGATTTTATTTCCGGTCGCCACCGAAACTTTTGCAAAAGCGGATTCGGTTTTCCTTCGACGACGTCCGCAATCAGCTCGCCCAAAACCGGCGCGAATTTAAATCCGTGCCCGCAGTCTCCCGTGGCAATGGTCAGATTCGGCCGGTCCGGATCCGGTGCGATCCAAAAATCTCCGTCGTTCGTGTCGCAATACATGCAGACGCGGGTGTAAACGATCGGCGCCTCGGCCAGACCGGGGATTGTCGATCTTAGAAATTTCCGTAAATCGTTCTCGTCTTCGCGGGTGACGACGCGCTCAGGAGAATCGGGTGACATCTCGCGGCCTGGCCCGTGGTTTGCAATTTTTACCACGCCCTGATTCAGCGGAAAACCGTAATAGCCGGTTGTCGAAATGTCCGCGCCGAAAAATGGAAAACGCTCCGGCAGGAAAAAATTCGGCTGCTTCGGTCGCAAATGAAAAACCGGATGCGCAGTCGAACGGAGAAATTTTTTCGTGAACGGCAGCAAGTGCGGCGTCCACGCTCCGGTGGCCATAATCACTGCGTCTGCGTTGATCGAATGTCGATCTTCCAAAACAATGCCTTCGACACGACGATCGCTTTCATCCAGCGCAGTGAACTTGGTGTGTTCGCGTAATTCAACCCCCAGCGATTTGGCGTGTTCGATGAGAGTTGCAACGACGCGCCCGCTTTCCACGTAGCCGGCATCCGGATCAAAGAAGCCATCTTGAAATCGATCCTCCGCAAACGCGGGAAAACGTTGATGGAACGTGAACGAATCGAATCGTTCGAATCGATGTCCCTGTTTTTCCAGGACCCGGCAGCTTTCATATTCAAAGTCGTCAGGCTGCATTCGGTGCTGGCAAACAAACAAAACGCCCGTTTCGTGGTAAAGCTCGATCCCGAACTTGGCATTCCATTTTCGCCAAAGTTCAATGCACCGTTCCGCGAGCGCGGTATAATCTTCGTCCGAACCGTAAGCTGCGCGGACCGCTTTGCTGATGTCGGTCGAAGCAGCCAGAGGATGGGGCAGGGGTCCGGGGTCAACCAGGATAACTTTGTGTCCGCGTCTTTTTAACTCTATCGCGGAAGTAACTCCGTTAATCCCTCCACCGACAACGATTACGGTCGCCATTTCTCAACCTGCGAATAGCTGGCGATAATGACGGTACCAATCGCTCTGAAAACGCCCCGCCGGATCGTATTTACTCTTGAGATCGAGAAATTTACTGAATTGCGGATAACAAGCGGCCACCTGTTCGCGTCTCGCAAAACGGTGATAGGTCAGATAGTAACTTCCACCTCGCGCTATCGCCAAATCGATCAGTCCCCGGAAAGACTTGGCCGATGCTTCAATGCCTGCGCTGGTGTGGAGCGTCAGCAGATTGAAGATGACACACGCATATGATTCTTTGGCCCAGGGGAGAAAACTCTCGTTGTCCTTTTCGATTAACCGCACCGTCCCGTAGATCACAAGTGTACCATTGGAACGCAGCAATTCTGCCGCTTGCGTGAGAAACTCCGCCAGCGCCGGACGCGGAACATAAATCTCGGTGATAACAAGACTGGATTCCTCGCCGCCGATCTGCGCCCGCAATTTGCGGGCGTAATCGGGCAAATAAGCGCTCAGTTGATTTGTGTCGGACCAGTAGGTCTGACCATTCGTCGACAGATAATAACTTGCGTAGCGTGCAAAAGCTTTGCCGCGGTCGGTATAAGCTAGACGCAACAAGTCGAGCCAGTCGTCATTCCGCAATTTCTTCTCCGCTTCCACCGGCTCGTCGCTCGCGAATGGTTGGTAACAGGAGAAAACACCGATCCGAAGAAAATCAGCGGATTTTTCGTCAATCGAGAATTGAAAGTCGCCGTACAAAAAATTGTCGGCGATTCGCTCCTCGAAGCGCTTGGCCAGATCTTGTGCGCGAATAATTTCGACTACACGTCGCAACTTTTGCCGCGGGACAAGTTGAAGCGTTACCCGCTCAATCAGTCCAAATAGACCATAGCCACCAATTGCAATTCGGAATAGCTCTTGGTTCTCATCGCGTCGACAGCGAATCCTTTTTCCCTCCGCATCGATCAGCGTAAAGCCGTCGATATTTGATATGAGCGGTTTCATGGTGAGGCCGCGGCCATGAACATTCGAAGACAAACTCCCACCCAACGTAAACGTATCGGCGCCGGTTTGTTTTTGTGCGATGCCCCACTGCTTCGCGCTGTCACCCTGCGTGTTCAAGTAACTACGGATCAATTCGGGCCATTGAGTACCCGCTTCCGCTTCGATCAATCCGCGTTCGCGATCGAAGGAAGTGACCCGATTTAACGAACGGGTGTCGATGCAAATGCTGTCCTGGGCAAATTGCTGACCGCCCATCGAATGTCGGCAGCCAGACACCGATATGGGCAAAGTTTTTCGCGATGCGGAACGCACAATCTCCACCAGCTCGTCGCCGGTGCGCGGGATGAGCAGTTCGCGAACGCGAGTCCGATTGAGTTGCGAATGAACATCGTTGACCCAAATCTCCGCCCGGCGGTGCGCAAAAGCGTGGGGCACAAGCGCGAAAAGCGCCGTTGTCCTTATAAATTCGCGTCGAGTTAGCATCCGGCGGGAGCTTAATTTCGTCGGTCAGATTTCAGCGAGGCAAATCGCCGCGTCGTGCGAACTGCCTATGGGCGAGAAGCGACCACACCTAAAGCAAATCATCTCACGCGTTGAACTCGAAAATGATTTTGCCGCTTCGTTTGCTTTGGGCAGCGTGCGTCACCGCCGCTTGCGCCTCATCAATCGAGTATGCCTTCTCGATTTTCGTTTTCAAAAGGCCGCGCCTGGCCATGTCGAACAGCGATTTAAATGCTTCCATTCGCTCCTGCATCGTGGCGTTGTCGTACCATTTATTGATCCAAATTCCTCGGAACCGCAGGTCTTTGAAAATAAGCAGACCGGCTGGGATCTTGAGCGGCTGCAAACTCATTGCCCCGAACGACACCAGCGTGCCTGCGAAGGCGAGA
>WNGM01008554.1_pt1 | contig 15627 bp, 12 predicted proteins | sample 5400571 | NCBI WGS metagenome assembly WNGM01 (sample SAMN13153378, study PRJNA577476) | soil metagenome | isolation source: 100 cm soil or saprolite under Garry oak tree replicate 2 | place: USA:California | collected 2016-06-15 | reverse complement strand
GGAGTGGAGAGCGGCGCACGACTCCGATGGGATATCTGCCCGATGGCGACCGCCTGATCGTCTGGGCGTCCAATGGTGGCTCGCCGACGCACCCGGGCTGGTATCACAATCTGGTGGCGCACCCGCACGTCACCGTCGAGGTCGGGACCGAGACCTTCGACGCCATCGCTGTTGTGACAGCAGGTGCGGAGCGGGATCGGCTGTGGACCCAGGGAGTGGCGGTGTATCCCCAGTTGGCCGAGGCTCAGGCGAAGACGGCCCGCCAGATCCCGGTGATCGCGCTCTCCCGACAGGCAAGCTGAAGACCAGGAGTGGCTCCCACCAACTAACTGCACAATCGCGCTCGGCTACGAGGTGCGTGACAGGCCCAGAGACACGGAACTGGTAGAATGACATCGATCTGGCATGCGCATCCTGCCCGTCACCTTGGAGGCGGAGCAGGTCGTTGTGCTGTACCGCTGTGAGGATGATGAGGCAGGGCCCTGGCTTGTGCCTCATCAAGTCGGCACGCACCCAAACGAGGCCTGTTGAGCGACAATGAGAAGGACCCTCGCCCAACGATAGTGAAAGGAAGAATCGAGGTGGAGAATATCCTCAACAAGAAAACCGCAGTCGTGTACGGAGCCGGTTCCATCGGCGGCGCTGTCGCTTCAAATCCGTCGTCGAACAGAAAGGAGTGTGGTGCGAAATGACACAGAGACCTGACGGCATAGCCACTGCCGCCCCGAACAGGCTCCCGCGTTGGGCGAGCGGGGTGGCCTACGCCGTGTGCGGCTGGGCGTTCGCGTTTGCCGCGCTGAGCTGCTACTGGGCGCTGGGAGGGACGGTAGGCACGCAGACCATCTCACCGGCCATCGTCGCGCTCGCTCGTGCCCACGATCCCCTGGTGTATGCAGCGCTGTGGCTGGGCGCCCTCGTCAAAGTCATCAGTGGGGTGGTCGTGCTGGCGCTGATCCAGCCCTGGGGTAGGGTGATTCCCCGCTGGCTCCTCCTCATGCTCGCCTGGGGAGCGGGGACGCTCTTGTTCGTGCATGGGGGCCTCTTCTTCGTCGTGGGTGTGCTGGCGTTGAGTGGGACGATCCGCGTCGGGACTCCTCTGTTGGTGCTGCGCTGGTACACGTTCCTGTGGGGGCCGTGGTGGCTGGCGGGGGGCATCCTGTTCCTCCTGGTGGCCTGGATCGTCCTGCGCAGATCGTCGAAGGGGCGCGCGGGCCTCGCTTTCAGCGCCCTCGGGGTGGGCGCAGCACTCGTCCTGCTCCTCCTGAGCGGCGGAACCATCGGCTAAGTGGGCAAGAGCGTGAAGGTTCGACGCCATTCGTCACTCGGCTATCTCAGTCCAGTTGTGTTTGAGCAAGTGAGGGGTTAACCCGAAGGTTTCTATGGTGACCCCTCAAAGAGGTGAATCAGGAAAAACAAACTGGACAGTAACAGAACCTCCTAAGAAAAAGGGATAGTGTTATACTTCAACAGCGAAGGAGGAGAGTTGAAGGAATGAGCAACAATAGTAACGCATTGAGGAGGGCGAGATGAAACTGATCGTATTCGGCGCAAACGGCGGAGTAGGCAAAGAAGTAGTGACACTGGCGCTGCAGGCAGGCCACGAAGTAGTTGGGGTGGTACGCGGGCCAGTCGTGGCAAGTTCGGAGCGCCAAGGGTTGCACATGGTTGAGGGCAGTATCACCGACGCTGTCTTCGTTGCCGACATCGTGAAAGGTGCTGACGTCGTTATCTCTACGATCGGAGCCTCCGATTCCAAACACCCCGTCAGCCTCTATTCACGAGTTGCTCAAGCGCTCGTAGGCGCTATGAAAGGCGCCCCACATCAGCGCTTAATCGTGCTCTCGGCGGGAGGGGCGACGATTGAGAAGAACGATCCGCTGCTCTTCAGGCTCATTTTTAAGCCACTCCTTCAACGAGTTTTTCACTACCTCTATGAGGATATGCTGCGGATGGAGAGGGTCTTGGAAACTTCAAACCTAGACTGGACGATTCTGCGGCTGTCTTACCTCAACAATAAGCCTGGAAAGGGTGTCTATCGGACCGCGCATAATGCTGCAGTGCGGTATGGCTTTTCGATCAATAGAGCCGATGTTGCTCATTACATTGTGGGACACCTCGCTGATCCGCAGGACTCTCGCCAATACGTTTGCATTGCGTATTAATTTTCCCCTGGAGGGATGGAGGGATAGAAGGAAAGCACATGACCCCATCTTTATCGGTCAATGCCGGGTCGGACAGTTTATGGTTCTTCCGCAGGCTCGTTGATGCGAAATGTGGTATACTACAGAACCGAACACATTCTTCCAGCAAGACATTTTCCTGATGCGATTCGAGCCGATGACCATTCTTCCCGACCTTTCCGACCTTGTGATTGAGCAAGTGCGTATGACCACTGAGGTGACCATAGCGGTGCGTGCAGCTTCTCCAGCAGCCCCATGCCCGTGTTGTGGAACCATCTCCAAACGGATACAAAGCCGTTACAGACGCACCGTACGCGATCTGCCAGAAAGTCGGACGTCCTGTTCATCTGGTGATTCACGTGCGCCGCTTCTTCTGTCAAGAGTGCACATGTATTCGCAAAATCTTTGCCGAACGCTTTCCTTCCCTCACGTTGCCGCGTGTCAAATTCACCCTACGCTTACAAGAGGCGCTGCGAGAGATGGGCTTTGAACTCGGCGGGCAGGCGGGCGCACGCTTGGGCAAGAAACTGAGCTATTCAGGGAGCCCCGATACCATTTTACGCCTGGTCAAACGAGCCGAACTGCCTCCTGCCTCAGCCCCACGCGTGGTGGGGCTGGATGATTGGTCGTGGAAACGCCGCCTGCGCTATGGAACGCTGATCGGCGATCTGGAAAGCCGCAAACCTCTCGATGTGTTAGCTGATCGGTCGGTCGAAACTGTCTCCGCGTGGTTTGAGAAGCATCCCAGTGTAGAAATCGTGAGTCGAGATCGCTCTTCCGAATACGCGGCTGCCATCAAGAAAGGGGCCCCACAGGCCATTGAGGTGGCAGACCGATGGCATTTGGGGAAGAATTTAGCAGAGAGTATCGAGACACTCTTAGCCCGCTGCCGGGCCGAAATTCGACATGCCTTGCAAGGAGAGACCATGTCAGAGCAAAAGCGAGCAGAGACGGAACCACGGCTGGAGGAAGAAAAGCGCCCTGCTCGCTCGCGTCGTGAGGAACAGGCTCGTCTTGCTCGACGTGCTCAAAAACTGGATCGCTATGAGCAAGTGCTTGAACTTCGTGACCAGGGGTTGACGGCAGCCGACATTGGCTCCCGCATTGGCATATCAGGACGAACGGTGCAGCGATGGTTGGCCCATGGCTCCTTTCCAGAAGCCAGACGGCGGCGCAGACGACCCAGCCTCATCGATCCGTATGAGCGGTACGTCCTCCAGTGGTGGCAACAGGGAAACCGCACTGGCTTACAGCTCTATCGAGAACTGACCGCCCAGGGATACAAAGGTTCATCCAAAGCCATGTATCGGTATCTGGAGAGGCTACGAACACCTCAATGGCACGCATTAGGGTCGTCGTCCTCGTCGAAACGACAAAGGCGGAAGAGGGTCCTGGCTTCGCCCGCACCACTGGAAAACTTCTCTGCACAGCGTGCCACCTGGCTGTTTGTGTGTCAACCAGAGAAGCTGGATGAGACACAGCATAATGAACTGGCGTTGATCAGACAAGCCAGCCCCAGTGCAGAGGCCGCTTACCGTCTGGCACAAGCGTTCATGCAGATGATCCGAGAGCGGACCGGGCACCAACTGGATGCCTGGCTCAGCTCGGCAGAGGCGAGCCGTTTGCCTGAGTTCCAGTCGTTTGCCAAAGGGATCCAACAAGACAAAGCGGCTGTCCTTGCAGGATTAACCTTCCGTGGAGCAATGGGCCTCTCGAAGGCCATGTGAACCGACTAAAGCTCATTAAAAGGAGTATGTATGGGAGAGCGAAACTGCGTCTTTTGAGGCAATGTGTGCTTCGTTCTCCCTCAAAAAAGAGAAAAAGCATCGTGGCACAAGTCGCATAAGAGGGCTCTCTGCTGTCTGAGAAGTTCCTCTTGGGGGATCGCTACGTAAGGTGTTAGGAACCGCAAAGGACGTGGGGTCCGAGCATGATCAAAGATTGGCGGGCTGGATCAGCTGCCCGAGCACTGGGCTGGGTTGTTTCTTGGTCGAGAAAAGTCCCGGCCGGGATGTCGAGAATCGGGCGCTCGCTCCGACCAAGGGGTGAGCGCCCGACCTGGGCGCCGTCAGAAAAGGAGACCGAAAGGAGATCGAAATGAAGTACATGATCATGATGTTCGGGGGTCTGGGCGCCACGTTGGAGACTCGGACGCCTGAGTGGATCACGAGCATGCACCAGTTCATGCTGAAGCTGGACGGGGAGCTGAAAGAGGCAGGCGAGGTGGTGGCAAGCCACGGCCTCGTTGACCCGAGCCAGGCGAAGACCGTCCGCTTCCAGAACGGTGTCCCGGTGCCGACCGACGGGCCGTTCGCCGAGGTCAAGGAATCGCTGGCCGGCTACTGGATCGTCGACGTGAGCGAGGATCGGGCAATCGAGATCGCGTCCCAGGTGGTCGCGTTCATCGAGTACCCCATGGAAGTTCGGCGGATCATGGACGAGGCGCCGGAACTGTGAACGCGGACCCCCGGATCGAGGATCTGCGGCGCGAGTTCGCGCCGCAGATCCTCGGCACGCTGGTGCGCCGGCACGGGCAGTTCGCCGCCTGCGAGGACGCCGTACAGGAAGCGCTGCTCGCGGCGGCGCTGCAGTGGCCGACCGAGGGGGTGCCGGACCGGCCGCGGTCCTGGCTGCTGACCGTGGCCAGCCGGTCGCTGGTCGACGAGTGGCGCAGCGAGAGCGCGCGGCGCCGCCGTGAGGAAACCCTGGCGGCGCTCGAGCCAGCCGCCGATCAAGAGGACACCGGCCACTGGCCTGCCGACCAGGACGATACGCTCGTGCTGCTCTTCCTGTGCTGCCACCCCGCGCTATCACCCCCGTCGCAGCTCGCCCTCACGCTGCGTGCCGTCGGCGGCCTGACGACCACGGAGATCGCAGCCGCGTTCCTGGTTCCCGAGGCTACGATGGCGCAGCGCATCAGCCGGGCCAAGCAGCGCATCAGGAGCGCCGGGGCCAGGTTCGAGTTCCCACCCAGGCCGGTCGAACGGCTCGGCGTGGTCCTGCATGTGCTCTACCTCATCTTCAACGAAGGGTACACGACCAGCTCGGGGCCGGTGCTGCACCGGGTCGACCTGACCGCCGAGGCCATCCGGCTCGCGCGTCTGCTGCACCGCCTGAGGCCTCGCGAGGGCGAGGTCGCCGGGCTGCTCGCGCTGATGCTGCTGACCGACGCACGCCGAGCGGCCAGGACTGACGCCGCCGGGTCGATCGTGCCCCTCGACGAGCAACGCCGGGAGCTCTGGGACGGAGCTTCGATCGCCGAAGGCGTGGCGCTGGTCACCAGGACCCTGGGCACCGTCCCGGTCGGTCCTTACCAGCTGCAGGCGGCGATTGCCGCGGTGCATGACGAGGCTCCGACCGCCGAGGAGACGGACTGGCCGCAGATTCTCGCGCTGTACGAGGTGCTCGGCCAAGTGGCGCCGGGACCGCTGGTCACGCTCAGCCGCGCGGTCGCTCTGGCCATGGTGCACGGCCCGAAGGCCGGGCTTGCCCTGCTCGGCACGCTCGATGCGGACGACAGGATGGCGCATACGCACCGCCTCGAGTCCGTGCGTGCGCACCTGCTCGAACGTGCGGGTGACACGGTCGCAGCGCACGAGTCCTACCTGCGGGCGGCCAGGATGACCGCGAGCGTGCCCGAGCAGCGCTACCTCGCGCTTCGCGCGGCCCGGTTGCACCATCTCGCGCCGCCTACCGACCCGGCGGGTTGACCCGGCCGTTACACCCCAGCCGCCCTTTGGAACTGAGCAAGAAAGATCTTGGGAAGAGGCAAAAGCTGCATGAGGCCGCTTTCCGTACTCAAGGGCCTCATGCAGCTTTTGCGACTGAAAGGGCCGACTTGTGGGAGCCCATGCACGGCGGTTGAGACGCCGTATGACTCCAAAGAGTAGCGACTTCACCTGAAGCAGGAACTGACCAGGCAAGCATTTCGAGCAAAATACTCACGTCCTTTGCGGCTCCTGACACCTTACGTAGCGATCTCCCTTGGGGAGGGCGATATCGCTTTGAGCACCATGAGCATGGAGTGTACCCATAAACGGCTGAGCTTCATGTGGATCGAGATGGGTTGTATTGGAGTCTCCTGGACTCTTTCGCTGAGCAGGAATGCGGTGATGTTCTGAGAAACCGGAGCAGGGCAAGTCTACAGGGATGTCAAGCCCTGATTTTTGTTTGAGAAGTCTCTCAGAGATACCGGGCCGCAAAGTGTTCTATGAGGCGCTGCTTCATTTCCTCTCACATCATCGGGGCTGCGGAAGAACCAGAACATGGGTAATGTCGCACGATTCTCTTCGTCTGCAGAAGCCTGAGAAGGCAGGATACCTGCTAGAGAGGTCTGAGGATGTAGCCTAACCCTCGAAGTGAATACACACTCAGCCCAAAAGATCGTAGTCCGGACCCAATGCTGGCAATCGCTGCGCGCACAGGTCGTATGGACACTTCCCACTCCTCTTGGAGTTGCTTATGGGCTGCTTCCAGAGAAAGAGGAAAAAGGCTGGTCAGCAACACCTCGTAGGGGCAATAGTCGGGATAGGCCTGTAAAAGCGAGAGTAGGACCCGCATCCCATTCGGCGAAAATTGCTCTTGCGTAACAATGCGCGCTCCGCCCCCAACTTCTATATAGAGCAGTGAGGCCGTGCGCATTGCCGGATTCAAGACCAGGGTATGGTTGTCTCGCAGCAGTCCAGGCAAGGAGAAGTGAAGAAGCCCATCATCATGCTCCCCTTTGCCCTGAGGTCCATCATCGCCATTTCTCATGAGATGATGCGGCAGGCACCCTTGCCTTCTGGCATAGAGGTGGAACGCCGCGCCTCCTTTCCGATGTATCGCGGTCTCAGTTGATTGCTTCTCATTGAGAATCATCCTGAAACCCTCGTGCCCGTATCTCGGTAAGAACGACCTGGCAGCTTCGGAAGGCGCGAAACGAAGCAATCTCCTGGACGGGATGAAGAAGAAATCTTCTGCCCCCATCCACTATTTTCCAGGCAACGAATGGGAAAAGACAGGAAACATCATGCACCCAGTCCAGGCTCCAGGGCTACCGTCGTTAGAGGTGGGATAGTCCAGCGAAACTGATGAGTTACCTGGAGGTAACCCGGTCTTTTCTGTAGTATCTTGTTACCTAAGCGTTTTATTACCTTCAACCCACTACAAGGCCACTCATGAATATGCTTCCATGAAGTGCATACCTGCTTGGAAAATAACTTCCTTCCTAGTGCAAGTTCAGGGAACCACCTGTGCAAGTGATTCAGAAGGATCGTACATCCCAGGGTAATGAGCAGTTGGCGCATCTTGCACAACAGGTTTTTTGAACCTGCACTAGTCTGCTCATTGACGCGAATTTCGCATAAAAAGTCAAAAATATTTACTTATTCAAACACATTCTAGAACTTAAGTTCCAAAATAAGTATACGAATCCATGAGGAGCTTGTCAACATATAGGCCCATGTTTGCTACTCCATCATTACAACTCTCGCTATCCAGGGAGTGTGCCTTTTTCAAGATTGCACATCTAGACTGACATAAACTCAGGTGTTACAGGGAGTCAAGCTTTTTTTCGCGTTGATACATATAGAGTGAGACGCAGTGGTTGGCGCATCTTCTGTTTGGCCGTGCCACGATTGTATCCAAGTCTAGTCGTGCCGATTGCAAAAAAAGCTTGACTCCCTGTGTTATCTTCAGGCGAAGATGCTTCGTGATAGCAGTCTGGGAGGGGCTTCGCTCTCATTTTGGCGGCAATCGACGCAATCCGGTTGTGTCTCATTCTACTTGTGCAAACATCAAAAAGGCTCACTCCCTGCTATCCTGACCGGAACTGGAGCCTCTTCAAATTTCAACCGCGCAGTATGATACCAGATACAATGCAGGTAGGCTAAGCACGCGACCTCACCAGCATTCCCTTGCCGCCTCGTGAATGAACATCCTCTCCTATGCGCCATAATGTCTCTTTTTTCGACAACAAGTATCTGCAAAAACACTGTACACCGCTCTCTCTTTTCACACCGGCCATCCTCTACACTAACATCTGGCAGGGCTTTCATGTAGAGATGCACCACGTAGTGCCGGAAGGAGCAAGTAACGTGAGACAGGTGTTGAGCAGATGCAGGAAGAGTATCTATGGCATGCGATTCCCCTTTTCACCGGCGCAGCCCGTCACAGGTCATCTCCCAGCTGGATCAGCGGGTGATGGCAGCAGCCTGGCAGGGCCATCCACGCATCCCTATCCGTACCGTTTCCTGCTCCTGATCGTCCTCCTCCTCATCGGATTGTACGTACTGGCCGGGTCCGGCGCTCGGGCAGTTGGAAGTTCCACACCCACGACAGCTCAGGCCACAGCGCTCTCTGCAAGTGCTCCGGTACGGCCGCGCCATCATCTCGGGATTCAGGCCGGTGGAGGGGGGGGAGTATCGCATCCGGCTACTGCACCCGCCATCTGCCTGCCCACCGACCTGACCTGCCTGCTCAACCAGGCAGCGCAATGGGTAGCCAAGGCGATTTTTTCCGTCATCCAGCCGATTGTCGACACGATCGACCAGAACTCGCTCAATTTCATCACGCAGACCCCACCTGCTGGCACCTACGCAAATGCGACGGTAATGCAGTTCACCACCTGGTCTCTCAGCGTGGTAGACGCGGCGGTGGCGGTCTTCGTTGTGATCGCCGGCTACAATCTCATGATCGCTCGCCAGATCGGGGCAAGCTACCAGGGCATCATGGAATTCCTGCCGCGTATCGCCCTGGCGGTCCTGGCTGCCAACCTCAGCCTGTTCTTTATCCGCTTCTTCATTGATCTGGAGAATGCACTCTGCCAGGGGGTGACCGACCTGTTCGGCCTCACCTTCCTGACCAACACCATTGTGGGCATCTTTCACGGGAACCTGGCCGGTGCGGGACTGCTCGTCTTTCTCCTGGCCATGATCCTGGGTGTGATGAATCTACTGCTGGCCGGACAGATGCTGCTGCGGTTGGCGCTGCTCGTCCTGCTCATGGTGCTGGCCCCACCTGCTTTTCTGTGCTGGGGGCTGCCACAAACGCAGGGGTATGCCCGTCTCTGGAGTTCCACCTTTGCTGCCACTGTCTTCGTGCAGTTTTTCCAGGTGGCTGCCCTGGCGCTAGGTGCCATGCTCATTTCCTACATCAGCGCCGCTCACCTGCTGAGCCTGGATAGCACCGTTCTCACGCTGCTCGTGAGTCTCGCCGTGCTCTACCTCGTATTGCGCATCCCGGGCATGCTGCATGTCTACGCCTTACGCCCCATTGCTGAAGCAGGACCGGCTGCCCTGCGAGCAGCGCAAGGAACTGCCGAGTACGTCGCCGGGACGGCGGTGCGCCTTGTCGCGCTCGCGTAGCAAGAAGGAGACAGGAGGGAGAAAGCCATGCTGAAACTGCTGGGTGGACTGGGAAGCCTGGGCGTTGCTGTTGTGGCTGCCCTACTGCTGCTGGTTGCCATCTTCTCTGTGCAGTTGTCCGGCTCCACAACAGGAGGTGGGCCATGTCTCCCCTCGTCGACAGGCAGCGCCGGAACAGGAAGCTGCCCGGGCAATGGTGCCATCGTAGCACAGGCAGCCCGGGCAATGGCGCCGCACTTGCATGGCAATCCCGATGCCTGGTACGACACAGGGATGCCGCAACCCGTGTTGCGGTATTGGGCACACACCTGTCCCCCTGGCTCGGGCTGCTGGATCGATTGGCAAGAAGGCAGCTTGCAGTGTGTCCTGTTCGTCATCGGAGCCTATGCTCTCTCGGGCTCACCGCTCCCTGCCGCAGGCAATGCTATCGACTTCTGGTCGCTGTATCAGCATCGCCCCGGCTGGATGGAGATTCCCTCCGCTACAGCGCCCCCGGAGCAGCGGGGTCTGCCTCTGCCGGGCGACATCATGGTCTGGTCCGATCCACCACCACGTGTTGGTCATGTGGCCATTGTCGTGGGGGTCAAACCACCTGCGGGTGGCAAGAACGGCTCGGTGACCTTCGCCGAGGCCAATGGTCCGGGAGCGCTGGTCACCGAAACGTTGCTGCCCGATCTCACGGTCGTCACCTGGTCCAATCCCGTTCCCTACACCGTGCTCGGCTACATTCGTCCGCTCATCCCTGGTGGAGGAAACGCAGCGCAGCGCCTGGTACGCCTCTCACAGCTGGATCCCGGTCAGTATGACTCGGCCACCGAATACAACACCTGGGCCTACTCAGCCTGCTCGGCCGCCGCTATGACCGAAGTGCTCAACGCCTATGGCGGGCACTACCGCATCCACGACATTCTGACTGTTGAGGCCAAGCGCGGAGATATTACACCTGCACTTGGATTGGTGCGCAACAGCGGGATTGCGGATACGGTCGCGCAATTTGGTTTTCGCACGTCCTGGGGCTTCTCGCTCACCCTCGACGAGATCATTGCGATGGCACATCAGGGAACGCCCGTCATCGTGGATTTCCCGCCGCACCGCTATGCCGGTGGCCACATACTGGTCGTGATCGGGGGGACCGCTACGACGGTCTCCGTGGCCGACTCGTCTGGACACAACTATACCGTACTCTCACGGCGACAATTCCTGCAGTGGTGGGGTGGCTTTTCGGCCATCGTGACACCCCGGTCGGGTTAACCTGAAGGGATTGCCGCGTCTTGTCGGCAGCGAAGAAAGGACAACCTCTATGAGATGGCTCTTGATCCATGTGCTCAGCCAGATGCCCCTGGTGCTTGGGAGCATCTCGCAGTTCTTCGCGAATCTGCAAACCGATGTGGTGGCCTTCGCTCTGGCCGCCAGTACGTTCTTCTTCGTCTGGGCAGCGCTCTTGTACATGACCTCGGGCGAGAATCAGCGGCGCATCGATTACGCCAAAACATCACTGTATGCAGCACTCACCGGCCTGGCCCTGGCTTTGCTGGCCGGGACTATTGCAGGCCTGGTCAATGCAGCTGCATCAGGCCAGTGACGACTCCCGCGTATAGGCAGCAATCACCTTATTCCAACTGAAGGAGAAAGCGAGGTAAGACATGCGAGCATCCCACAAAGTGCCAACGCATATGCATATTCCAGACAAGGTCGTGTTCGGACTGACGGCGCGGCAATTACTCATTCTCCTCATCGGCTGCAGCGCGGGCTACGACCTGTGGCTCCAACTGCATATGCTGAACCCCTACCATGCGGTGAGTTTGCTAGCACGGGTGAGTATCGCGCTGCTGCCGGTAGCCGTGGCGCTAATCCTGGCTCTGATTTCAGTTGCCGGTCGCCCCCTGGAGGTCTGGTTCCTGGTGCTCTTGCGCTACCGGCAACGGCCCCGCCTGTATGTCTGGCGCAGCGTCCGCACCCGGCAGCCGGAAGAGCCCACCGCCATGCGTGCAGTTGTGGGTGATCAAACAGATCTAGAAAGCGAGCAGGCGTTTGGTAAAGCGTTCGTCTAAACAAACAGCGTCGGAACGAGGCAGCGTGCAGGAGGAGTTCGTGCGGCTGCGGGAAGTCTCTCAGACTGTCCTCTGCCTGACCTCTGCGTCCAGCCCAACGAAGCGAGAGTACCGGGCCATCCTGGAGGTCTCCTCCACCAACTACACGCTCAAGTCGGAGGAGGAGCAAGACCTCATCATTGCGGGCTATCGCGCCTTTCTCAAAGCGCTGGCCTTTCCCATCCAGATTCTGGTGCGCAGCCAGCAGCTGGATCTGAGCCCGTATGTGCAGCACCTGCAGGATGCCTCTACAACCCCGGCTCTTGACCCGATGTGGCGGGACCTGGCCGACTCCCACGCGCAGTTTGTGCAAGAACTGGCGGCGCGGCGTACCCTGCTCGAGCACCGCTTCTATCTCATCCTGCCTTCCGATCAGGGACCGGGGATGAAGCAGGCGCCATTCTCCGGGTTACTGTCCCCAGGAGGCAAACGCAGGCGTGCGCGCCTCACGGCGGAGACGCTGGAGAAAGCGCAGCAGCAGCTTGAACTGCGGGCGGAGGTGGTGATGCAGCAGTTGGCTGCCCTCGGATTGCACTGCCGTCGGCTCGCAGGTGAGGAACTCATCGCGCTCTACTATAGCTGCCTCACACCAGAACGAGCCATCCATTACCCGCTGCCTACCCAGGCCGCTGCTGCAGTGGGGCGACCAATACAGGTCAAAGAGCGTCAGCAGGTCAACACACCTCCTGCTCTGCGTTCACCTGGTGCGTCGCAAGAGTCGTCGAAAGCGGTACATTCCTCTGCTGCATTCCCTCTGCCGCCTCACTCCTCAGGGAAGAGGCAACCACCACCCCGGGCATCTGTTCCCCAACCTGATCTGCTCCATCTGGCCGACCTGCTGGCTCCGGCCAGCGTGGAGGTGACACGCGAGAGCATACGCCTGGAGGATGAGTACGCCCGTGGCATCGCGGTGACGAACTTCCCGCGGGAAGTCTCCCCCGGCTGGCTGGCACCCCTGCTCCTGCACGATGAGATCACCGAGATCGTGTTCCACGTGCATCCGCAGGACAATGCCTCGATGCTGCGCCAACTGCTGCGACGCAAGAATGAGTACCAGTCCTCGCGCCGGGTCAATGAACGGCGCGGGCGCATGGAAGACCCGGAGATGCAGGTGGCCGAACAGGATGTCGATGCACTCATTAGCCAGCTCGCCAGTGGCGAAGAGCGCGTCTTTGACGTGGGCTTCTATGTGATTGTACGTGCCTCCGACCGGCGCAGCCTGGATGAACGTACCGAACGCATGATGGCTGTGCTGAGAAACCTGTTCCTGCTTGCCAGGCCTACCACCCTGGAGCATGTCCCGGCCTTTCGTTCCTTTTTGCCTGAGGCACGCGACGAGTTGATGCGCACATTCACCCTGGATTGTAGCAGTCTGGCCACCGCCTTCCCCTTCATCAGCAACTCCCTCTATATGCCAACCGGTGTGCTGGTGGGGATCACGCCCAATGGGGAACCCGTGGTAATCGATGAATGGGATGAGTCCCTGGACAACCCGCACGAATTTTGCGGGGCCATTACCGGAGCCGGCAAATCCTATCTCTATAAAATTCGCATCATGCGCGAGCTGCTGCAGCACCGCACGCAGGGCTTGCAGGTCGTGGTCATTGACCCGGAGAAGGAGTACGAGGACCTGTGCCTGGCCCTTGGTGGAGACTATATACGACTGGCGCCCGGGTCCGAGCAGCACCTCAACCCCTTCGATCTGCTGCCTCAGGGTACCAACATCAACGCCTACGTCTCGGACCGCAGCCGGGGCGATCGCCTGGCCGACAAAGTGCAGGCGCTGCATGCGCTCTTCGACATCATGCTGTCCGACCGGGGACCTGGAGGCGTCACCACGCTCACAGCGCGGGAGAAAGGCCTGCTCGATCGGGCCATCTACGAAACGTACCGCAAGGTCGGCATCACCGCTGACCCCCGCACGCACGACCGCCAGGTGCCGCTCGTGCGTGACTTATATGACGTGCTGAGGAGCAACGTGTGTGGCAAGGATGAGTATGGGCTTGCCGACCGCCTCTACCGCTACGTCCATGGCAGCCTGGCAGGTCCCTTTCAGGCGCCCACGGATGTGGCACTGGACAGCCATCTGGTGGTCTTCGATATTCGCGACATGTCTGGGGAACTGCGCCCCATCGGCGTCTTTTTGATCACCGATTTCGTGTGGACGCAGGTGCTGCACAGCTACCGGCCCCGCAAGCTCTACATCGACGAAGCCTGGTCGCTCATCCAGCACCCCGAAGGTGGTCGCTTCCTGGCCAACCTGGCACGGCGCGCACGCAAGCGCTATCTCGCGCTGGTCACCATCACGCAAAATCCGGAACTGTTTGCCAACGATGAATGGGGCAGCGTGGTGGCCGCCAATGCCGCGACCAAAGTGCTCAAGAAGCAGGACCGTACCAGCGCCGATGCCATTACCTCGCGCTTCCAACTCACCGGCGGAGAGCGGCAGCGATTACTTACATTTGGCAAACATGAAGCGCTGCTGCTCTCCGGTGGCAAGCGGGTCATCATCCACATTGAGGCCAGCCCACTGGAGCACCGGCTTGCAACCACCGATCCACGCGAACTGGCGCGTCGCCGCGAAGAGGAGCAGAAGGGCCCACTGGCACACCGGTTCGTACAACAGGCTGACCAGAAGCCCGCAGACATGACTGGCAACGGCCATCACCATCCTCAGGTATCCGGCGCGCAGGCCCCTGGGAAGCCGAGCAAGCACATGAGAGCTATGAGACGGCGAGGAAGGACCTGAGGATGGTGCTGCAGGCTGTTTCTATAGAAGGAGATGCACACATGGCTGCACAGCAGTCACTGCTACGACAGGTGATACCACCACGCAGCGCGAGCAACAGGGATATAGCAGCGCTCGAAACGGTGATGCAGGGCTTGGCGCTGGGTGTCCGGCACCCGGTCGCCCTGGAGATTGCCAGGACAGTGCGGGGGCGGCAGTTTCTGCTGCGCGCAACGTCGCCTGCCGCATTGGAGCATCTCACTGCCCAGGTTCAGGCGCGCTACCCGCAGGCCAGCATACAGCCGTTCACCGATGACCCGCTGATTCTTGGACCAGAGGAGACGGTCACAGCGGCCGAGTTGCGACCGGGGGCGGCCTCGTACCTGCCGTTACGATCCTGGCGCGAGCGGGAACTGCCGGTTGCAGGCACCGACCCGCTGTTGGGACTGCTGGCAGCCGTGAGTCACGTGCCTGCGCACAAGCGCGTGATTGCCCAGCTCGCGCTCGTGCCCCTCTCACCCACCTGGTCTCAGGGGCACCGGCGCAGGGCGGTGGAACATCCGCTGGAGCCTGAGCGGCAGCGGCAGCGAAGAAGCATGACCACATCTGGTTCATCTGCTCCCAGCACTGCCGGAATCATCGCGATGGGCATGCTGGTCGCCCTGCTCTTGCTCTGGTACCGCTTTTCACAGCGGCTGCCATCCTGGATCGTGCATGCAGGAGCGCTCCTGCTCCATGGCAGGAACCCGCATCTCTCCTCCTCGCAGACAATGCTGCTGGTTATTGGCTTGATGGCCATTGCCACAGCGGTCCTGCTGTTGCTGTTTATGATCAACTGGCTGCTGCGCCATCTTAGACACACATCGATCTACGATATGCGCCTGGTGGCTGAGAAGACAGGGCGGAGCGCCTACCGCGCACGCCTGCGCCTGTTCGTCATCACAGCTCCTGAAGTCGCTGAAGGGGAGGTGGCGGAGGAAGGGTCTGTGGAACGTCCCCCACGTCGCGAGTTCTCCCTCATCCTCCATCCGCAAGAGATCTCGCTCACTCGTATCAAACGTGCCTTCCAGCACTGGAGGCACTCGTTCCGTCGACAGCGCCAGCGTATCCAGGCCGAGGTGTCGGTGCTGGAGCGCCTGATGTCCGCCTACCGGCAATACCATACTGCAGCGGGCGGCTACTTTGTGCCCCATCGTCTCTCGGGAAGGGAAGCGCGACGCTTGCTCATACGGCGTACTGGCCTTGCTCGCTTCTTCACCGGATGGGAGCAGGGCCTGCGCCGA
>WNGM01003766.1_pt1 | contig 15629 bp, 18 predicted proteins | sample 5400571 | NCBI WGS metagenome assembly WNGM01 (sample SAMN13153378, study PRJNA577476) | soil metagenome | isolation source: 100 cm soil or saprolite under Garry oak tree replicate 2 | place: USA:California | collected 2016-06-15 | reverse complement strand
GTGCAGGCTACTCCAGCACGGCCTGAGAGGCGCGCGTAGCCATCGGCCATGAAGCCTGCCCCCTGCTCATGACGAGCAAGGATATGACGCAGGCCTGTTTCACCGCGCATGGCGTCGTAGAGGGATAGCGTGTGTACGCCTGGGATACCAAAGATTGTATCGACGCCGTGCGCGCGTAGAGTGGCAATGACTGCCTGTGCTCCCGTCAGATGTGGCATGTTGTTAGCTGCCTTTCAATGTGAAAATAGAGCCTTCTTTCTCGAAGACAAAGGAAGCTCCCATCATTATATATCGAATGGACCTCCTATGGAGCTTCTCTGATACCAGTGCCCACATGCAATGTCCTGAGCATGCGTTCGGCGGCGTCGCTCATCAGAGGGGCTGCGTGCTCCATCGCGTATGCCAATGTTACGGGACCAGGAGGAAGGACTGCCACGGCATCGACGCCAAGCGTATATATGGATTGGTAGTTGTCGCCCAGGCTGCCAGCCAGCGCCAGGACGGGAAGACTGTGACGCTTTGCAACTGCTGCTACGGCTCCAACGCTCTTGCCGTAAGCGGTCTGGCTATCGAGTTGTCCCTCGGCTGTTATGACCAGGTTCGCAGAGCGCACTCGTTCTTCAAGTCTCACTGCTTCCAGTACGATCTGCGCGCCGGGACGCAGCGTTGCTCCAAGGAAAGCGATCAAACCCGCGCCCAGGCCACCAGCGGCGCCTGCTCCGGGTACATCACGTACAGAGCACCCGAGGTCGCGTTCGATGATCTGCGCGTAATGAGCGAGCGCCTCGTCCAGTTGTACGACCATCTCAGGGGTTGCGCCTTTTTGCGGGCCATAGACTGCCGAGGCTCCCATGGGGCCACACAGGGGGTTGTTGACGTCGCAAGCGACTTCGAAGGTGCATGCATGCAAACGTGGATCCATGGTTGTAGTTGAGATACGGGAGAGGGCAGCGAGTGCTGCCCCTCCAGGCGCGATCTCTTGTCCATCTCCGGTGAGAAGCGAAACCCCCAATGCTTGCGCCATGCCCGCGCCGCCGTCGTTGGTCGCGCTGCCGCCAATGCCGATGATGAAGCGACGGCGGCCGCGCTCCAGCGCGGCCAGGATCAACTCTCCCACGCCATAGGTCGTGGTGATACGCGGGTCGCGCTGGTCGGGGGGGACAAGGGGTAAGCCAGAACTCGCTGCCATCTCGATCGCCGCAGTGCGTCCATCGCCAAGCAGGCCAAAGAAAGCTAAAACGGGCTCACCGAGTGGACCTGTCACCTTTTGCTGCACAATTTCCCCACCTGTAGCATCTACCAGTGCCTGGACCGTACCCTCGCCTCCATCGGCAACAGGCACAATCTCGATCTCTGCTTCAGGATAGACAGTTCGCACACCCTGTGCGATGGCCTCTCCGGCCTGTGCTGCCGTGAGGCTGCCTTTAAGCGATTGAGGAGCAATGACGATACGCATGCGTACACCTCCATTAGGATGGAAGACATGGTATATACTGGTCCGTATATTCATTCTACTTTGTTTCCGGCCCGCTGTCGATTCCATAGCGATTAGAGGACGAAAGCTTGCAAATACATTGCATGATTCAAGGTAATTTTAAAATAACACCGTTTGCCTGATATGAGAAGGTTTCTATCTGACTAAGCACGGATTGCCGGTAGGTTGTCTCCTAAACGAGTGTGTCATATAGTTTCTACCTGAGCAAAAAGATACTGATATTATCTCCTAAAAGTATACCTTCTTATTTAATCCCTTCCAAACGGTAATATGCCAGGGTCTGATAATTTCTGCCTTGTCAAGATATCATATGACGTGATAGCCTATTTCTTATTAGCTGGAGGAGATAACAATGGATGAAACTCCGTGGTACAAGACGTTCTTCGGCGAAGATTACTTGCGCATCTACAGTTTTTTGACACCTGAAAGGACAGGGCGTGAGGTGGATGGTATTGTCCGCCTACTGGACCTGCCCCCCGGTAGTGCAATCCTCGACCTATGCTGCGGGCATGGACGACATGCTCTCGCCCTTGCTAAACGAGGCTACCGGGTCACGGGCCAGGACTTGAGCGAGGTGTTCTTACAACGCGCTCAAGCTGAGGCGGAGGCGCAGGGTGTCCAGGTGCGCTGGCTGCAAAGCGACATGAGAATGATTCCTTTCGAGAGCGAGTTCGACGCTGTTATTAACATCTTCACAGCCTTCGGCTACCTGGAAAACGAAGATGAAGATCAGCAGGTGCTCCAGCAGGTACACAAAGCACTCAAACCTCATGGCCTCTTCCTGCTTGAGACCATGCATCGAGAGTTCCTGCTACGAAACTTTGCCGCCAGTGAGGTCTCCCGGCATGCAGACGGCCTCATTGTGCTGGAGGAGCGAGACTTTGACCTGCTAACCAGTCACAGTCATGTCCAGGTGACAATGCTCTCCCCTGATGGGCTGCGTCGCGAGTACGCTCATTCGGAGCGCCTCTACACGCTGACAGAATTGGCGCGTATGCTGGCAATGGTGGGGCTACATGTACAAGCATACTATGGCAGCCTGGACGGCAGCCAGTTGAGGCTTACCAGTCCCCGCTTAGTGGTGATCGGCTCCAAGAACACGTGACCTCGTGCTGGGTGTGATGCAATTTTTGCGCTGAGCAGGGGCAAGCCCTGCCACTACGCTCGACCCAGTTGCTCTGCCGCTTCAGCGAGCGTTGTAGACCCCCGATTTATCGTGAGGTCGACCCTTGCGGACGCACCCTGGGGGCTGTGTGGCCAGACTCCGCTCTTCCCATTTGCGTGTTGAGCCGTACTGCACTATACTCTGGAAGGAGCAATACTGGTTAAATGTCCTCGTTAAATCTACGTGGAATCTGGAGCTCTTATACATGAATGGTCTGGACCTCTTCTGGCCCTCGAACCCAGGAGCGCTGATTGTAATTATCGTTTTGTGCCTGCTCTTTGGCCTGGCTATCCGGATGAACCGTAGGGCCCGATTGATCGTGGCCACCGCCGATGTATCGGCCCAGCCTCGTACATCACCCCAAAGCATGGCGAGCCCTCTTACTATATGGCGAGTAGTGGCCTTCGTGGTGGCAATCGTGGCGATGACCCTGGTACTGCTGACACCGGTCGATACGATCGCCAGGACGCAATTGTTTCTTATGCACATGGTGCAGGTAGTGACGTTGACTACACTATGCACGCCGCTGCTGCTGCTGGCTTTCCCCGGGTGGTTTTTGCGGCCATTTCTAGAGCTTCCTGTTGTACGACCCGTGGCTCGGGCGCTTACCCAGCCGGTGGTAGCTTCGCTCATCTTCAATATCACGTTCCTGGCATGGCACGCGCCCGTTTTGCTTCATATAGCCGTGAAGCAAGAAGCGCTTTATCATGTTGCGATGTTGAGCTTGTGGTTTACCTCTTTGCTCAACTGGTGGCCTCTGATCGGGCCGGTGCGGGAGTTCCGCAAGTTAAGCTATCCTTTACAGATGCTCTACGCGTTCTTGGATGGGCAGCCCGTCGATATTTATGCCTTTTTGCTGGTCTTTTCCGGGGTCGTGATCTATTAGCGATCAAGCCGTTGGAGGAGCCTTTTTGTTGATCCCGGGCCTAGTTGACCTGCTGGTGATGTCGCCGCTATTTATCCGCTGGCTGGCGCAGATGGAGGAGCGGCAAAAAATCAAGGACCAGCGGCTTCAGGAGATGTAATTGCTGACGTTGCAATGCAGCGCGGGCGGATGGCATTTTACAGCAGCCCTACCAGAAAGTAAAATCAACCTTCTCTTGCATCGGAAGAATGTGGTCTTGCCCCTGTTGTCAGAAGGGACGATAAGCACGGCTTGAAAAGTAAGCGGAGAAAAGCCGTAGTTCGTTCTGGGCCTTCTGACCAGTTGTTGGCAAAACGCGTCGTCCGGTTGCTGCTGCGAGGTCCCACAGAATTGACTCCCGTCGAACAAGAAACCTTGCAGATGCTCCGCCAGATGCATCCTCATGTGGAAGTCGTCTACCAGTTCACCCAAGGATTCATGTCCATCCTGAAGCAGCACCAAGCCGAGTTGCTGGATACGTGGCTAACGGCTGTACGGAGCTGTGGCAGGGGCATTGAGCAGGACAAAGCGGCAGTTTCGGCGGCTCTGACCCTCCCCTGCAGCAATGGGGTCGTCGAGGGCCATGTCAACCGACTCAAGTTGATCAAACGCATGATGTATGGCCATGCGGAATTTCCGTTACTTCGTCAACGAGTTCTGCATGTCGCCTAATCTCTTCGAGAGGTTCCGCATGGAGAACATGCACATTCGACAGGCTCAAGCGGCACATCACCGGGCTGTGGTGGCTTGTGTCCGTGCAGCCTACTCCAAATATCTGGTTCGCATGGACAGAGAACCAGCCCCTCTGCATGCTGATTACAAAGCGCTTATTGCGCAAGGAGTGGTCTATGTCCTTGTAACCGAAGAAGAGGTGCGAGGAGTCCTGGTGATGATGCCACAGCAGAGGAGGATGTTTGTCGAGAACGTTGCCGTCGATCCACGCTTTCAAGGGCAAGGTTTGGGGCAGTTGCTCATGGCCTTTGTGGAACAGCAGGCGCGAAAAGAGCAGTTGCATGAGATCCACTTGTACACCAATGAAGTAATGACAGAAACTCTCCGCTTCTATCAGAAGCTTGGGTTTGAGGAAGAAGGTCGGCGAGTAGAAGATGGCTATCACCGAGTCTTTTTGCGGAAAGGACTGGGCTGAACATCCACTTCCTCAAGTGCTTGCCATCTCTCAGCCAGAATGTATCACCGAAAGTGATGGAGTTCCATAAAGTGCCCGTTTTGACGCAGATCCGCTCTTTCTCTAACCTCTCTTGCTGCTTGCACCTTTCCCTATGGAGCAAGCAGCAGTTCTGTAATTGGCACCTGAACATCTAAGAGGGAGCCGATATCATATTTCCAGTTCGTCGCGCCGTTTGCGAGACGAATGGCGTAGATGAAGTAATGGGTGAACGAGGTACTACTGCCGGAGGAATATGGATCACCTTCATGTACAGAGGAGCGTACATAGAGTACATCGTTACTCAACACGCTCAGATCAAGACCCTCTTTCACTGGAATAGCGATGGGATGCTGCCCCATTGGCTTGCCAGTATGCGCATCAAAGACCTGCAGCGTATATGGCTGCTTGCAGGTGAGCACATACAGATGACTCTCGGAAGCTCCTATCTGGGGGGAACACGGTCCAGGGATGTTGCAGGCCAGCACACCCAATGATATCTGCCAGCGCAGTGTGCCGGTCTTTGCATCCAGCGCCTGCAAGCTATATTCTTCTTGCACAACAGTCTCGACCAGAATGCTCTTCCCACCATCTATCACCTCATCGTTGTAATGTACAACTCACGCGAGCACGGGACCAAAGGACAGGTGATAGTTCCTAAATTGGACCACAGTTGCGGATATGTGTTTTTGATAGTCCAATAAGGGATCTTGCACACTTTAAGTGAAGCTCGCTTGCTCTTCTCCATACTCCTGTGATCTTTTTTGTGTTTTGCTTTGTTGACCGAAGGGCATCAACGGAGCTTCCTGCTTTGCCGCAGCCAGGAGCCAAGCACAATACTATTCACGCTACTGGAGACGACGACAAGCAGGAGCAGAGCGAGATGTATCCCATAGGCCGCATCGTGCCAGGCCACATTATAGAGATCTGCTGCTAAGAAGGGGGACTGCAAGGCCCCAGAGATGACGAGAAAGCCTCCCAGGTTCTCACCAACTATGCGACCAAGCTTGTGCTTCCCACCGCCATCCGGAAAGTGGGATGACACGTGCGCTCTACGATTGCGAGCGTGTCCCTTTGACACCAACCGGACCTGACGTGCGGCTGGTAGTAGCTACCCATGCCGTCGCCTCCTCTCCCTTAAAGTTGGCGTCCAGCGCGACGAAACCGTCTACGAGCTGTTTGTCAGCGAACAGATCAGTTAAAAGTTGCCATAGATCCCCGCCAGACCATCTAAGATGAGTGAGACCATCCCGCCCATGGCAACGGCAGAGAAGACCGGGATCAGCGTACTTGACACGGTGGAGCAACCCAGCTCTTGAGATCCCTGACTGCATCGTACTAAGAAAGCTCCTCACCCGCAACTATAGCCAGGATAATGGCTATCATGGTTGGAGAAATCATGTGCTGGAGTGTCAGGATGTGACGATATACCGGGAGTCTGAAATCATCGACGATCTTTTCTGGGAACTGAGAGAGGCCTTCAAACAACGGTTAGCTATTAGCACACTCCCCGATTTTACTTGATAGTCTCAATAGCAATCGGTAGCAGATAGGTAATGGCTTACACATCGGAACGAGTCGAAATTGAATAGAGCTCCCACGCAATGCCATCTGGGTCATGGAAGCTGATGTACTTGTCATAGGTCTCAGGATCTTCCTCAACCCCATTGTTGGGTACCCCTGCTGCGTCTAAATCCCGCTTCAGGTCTTCTAGAAAGCTTGGATCTTCCACGGCTAGAGCGAGATGATCCAGACCAACTCGAAACGGATTGAAGTGATCATAGCTTGAAGAGTATGAATCGGTCTCATACAAGGCAACAAGCATTCCAGATACGTTGACTACCACCCCTCCATCTGTTTCCCTCACCAATTGGCATCCCAGTATGTCCATATAGAAGTGTTTCGCCCGCGCTAGATTGGTGACTCTGAGACCAAGATGACTCAAGCCGGCGGCGTTCAACTTCATTACATATTCCTTTCATTCTTAGAGAGTGACGGTTATACCAAATACGCAAGCACATTATAACACAACGTTTCTTGGCCAAAGAGTGTAAATTGCCAAATTAAACGACTCTCCGCTGTGCTGGCTACGTGGGATATTCGTTCCATGATAAGTTGTACTGACTTGAATCTCCCTCTCAAACCTCTGCTTAGCAGCAATTCTGACTATGCCGTATAATAAGCAAAATATCATCAGCTTGCACCTCGCAGATGAAGTGGGCGTGAGCAGTGAAAAAATATACTTATCAGAATACGCAGGATGATGCTAGATGAGGAGCCATTCATGCCCGATCTACCCACTGGAACCGTGACGCTGCTCTTCACCGATATCGAAGGATCGACGAGCCTCCTGCAGCAGTTGGGTGAGCATTATGCCGACGTGCTGACCGATTGCCGACACCTGCTGCGGCAAATGTTCGTCCAGTACAACGGCCACGAAGTTGACACCCAGGGAGATGCCTTCTTCGTCGCCTTTGCCCGTGCCACCGATGCGGTTGCGGCTGCCGCAGCCATACAACGAGCCCTCGCAGAGCATGCCTGGCCCGAAGGCGCCTCTGTGCGGGTACGCATTGGTCTGCATACCGGCGAACCGAGGTTAACTGCTGATGGGTATATTGGGATGGACGTGCATCACGCTTCCCGCATCATGAGTGCCGGGCATGGCGGCCAGATTCTCCTCTCTCCAACGACTCGCCAGCTGGTGGAGCAGCACCTGCCAGCCGACACCTACTTACAGGACCTCGGAGAGCATCGCCTCAAGGACTTACAACGACCCAGCCACCTCTTTCAATTGAGTTTGGAGGACCTGACTGCCACGTTCCCGCCGCTCAAGACCCTCGATACTCACCGCAACAACCTGCCCATCCAACCGACGCCTTTCATCGGGCGCGAGAAAGAAGTAGCGGCGGTCACACGGTTGCTCCGGCGGCCAGACGTGCGACTAATCACTCTTACTGGAACGGGCGGTGTGGGCAAAACGCGCCTGGGCCTGCACGTGGCCGCCGAACTCTCGGACGATTTCACTGATGGCGTGTTCGTCGTCGCTCTGGCTCCGGTGAACGATCCCACACTGGTCATACCGGCCATTGCTCAGACGCTGGCCATCAGCGAAGCCAGCGAACGCCCCCTGTTCACGCTGCTGCAAGCCTTCCTGAAAGAGAAACAGATACTCCTGCTGCTGGACAATTTCGAGCAAGTCGGTGAGGCCGCGGTGATGCTTGCCGACCTGCTGGCTGCCTGCCCCCGACTGAAGGTAGTGGTGACCAGCCGCATGGGGCTCCATGTGCGAGCCGAGCATGAGTTCATCGTGCCACCCCTGTCTGTGCCCACCCTGAAGCTCCTGCCTGATCTCAAAGCCCTCTCGCACTACGAGGCAGTGGCCCTTTTCATCGAGCGAGCGCAGGCCATGAAGCCAGATTTCTCGGTGACCAACGCCAATGCGCCCGCAGTAGCCGCCATCTGTGCTCACCTGGATGGGCTGCCGCTCGCCATCGAACTGGCCGCCGCCCGCGTGAAGCATTTCTCGCCGCAGACGCTGCTCGCCCGCCTAGAGCAGGGTCTCTCTGTCCTCTCAGGAGGCGCTCGCGATTTGCCGGCCCGGCAGCAGACGTTGCGTGGCGCGCTTGCCTGGAGCTATGACCTGCTCTCGCCCGAGGAACAAAAACTCTTCCGCCACCTCGCTGTCTTTGTGGATGGTTGGAGTCTGGAAGCCTCCGAAGCAATCTGCATGGCGCGAGGGGGATTGGCAGAAGATATGCTGGAAGGGATGGCTTCTCTGGTGGATAAGAGCCTGCTGCGACAAGAGGAGCAGGCCGCAGGGGAGACACGCTTCTGGATGTTGCAGACGCTGCGCGAGTTCGGGCTAGAGCAACTCGCCAGGAGCGGAGAGTTGGAGGCCACGCGCCAGGCCCATGCCGAGTACTACCTGCGGCTGGCCGAGGAAGCACAGCCTTCTCTACAAGCAACCGAGCAGGGCAGGTGGCTGGCGCGCCTGGAGCAGGAGCATGAGAACCTGCGGGCGGCCCTCTTCTGGCTGTTAGCACAAGCACGGGTGGGAAGGGAGCAAAGCAAGCAGCAGGCGGAGCACGCCTTGCGCTTATGTATCGCCCTGTGCTGGTTCTGGTCCATTCGTGGGTATAGCAGAGAAGGGCAGAACTTTCTGGAACAGGCCCTGGCGCTTCGTGAGAGCGTGGCAGTACCTGTGAGGGCCAGTGCGCTCTATACGGCAGCAGATCTGGCCTTTCTCCTGGATAACCTGGAGCGAACAGAGAAACTGGGCAGCGAGAGCTTACACCTCTTTCGGGAACTGGGAGACAAAGTTGGCATAGCGGACGCTCTCTTTCTCCTGGGAACGAGTGCCTGGGCAAGGGGACGGTATACGCTCGCCCGACCTCAGTTGGAGGAGGCCGCGAGCCTCTACCAGGAGATGGGGGAGAACTGGAAGCGTGGCCGCTGCTTCACACAATTGGCCCGCATCAGCACGGTGCAGGGCGAGTATGACCAGGCACAGGGACTCCTGGAGCAGAGCCTGTCGCTCTACCGTGCCCTGGGCGACAAAGAGCGACTCGGATGGGTGCTCTACCTGCAGGCCCGCCTGCTCTTTCTCTCAGGACGCGATAGCGCTGCCGCTCGCAGCCTGACCGCGCAGAGCCTCACGCTGTTGCAGGAGATCGACAATCCCTGGGAAAGAGCTTACCCGCTCGTCTTGTTAGGGCAGCTCAGCCTCCAGCAGGACAACCAGGCACAGGCGCATACCCTCTTCGAGGAGGGAAGAAGATCTTTCAAAGAAGTAGGTGATCAGGCAGGCATGGCCGAAGCGCTCATAGGAGCGGCGAGTATAGCGAGGATGCAGAACTACTTCGCGGCGGCCCGTGACCTCTACCAGGAGAGCTTTCCGATCCTCCAAAGGATCCAACATCAAGAATTGATCCCTGTCTGCCTGGAGGGACTGGCCAGCGTGAGAGCAGAAAGAAGCGAACTGGTATGGGCGGCGCAGCTGTGGGGAGCAGCCGAGGCGCTGCGTGAAGCTATTGGCACCCCCATTCCACCGATCTACCGACTCGATTATGAGCGGGCAGTGGCGAAAGCCCGCGCCCAGCTTGGCAACGAGGACTTTGCCACAGCCTGGGCCGAGGGCCGCACCAAGACACCGGAACAAGCTATAGCCGCCGACCATACCTAGCAGTCCGTTCAAAAGCGACACAGAACCGCTCTCTGGTGGATGTTTGGGGTATGTAGCTACCCTCACCTGTATTGATACGCACTACTACGATACTATAGAATGGAGTACAATAGTACAAGAACGCTCAAAAGCAAAGGAGGTAGTCAATGGCAAATGAATTGATTCAGTTGGAATATAGCGGCGATTTTGCCACCATCACCATGAACTATCCGCAACGTCGAAATGCTCTTTCGCTCAAGCATATGCTTGAACTTACTGATGCCTTCCGTAAAGTGAGTGAGAGCGGCGTTCTTGGGGTAATCTTAGCTGCCAACGGCCCGGTCTTTTCCGCCGGCCACGATTTCGCTGACATGGTGGGGCAAGACCTCATCGCCATGCGCAAGCTACTGAAAGTTTGCACCACCTTAATGAACACAATTCAGGAGATTCCACAACCAGTACTCGCACGTGTCCAGGGACTCGCCACTGCTGCTGGCTGTCAACTGGTCGCTACGTGCGACCTGGCCGTTGCCTCTACAGAAGCGGCTTTTGCGACACCTGGTGGGAAGGGGGGCTGGTTTTGTACCACACCGATGGTGGCCGTCAGCCGCAACGTTGGACGCAAACGAGCGCTCGAGATGCTGCTGACGGGTGAGCCGATCGATGCACAGACAGCAGCAGACTGGGGATTGATCAATCGGGCCGTTCCTCCAGAACAACTCGTGGAAGAAGCACAGCGTTTGCTTGATGCAGCAACCCAGGGCAGCCTGATCTCAAAAGGGATTGGCAAACAAGCGTACTATGCACAGATCGATCTTGCTCAACCTCAAGCTTATGCCTATGCACAGGAGGTCATGGCCGCAGCATCCCAGATACCTGACGCCCAGGAAGGCATGCATGCTTTCTTAGAGAAGCGGAAGGCACACTTCAACCAATCGGTCTAATTCACTGGCCGGGGGTAGTCAGTCCAGCATCTTCCTGAGCGTTTCGTTCACCAGTCGTCCCAACATGACATCCCCAACGAAACCTCGCCGCGAAAAGTCGAGCGCAAAAACGAGTCGATTTCCTCCTAAAAATCTTTCTCGACGCCTCTTTTTAGGCGAAGATATGAGCCAATTCGGCGAGGATAGGAAAAAGATGCGTCAGCTTTTTTGGTGTAATCGTCTCATCGACACTTTTTGCATGATGCGAAAGCACTTTTTCGATAACTGGAACTCAGCATCTCGCGCCATGTCACTCGACAGTGTCGAGTATCAAAGTCAAAAAGTGGCATTTTCTACGAATAACAGCGATAGAGCAGGCGGTGAGTGCATACATTCGACTTTATGACCCATAACCCTGCGAAGCGGCGACAAAATGAACCAACCGACACTTACTCTCTCACCTCATTCATCAGCGAGGTGCGTAAGATTCACTTTCTGATTTTGCCGACAAAGTAACCTTAACTCCACCCCGACAAACCGTCAACAAGGTGCGAATTTCGCAGCTCGTACCAGAAAAGGAGCCACAGTGAAACGTCTCGCCGCCTTCCAGGTCAAGACTCGACCCTTCTCAACATTTGCCACCAGGGTCAGTTGCCTGTTGGTAATGAACCCGTAGTCCATCGATGAACAGGCGGCGCATGCCCGCCAGGATGCGCTCATGGCTGAAGTTGCGGGACTGCCGTTGGAAGTCATAGAGTGTCGGCGTGATGGCTGCTAAGATGGCGTCGGCAGCGAACGAGACATCCAGATCCACGGTCTCATTCTGCGCCACCGCTTTGGTGAGTAGATGGCTGATGCGCTGGTGCACAGCGGAATAAAAGGGGTTCTGGTATGCTTGGTGGCGTGGTTTCACCACCTCCAAGAGCACAGCAAACAACGGCATATTGGACTCGGTCATGCGAAGCAATGCAGCGAGAAACCAGTCCAATTGGCTCAGGGCTGAGCCTGGAGCATCAGGCAAGAGGGTGGCATCAACCCGCCTCCAAAAAGCTGCGATCTCCTCTGTCAACAACGCCTCACCCAGCGCTCCCTTGTGCTCAAAGCAGCGGTAGAGCGTTCCTGGACCGACCTGGGCGACCTGGGCAATCTCATTCATACTCGTGGCATCCACTCCCTGGGTGGCAAAGAGGTGCCTGGCCACATGGAGAATGCGCTCCCGGTTCTCGACAGCATCACGGCGCTTCCGCCGCTGAAACACCGGTTGATCGCTCGTCACATCTTTCATCACAAACCTTCTTTCTCTCATCGGCACCGGCACAACAGTGTGTGCTCTTGACAAACGGAGAGTTCTCCGTTATACTCTCAGTATTCGGAGAGTTCTCCGTTTGATTATAACAGGAAAAGGGAAGGAATGCAATTGAGAGAAATCACACCCCTGCTCGGCTTTTGACTGCTGCTGGCCGTGGGTGGTCTGGGGCTGCTACGACGAAACGAGTTGCGTCGTTGTGGGCGGCTATCCGCTCTGCGTCTCTCCACTCGCATTCACCATGGCCTGCACCTTGTGTGTGGTTGTGGCTTGCTGGCAGTCGTCATCGCCACGTTGACGTAGGGCATCAGCGTCACCACGACGCAACCAGAGGACGAGGTCACATCCGCCAACGCAGGAGTGATGCGCTGATGAAGCAATCAGGTATGCGCGAGTATTTTGCTTGATAGGCCCTGAAAAGTATGGACGAGCTTCGAGGCAATTGGTTGCGCATCCCACGCTTTTGGGGACCAGAGCCCTCGACGTGGCTCGCCACCGAAACAATGGAGGACATTTTCATGGATTCTAGGATAGGAAAAAACACCGCCGCTACGGCTGCGAAACCTCTTCATAAGGCACTGCTTCGATGGATAGGAAGAATACTGGCAGGTATTTCTCTCCTCTTTTCTATCATACTTTTGCTTTTAGGGGTATTCATACCTTCTCTTCCTTTTTTGGGAGTGATTGGAACGCTCCTTGAATCCTTTTTCTCTCTTCACCTGTTGATTGCCGGTTTGATTTGTGGCCTTTTAGCATACGTAGGTTTACGATTAGGCGGAAAGCGAGTAGCGATTGTTGGATTATCTTTAGCCCTCATCAACGTGATCGGGTTTTGCATCCCGCTTGCTGCTTTAATTTACACAGCCAGAGTCTATCATACGAATATTTCCTGGAGTCAACACTTGACAGGTGGGTTTTCAACGGGTAGCGCCGATGTGTCAAAATCGGTTCAATTTACGACGACGCCAGATGGGAAAGCTTTGTACATGGATATCTCCAAGCCTAACAACTTCAACAGTCAAGAAGCATTGACTCCGGTGGTCTTGATCCATGGAGGCGGCTTTACAGGTGGTACTCGGAATGAAGAACCTGCATGGACCCAATTCTATAATGACAGGGGATATGTGGTCTTCGATGTGGATTACCGCCTGGCTACCGCGACGTATCATACCTGGGATAAAGCAGCTCCAGATATTGCCACTGCGATCGTGTGGATTGGAAACCATGCAGCCGACTACCATGTGGATATGAGCAAACTGATTATCGCGGGAGCATCCGCGGGAGGAGGTCTGGCTTTGCAGGTGGCCTACGGGATTCAAGATGGGACCTTAAAGGCATATGAGCCTGATCTTCTTGCCCAGGCGAAAGCGGTGGTGGCTATCTTCCCGGCACAAGACATGACTGCTATTTGGAATTCAACCACAAGTTTTTTGGGGATTGACAATCACCAAGTGGGCGAGGAGTATATTGGAGGATCCCCGCAAGCCTATCCGCAGGCGTATGCCACGGTCGATGTCTCGCATCACATTACCAGGCACAGCCCTCCAACCATTGTTATCGCCGGCCAACATGATCACGCGATACCTTATGAGAGTCAAGTGCAATTCGTCGATGACCTGACAAAAATGGGAGTGCCTCATGAATTTATTTCCATCCCATTTAATGATCACTTTTTTGTGTTCAGGCCAGGCGGGATAAGTAGTCAGATTGCTTTTCAGGGAGTTGGTCAATTTCTTGATACCTATGCGAAATAACTCATTTTAAAGTCTCACGTGACTTATCAGGTAGCCCCCCTTAGTGTGGGGTTGTACCGCTTTTGTCTGTGTGGTGGTATATTACAGCAGCTTACTTTGACGGCACTTTTGTCATGCTGCACAGCAAAGCCTGTACTGATGTAATGCAAAGGCAACATTTTTCGCCTGCCGCTGCATTGCAAATCCAAAAGTTACAGGAGATGGAGGAAGCAGAGGCTGCCGCGTTTACTCCTGCACCGGGCGTGGTTTTGTCGAACCACGAAATATGATCCACCAGAACAGCAGCATCGAGAGGGTAAGCACGATTGTATAGGGTAAAAGGGACCAGATGCCGATGCGCTGTGCCAGGATACCGGCCAACCAGGGGAACACAGCGATGCCCAGGATGCTCATGCTGACCAGGAAGCCTATGGCGCTGGATACGAGACGGCTGGGCACAAGGGCCGGCATCAAGGCGACGGTGGTCGGGTAGATCGGACCCAGGCTGTAACCGATAAAGCAAAAACCAATGGCGGCTGCGACCTCGAAGGGAAACAGCCAGATGATCAGCACGCCGATGACAATGCCAGCCATGCAGCTGTAGATCAGGCCGACATTGCCTATACCGAGCCATTCGGTGAAATTGCTCAGCGTGAAGCGCCCAAGCGTCAGGCCCAGCCAGTACCCGCTCACGGTCAAACTCGATAGCAATACCTGCTGGTGTCGGCCCTCGACCAGGAAGCTATAGCTCCAGTTGCCCAGGCTCACCTCTATGCCGACATAGAGCAAGAGAAACAGCGATGCCCACCAGACCACCGGCAGCCTGAGCGCCGCGGTCAGTACATTCCCGGTGGCGGCTTCTTCCTCTTTGCGCGTAGAAGCGGCGGGGAGCTGGTGACTGAAGACGATCGCAAAGCCGAGCAGCAGTGGCAGGCTCAGCAGCGTCCAGGTAAGGTAGACACTATTCCATCCCCAGTTCATCGCTATAATTGCGGCTGCCACGACCGGGCCGAACAGGGCGCCTGCCCCATAGAAGGCGTGAAGGGAGTTCAGCAGCGAAGTGTTACGCGGGAGCGCTACGACATACGCGTTTAAGCCGGTCTCGATGATCGCTATGCCAAACCCCAGGAAAAGCCTCGTCGCCAGGATAGCGACAAAAGGCGGTTTGAGGCCTATTGTGAGCGTCCCCAGGAGAAATGTGAGGGCGCCCATCATCAGAAATCTACGCGGGCCCAGCTTCTCCAACAGGAGGCTGCTGCTGAATGCCGAGAGAAAGTAGCCGGTGGAACTGGCGAGGAATAGCAATCCCACCACTGATTTATCCACCTGGTAGTAACTGCTCAAGCCTGGGAGGACTACACCGGCCGCGCCACCATTTGCGCCAATCAACGCAAAGCCAAAGAAAGCGATCCCCATGCGCAGGTAGGATTGCTTCAATATTAAAATCCTTCTACTCCGCCTGCAGCAGGCGAAAGGTGTTGGTGATGCGCGCCGTTTTGCCGAGCATGGCGCTCACCCCACAGTATTTTGTCTCGGCCAGTTCGATTGAGCGTGACATTGCTTCCGGCTGTACGTTATGGCCGCTGACGACGTGCTCGATGCTGATCTCTGTGAACACCTTCGGGTGCTCCGGCGCGCGCACGCCATGGACATGTAGCTCATATCCTGTGATCTGCTGGCGCTTCTTGAGCAGGATAGGCAGGACGCTCATGCCCATGCAGCCAGCAAGCGCCACCAGCAGCATGCCCATCGGGCGAAATCCTTCGTTGTGCCCGCC
>WNGM01002207.1_pt2 | contig 15629 bp, 10 predicted proteins | sample 5400571 | NCBI WGS metagenome assembly WNGM01 (sample SAMN13153378, study PRJNA577476) | soil metagenome | isolation source: 100 cm soil or saprolite under Garry oak tree replicate 2 | place: USA:California | collected 2016-06-15 | reverse complement strand
AGGTGCTGGCCCGCTGCGAGAAGCTGGTCGGGACGGAGAACAAGGTGCGGACGGCGGTCAAGGGCGGCATGCTGCCGCTGGCCGCCTACGAGAAGTTCGGAAGTTTCTAAGAACATGGGGGCCACGATATGGCCCCCAACCCCCCAACCCTCGGGCGCCCCGGCCAAGCCGTGGCGCCCTTCGATTTTGCTTCGGCCCGCCCCGAGATGGCCCCCAAACCCCCCACCCTCACGGCGCCCCGGCCAAGCCGTGGCGCCGCGGCGCTCTAGCGGTTTCTGGCGGCGCGGTCGTCGGGCGAGGGCTCGAGGCTGGTCACGTCGATTCCGGCCGCTCTGAGCGGCCCGCTGACGCGATCGCGGATCCACTTCGGGTCCCACCATTCGATCGGTGTCACCGACACGCCGTGGACCAGCACCTCGTAGTGCAGGTGATCGCCGAGCGCGAGCCCGGTCGCACCGCTGCGTCCGAGCTCCTGGCCCTTGGCCACGCTGTCCCCGAGCTTGACCGCGATCGACGAAAGATGTCCGTAGAGCGTCTGCAGCCCGAGGCCGTGGTCGAGGATCACGGTGTTGCCGTAGATGGTGAGCGGCCCGGCGTAGACCACCACGCCCTTGTTGGCGGCGGGGATGACCGCCTGCTTGGTGGAGGCGAGATCGAAGCCGACGTGCACCTGGGTGTCGATCTCACGGCCGTGATAGCGGTACGTGCGAGCCTCCGCGAAGTTCGAGAAGACCTTCGTGTTGCGGGGCTGGACGAACGCGCCTTCCCACAGCGGCTTGTCGGCGGTCTTCAGCGCGACGCGCCGCTTCTGCTCCTCGGCGAACTTCCGCTGATCACGGTTGATCGTGAGGAAGCCTTCCACCAAGGGCTGGTCGGCCGGCCGCTGGGGGAGCAGCTCGGGGACCTTGGCGTTGAGGAAGGCGTCGCTGACCTCGATCGTGTCGCGGCGGAAGCGGCGGGGCAGCATCTCGGCCGGGATCCCTCGCGTCACCGCATTGCCCGCCTCATCGGCGGCCGTCACCGAGAGCGAGGTCCCGCTCGGGATATCGTAGGGCAGCGCGAAGAAGCCGACGCGCGTGCCCTGAGGGCCCATCGGGAACGTCGGGAAGCTGAGCGACCCGACCTTGGCGTCGGCGCGCACCGCATCACCCGCGCGGACGACCACCAGGCCGGCTCCGCCCGGCAGGATGTACGGCGTCGCCGCGGCGACCTCGAGCGGTGGCGGCGTCAGGTCGATCGTCGTCGGGAACGTGATGGCCGCGCGCTCCTGCCCGCGCCACGGGCGCCAGAAATCGTCGCGGGCCCAGACCTCGACGGTGGCGTCGCCCTCGCGGAATCCCGCCGCCGTCGGCTCGAGCGTCAGCGGGAGCTCGACTTTCGGCATCGGGGCGCCGTCGTATCGCGTGATCGCGACCGACTTGCCGCCCTGAGCCACGCGCACGCTGGCGGTCGCGACACGACCACGAGCCGCTTCGACCACGACGGTGAGCGGCGTCTTCTGACCGACGAAGCGCGGCACGCTTGCGGTGACGCGAACGCCGGGCACGGCCTGACGCCAGATCAGATAGGACACCGAGGCGAGTAGCGCGACCACCACGACCACGAACAGCAGCGCCCAGAACTTCGTGCGGGACCGCCGAGGCACGACAAGCATCATAGCATGCGGACGTTGCGGCGCCGCCCTTGATCGAGCCATGATCGGGTGGTGTCCACGTTCCAACGACGTCTGACGCTCGCGCTGCTGTGCTCGCTGACGCTGGCGTCGGTGACGCCGGCGGCGGCGCAGTTCGGCCATCGTCGAGGGCGGCCCGGGCCTTCCTCGACGCCCTCCACGCCGGCAACGCCTGCGGAAACGCCTCCGGCTCCCGGGAGCGCGGGCCCGGGAGACGGGCGCTACGGGTTCACCTTCTTCGATGCTCGCGACGCCGTGGAGCGCGGCGAGGCTCGCCCGGCGCTCGCCTTCTACGAGAGCGCGGCGGCGGACGCTGAGCGGCGGGGCGCGCGTGCCGAGGCCGGCAGCGCCTACGCCTGCGCGGCGTTCGTGGCGGTTCGCCTCCACCAGCTCCAGAAGGCCATCACGTCGGCGCAGAAGGCCCTCGACCTGCTGCGCAACGAGCCAACCGTCGCGAACGAGCAGATGAGCATGATGGTGTCGATCTACAGTGCTCTGGGCAACGCGTATCGCAACGCCGGCGATCGCGCCCAGGCCCGGAAGTGGTACGAGGAGGGCCTGGCCTACGCGCGAGCCGCCGTCGCCCCGCACCGCCGGGGCGCCGCGATGTGGGTGGCGGGGATGCTCAGGCAGCTCGCGCAGATCGACTTCCAGGAGCATGCGTATACCGACGCGCGAGACCGCGTTCGCGAGGCGGTGACGCTCGCCGAGCACTTCCTCGCCACCGCGACGGGCCGGGCCGCCCCTACGGCCATCGACAACGGGCGTCGACAAGCGGCCCAGGGACTGACCCTGCTGGCCAAGGCCGAGCTGGGCCTCGACGACAAGGATGCGGCCGACGCCGCGCTCAAGCGCGCGGCCCAGTATTCCCGTCTCGTCGGACTCGTGGAGGTCGATCTCGAGATTCGAACCACCGCCGGGCAGCTTGCGCTCGCCCGCAACGATCCGAGCGCCGCGCTGGCCGAGATCCAGCGCGCGCTGCCCGAGGCCGAGCGCATTGGTCGAACCGGCAACCTGGTTCAGCTCTATCAGCTCCAGGCACGTAGCTTCGCCGGATTGCGGCGGCCGGCCGATGCGCTCACGTCGATCCGCCGTTCCATGGACCTCGTCGAGGAGATCCGCGGCACGCTCCAGGAATCGTCGCTGCGCAGCGGGTACATCGAGGACAAGCAGGGCATCTATCAGTTCGCGGTCAGGATGGCGCTGCGCACGCAGAACGCCGCCGACGCCTTCGCCTTCGCCGAGCGCGCCCGGGCCCGAGCCTTCCTCGACCTCCTCGGCAACTCGACGACGTTGTCCAAGGGCCGCACCCGGGCCCTCGTGCAGGAAGAAGTGCAGCTTCGTGCGCGACTGGCCGAGGCCCAGGCGCTGGCCTCCGACAGCGAAAGCGAGACGGGTGAGGCGCGCCAGGCCAAGGAGGCCGTCGAGGCGGCCGACCGTGACTACCGGGCGTTCCTCGAGCGCGTGCGCAAGGAGAACGTCGAGCAGGCCTCGCTCATGACCGTGGAGCCGGTCACCCTGACCGAGATCCAGGGACTCCTGCCCGAGGGCACGACGCTCGTCGAATACCTGGTCGGCAACGCCGACGTCGTCATCTGGATCATCGACCGTCACCGCGCCAAGGCGCTGACCGTGCGAGGCGCCCGTGCCGACCTCGTCGCCAGTGTGCGCACGCTACGGGCCGCCATCGCCGATCAGGCGCCGCTGGCCGAGATCGAGCGCCAGGCGGCGAAACTCTACGACGGCCTGCTGGCGCCGGCCCGCGTCGAGATCCAGGGGACCCGGCTCCTCATCGTGCCTCACGACGTGCTGCACTACCTTCCGTTCGCGGCGCTCCGGAGTCCGGCTGGCCGGTGGCTGATCGAGGACTACGCGCTCGCCACGCTCCCGAGCGCGAGCGTCCTGAAGTTCCTCGCCGCCAAGGATGCGTCGAACGGGCGTCCCCTCGCTCTCGGTAATCCCGACGTCGGCCCCGCGCTCAACCTGCGCTACGCCGAGCGCGAGGCCCGCGTCGTGGGCGAAACGTATCCCGGTGCCACGGTGCTGGTTCGCGACGCGGCGAGCGAGGCCCGGGTGAAGGCACTGGCCGGCGGCGCCGGGATGTTGCACTTCGCCACGCACGCCGAGCTCAACGAGAGCGAGCCGATGTCCTCCGCGCTGCTGCTCACGCCGGGCGACGGTGAGGACGGGCGGCTCGAGGTGCGGGAGCTGTTTGGCCTCGATCTCCACGCTCGGCTCGTCGTGCTCTCGGCCTGCGAGACCGGCCTCGGCAAGCTCTCGCGCGGTGACGACCTCGTCGGCCTCCAGCGCGCCTTCCTCTACGCGGGCACACCCGCGGTGGTCACCACGCTGTGGAAGGTCGACGACCGCGCGAGCTTCGTACTCATGCGTGAGTTCTACGCCCGGCTGAAGACGACGGCACCCGGCGAGGCGCTGAGCCTGGCGCAGCGCGAGACGCTGCGGCAGTTCCCGCATCCGTTCGCCTGGGCCGGGTACGGCCTGACCGGCGCTCCGTGGTAGATCTGCGAGCCGGCCTGCGGCGAGTCGACACGCCGCTGGCCCGTTCGCTCCTGCTCGGTGTCGCGGTCAGCATCGCGGTCACCGTGGTGTCGCGCTTCGGTGGGCTGGCGGGGTGGGAGACGCGAGCCATCGACGCCTTCCTGTTCTTCCGCGATCGCGTTCCGACGCCCGAGATCGTCCTGGTGAACATCGACGACGCCGCGTTCCAGGAGATGGGCGAGCGCCAGCCGTTGCCCCGGCCCTATCTCGCGCAGCTCGCCGAGTTCCTGCTCGAGAGCGGCGCGCGTGTCGTCGGCTTCGACGTCCAGCTCAAGAAAGCGACGACGCCGCAGGAAGACGGCGCCCTCGTCGCGGTGACCCGACGCTGGGACGGCCGGAGCGGACGACTGGTGTTCACCACCGTCGCCAACGCGATCGACGACGTGCGGCCGGCCCGCTACGCGCCAACGCCGGCGTACTCGCCCGATCTGCGCGCGATCTTCGGCTTCGCCAACGCTCCGCTCAGCCCCGACGGCCTGGTCCGCGTCGCGCGGCCGGTGTTGCCGGCGGCCGGCGACCAGTACCTCCCGTCCTTCGCTCTCGCCGTGCTGGCCGGTTACGAGGGCTACTCGCCGGAAGCGCTGGCCGCGGCGCTGACCGGCGGGACCTCGCGCGAGGTCGTGCTGCCCGTCGGGGATCCGAAGCGCGGCATCAACCGGCACGATGCGATTTCAGTCGGCTCGCTGCGCGACACGGTGTGGCGGATCGACTACGTCGGCCAGCCAGGCGCCTTCGCGGCGTTCCCGGCAGGCGCCCTCATGGCGGTGGCGCGCAGCGGCGTGCGCCCCGAGGGCGACAATCCGTTCCGCGGCAAGATCGTGCTGGTGGGCGCCACCTTCGGCGAGAGCCGCGATTTCTACGGCACGCCGATGGGCCTGATGAGCGGCGTGGAGATCCAGGCGAACATCGTCCACACGCTGCTCTCACGCCGGGCGCTGCTCCCGCCGCCGTGGGCGCTCAACATGGCGCTGCTCCTGACCGCCTGCCTCTGGATCTCGCTGCTCTCCGTGCGGATGCGCCAGGTCTGGGTCATCGTGCTGAGCCTGGGCCTCGTCGTCGTCTTCGTGGCGCTGAGCTACGAGGCGTACAGCCGGGGCTACTGGCTGGACTTCATCGCGCCGTTGGCCGTGATGAAGTTCTACCGGCAGGGCTCGAACACCCTGGCCCGGCGTCGGCTCAACGCGGAGTTCGGGCAGTACGTGAGCAAGGACGTCCTCGCGCGCGTCTTGCGCGAGGGGACACGGCTGGGCGGCGAGGTGCGGACGGTCTCGGTGCTGATGTCCGACGTCCGTGGATTCACCACGCTCTCCGAGCGGCTGCCTCCGGCCCGGATCTCCGAGATCATGAACGAGTACTTCACGGCGATGGTCGAGGTGATCATGCGCCACCACGGTCTCGTCAACGACTTCATCGGCGACGGCATCCTCGCGGTCTACGGCGCGCCGGTCGACGACGCGGAGCACGCCTGGCACGCGGTCGAGACGGCGCTCGACATGCAGCGGGCGCTCGCCGAGCTGAACCGGGTGTGGGCGGCCCGGGGCGCGCCCACGCTGGCCATGGGCGTGGCGATCAACACCGGCGAGGTGTTTGCCGGTACCATGGGGTCGCCGAAGAAGAAGAAGTACTCGGTGCTCGGCGACACCGTCAACACGGTGGCGCGGATCGAAGCGATGAACCGCGAGCTGGGCACGGAGATCCTCGTCTCGAGCGCGACGCTGGCGGCGGTGAAGGGCCGCGTGCGTGTCCGCGAGCGGGGCGCCGTGAACGTGAAGGGCAAGGCCGAGCCGGTCGAGCTCTTCGAGTTGCTGGACACCGGGGAGCCAGGAGGTTCGTGATGGCCCGTGTCGTCGCCGTGCTGGTCCTCGTCCTTGCCGCCGGAGTCGCGGCGGCGCAGTCGACCGAGACCGTCGGCATGATCACCGAGATCAAGACCGGCCACGGCCGCGTCGAGCTTCGAAGCGGCAGTGACTGGCGGCGGGCCGGGCCGCTCCAGGCGCTGCGGGCCGGCGATGCCCTGCGCGTCACGGACGACGCCGTGGCCGTCGTGATGCTGAGCGGTGGGGGCACGGTGAAGGTCCAGGCGGCGAACTCGCCGTACACGGTGGCCGCGCGAGCCGACGACACGCGCACGCAGAAGGCGCGCACGCTCGTGCAGGCGGGCCTGGGCTTCATGGCCGCCGGTCAACGCGAGGCGCCGACCGCCGTTCTGAGCACGCGCAGCGCGGCCAAGCCGCCGGTCGTCATCGCGCCGCGCAACACGAGCCTGCTCCCGGGGCCAATCGCGCTCGAGTGGGCGGGGAGCCGCTTCGCGCGATACACGGTGCGCATCGTGGGGCCGTCGGGGCCTGTCTTCGAGCGCCGCGGCGTCGCCGGCGGGCGGCTCGACTATCCGCCGGACGCGACGGCGCTGGCGCCGGGCACGCGCTACACCATCCAGGTGACCAGCGGTGAGCAGACACACCAGGAGGCGTGGTTCGAGATCCTCGATGCCGAGCGGGCCCGCACGATCGCCGACGATCTGGCCGCGCTCACCCAGAGCTTCGGCAGCGGCACGTCGCGGAACTCGGTCGCGGTGGTGCGGGCAGGCATGCTCGCCAGCAACGGCTTGCTCAACGATGCTCGCCGAGTGGTGCTGGACGCGCTGGCCAGCGATCCCGACGAGCCGGCGCTGCACCAGGCCCTGGGGAGCCTCTACCAGAAGAGCGGCCTCGGCGAGATGGCTGCCGAGTCCTTCGACGAGGCGCAGTTCCTGCTTACCCGCAACGCAAAGTAGCCGCGCTGCCGTGGGGGGTTTCCTTGACACCCCCCGAGCGCCTCGATAGATTGGCCCGGTGTCGAGCGCTGTCTGGCTGATTCCCGCATTTCCGCTGGCCGGCGCCCTCCTCAACATCCTCTTCGGCCGCATCACCGGACGTCGCGCGCACTGGATCGCCGTGCCCGCGCTCGCCGGCTCGTTCGTCGCCTCGTGGATGGTCTTCTCGCAGGTGTCGGGCGGGCGGCCGCTGACGGCACAGCTCGCGCCCTGGATCGTCGCCGGCGAGTTCGATACGTGGATCACCGCCCACGTCGATCAGCTCACCGGCGTCATGCTCCTCGTCGTCACCGGTGTCGGCTTCCTGATCCACCTCTACTCGGTCGGGTACATGCACGGCGACCCGGGGTACGCGCGCTTCTTCGCCTATCTCAACCTGTTCGTCTTCTCGATGACGATGCTGGTGCTCGCCGGCAACTTCCTCCTCCTCTACGTCTTCTGGGAGGCGGTCGGTCTCTGCTCGTATCTCCTGATTGGCTTCTGGTATACGCGCCCGGCCGCGGCCGAGGCGGGCAAGAAGGCGTTCATCGTCAATCGCGTGGGCGACTTCGGCTTCGGCCTCGGCGTCCTCTGGCTGTGGACGGCGCTCGGCACGCTCGACTACACGGACGTCTTCGCCAAGACGGGCGACCTGGCGCCGGGCGTGGCCACCGGTATCGCGCTCCTGCTCTTCATGGGCGCGTGCGGGAAATCGGCGCAGCTTCCGCTGCACGTCTGGCTCCCGGACGCGATGGAAGGACCGACCCCGGTGTCCGCGCTCATCCACGCGGCCACGATGGTGACGGCCGGCGTCTACATGGTCGCCCGGAGCCACACGCTGTTCGAGCGTTCGGGCGTGGCGCTCGAGGTCGTGGCCATCGTGGGCACCGTCACCGCCGTCTTCGCCGCGTCGATCGGGCTCGTTCAGACCGACATCAAGCGCGTGCTCGCCTATTCGACCATCAGCCAGCTCGGCTACATGTTCGCCGCGGTCGGCCTCGGCGCGTACGCGGCCGGGATCTTTCATCTGGTGACCCACGCCTTCTTCAAGGCGCTGCTCTTCCTGGGCGCCGGCAGCGTGATCCACGGCATGGGTGGCGAGCAGGACCTGAGAAAGATGGGCGGGCTGGCGCCGAAGATGGTCACGACGACGATCACCATGACGATCGGCGCCGTCGGCCTCGCCGGATTGCCGCCGTTCGCGGGCTTCTTCTCGAAGGACGAGATCCTCCACGCGGCGTACGCGAGCCATCACCGCCTGCTGTGGGCGTTCCTCCTCCTCGGCGCGTTCATGACCGCGTTCTACTCGTTCCGGCTGGTCTTCCTGACGTTCTTCGGCGGCCCCCGGATGTCGCGCGAGGTCGCCCACCACGTCCACGAATCGCCGTGGGTGATGACGTTGCCGCTCGTGGTGCTGGCCGTGCTGACGTTCCTCGCCGGCTGGGCGGTGGGCATGCCGTCGGAGGCGGGCACGCGCTTCGCGCGCTTCCTCACCCCGGTCTTCCCGCCGGCCGCCCACGAGTGGAGCGGCGCGGTGACGCTCATGCTCGCCGTGCTGAGCACGATCGCGGCCAGCGCGGGCATCGTGCTCGCCTGGTTCCGGTACGCCGCGGCGCCGGTCAAGGCCGCGACGATCGGGCAACCGCGGACGCCGTTCCACAAGCTGCTGCTGAACGCGTACTACGTCGACCTCATCTACGACCGGCTGATCGTGCGGCCGCTCTACGTCCTGTCCGTGTTCCTGGCGTACCGGGTCGACCTCGGCATCATCGATGGCCTCGTGAACGCGGTGGGCCGCGCCGTCGTGGCGTGGGCCGCCGGCTTCCGTCGGCTCCAGACCGGGTACGTCGTGAACTACGCGCTGACGATGCTCGTGGGCGCCGTCCTGCTCGTGGGCTTCCTGCTGATTCGATGAAGTCGTGACTCCCCACATGCTCTCGATCGTGACGCTGCTGCCCCTGGCCGGCGCGCTTGTGCTGACCCTCGTGCCGCGCCGTCTCGATCAGGTGCTGCGCGTCGGCGCCCTCATCGTCTCGCTGGCGGCGTTCGCGGCCTCCATCCGGCTCTACACGGGGTTCGACGGCAGCTCGGCCAGCTACCAGTTCGAAGAGCAGGTGGCCTGGATGCCGTCGCTCGGCGCGTCGTACCACATCGGAATCGACGGCATCAGCCTGCTCCTGGTGCTCCTCACGACGCTCCTCATGCCGATCGCGCTCGCCTCGGCCTGGCACGCCATCGAGGACCGCACGAAGGAGTTCGTGATCGCCATGCTGGTCCTCGAGACCGGGATGGTGGGCGTCTTCGTCAGCCTCGACCTGTTCCTGTTCTTGGTGTTCTGGGAGGCGATGCTCATCCCGATGTACTTCGTCATCGGCGTGTGGGGCGGCGCCAACCGCATCTACGCCGCCGTGAAGTTCGTCCTCTACACGATGGCGGGCTCCGCGCTCATGCTGGTGGCCATCCTCGCCCTCTACTATCGGCACGGTGTGGCGACGGGGACGTTCACCTTCGACGTGCCCATCGTGACGCGCTGGGTGGTGCCGGCCGGGCTCGGCCAGAACCTCATGTTCCTGGCCTTTGCCCTGGCCTTCGCGATCAAGGTGCCGCTCTTCCCGTTCCACACGTGGCTGCCCGACGCCCACGTCGAAGCGCCGACGGCCGGCTCGGTCATCCTCGCGGGTGTGCTCCTCAAGATGGGGACGTACGGCTTCCTGCGCTTCGGCCTGCCGATCTTCCCGGACGCGAGCCTCACCTTCGGGCCCATCGTCCTCGCGCTGGCCGTCTTCGGCATCGTGTACGGGGCCTGGGTCTCCACCGTGCAGCCCGACCTCAAGAAGCTGGTCGCGTACTCGAGCGTGAGCCACCTGGGCTTCGTGATGCTGGGGATCTTCACGCTGAACGTTCAGGGCCTCGTCGGCGGCGTGATCCAGATGATCAACCACGGCCTGAGCACGGGCGCGCTGTTCCTCATGGTCGGGATGATCTACGAGCGCCGTCACACCCGCCTCATCGCCGACTTCGGCGGCCTGTGGAAGGTGATTCCCGCCTTCTCCGCCCTCTTCCTGGTCGTGGTGCTGTCGTCGCTCGGGTTGCCCGGCCTCAACGGATTCGTCGGCGAGTTCCTGATCCTGATCGGTGCGTTCCAGACGAATCGCGGCCTGGCCGCGCTCGCCTTGACCGGCATCATCTTCGCCGCCGTGTACCTGCTGTGGATGTACCAGCGGGTGATCTTCGGCGAGGTGACGCACGAGGAGAACCGCGGGTTGCGCGACCTGAGCCTGCGCGAGTGGGCGTTGATCGTGCCGCTGGTGATCTTCATCGTCTGGATCGGCGTCTATCCCACCGTGTTCACGGGGCCCACCGAGGCGACGGTCGAAGCCCTGATCGCGCAGGTCCAGTCCAAGGCCAGCGTGGCGCTCCGATGATTCCCGCGCCGCCCATCTCGCTGGCCGTCCTGGCCCCGGCGCTCATCGTGATGGGCGCCGGCTGCCTGGTGCTCCTCCTCGACCTGCTGCCGCCGCGAGCGAGCAAGGTCCACCTGGCCACCGTCGCCCTTCTCGGCGTGGTGGCCGCGTTGCTGACCTCGCTGGCGGCGTGGGGCGGCCGCGGGCGAGGCTTCCGCGACATGGTGATCCTCGACAACTATGCGCTCTTCTTCCATGTCGTCATCTGCTACGGGGCGGCGCTGATCGTGCTCCTGTCGATCGACTATCTGCGTCGCAGCGGCGTGGAGTCGGGTGAGTACTACGCGCTGGTGCTCTTCTCGACGTCGGGCATGCTGCTCTTGACCTCGGCCAGCGACCTCATCGTGGTCTTCCTCGCCATCGAGCTGATGTCGCTCTCGCTCTACGTCCTGTCGGGGTTGTTCAAGGGCCGCCGGCAGGCCGGCGAGGCGTCGATGAAATATTTCCTGCTCGGCGCGTTCGCCTCCGCCTTTCTCCTCTACGGGATCGCGCTGCTCTACGGCGCCACCGGGACGACCAACATCGACCGCATCGCGGCGGCGGCCGCCGCCGCGCCGCACGATACGCTCCTGATCGCCGGCCTGGGGCTGCTCCTGGTCGGCTTCGGCTTCAAGATCTCGTCGGCGCCGTTCCACATGTGGGCGCCCGACGTCTACGAGGGCGCGCCCACGAGCGTCACCGCGCTCATCGCCACCGGATCGAAGGCGGCGGTGTTCGCCGTGCTCGTCCGGCTGCTCCTCTCCGGTGTGCGCGCCGTCCAGGCCGACTGGACGGCGGTGCTGTGGGTGCTGGCCGCGCTCACGATGACCCTCGGCAACGTGGTGGCCATCGCGCAGTCGAACCTCAAGCGCATGCTGGCCTACTCGTCGATCGCCCACGTCGGCTACATGCTCGTGGGCCTGGTGGCCGGCGGCGCCGCCGGCGCCGGGGCCGTGCTCTTTTACCTGCTCGCCTACACCTTCACGACGGCCGGTACCTTCGGCGTGATCACGCTGTGCGTGCGCGCGGGCGAGGAGGCCGTCGACGTCCGCGACTACGCCGGCCTCGGGCGCCGGCATCCCGTGCTGGCCTTCGCGCTGGCCCTGTTGCTGCTCTCCCTGGTCGGCATCCCGCCGCTGGCCGGCTTCGTCGGCAAGTTCTACCTGTTCGGCGCCGCGGTGCGGGCGGGCTTCGTGTGGCTGGCTGTCCTCGGCGTGCTGAACTCGGCCATCGCCGCCTATTACTACCTGCGCGTCATCGTGACGATGTACATGCAGGAGCCCGATGGACAGTCGGCGTCCGTGGCGCCGTCGTTCGCGGGCGGCCTGGCCCTCACCATCGCGGTCATCGGCGTCGTGCTCCTGGGGCTGATGCCGGCGCCGTTCGTGGATCTGGCCCAGGTCGCGGTCGCCCCGCTGCTTCGCTGAGGCCTTCCGCGATCCCCTCGTTCCGGCTCCCGCAGCGAGGGTGGCTCTTCGATCTCGACGGGACGGTCTATCGCGGTGACGTCCTGATCCCCGGTGCGGCGGCGACGATCGCGGCGCTGCGAGCGGCTGGGCGCCGCGTCGCGTTCCTCTCGAACAAGCCGCTGCAGACGCGCGGCGACTACGCGGCGAAGCTCACGCGCCTGGGGATTCCGACCTCGGCCGACGAGGTCATCAGCTCCTCGCTGGTCCTGGCTCGTCATTTGCGCACGCTCGACGCGGGAGCCCCCGTCTTCGTCATCGGCGAGCCGCCCCTGATCACCGAGCTCCAGACGCACGGCTTCGAGGTCCGCACGCATCACCACGTGCGCTGGGTCGTCATCGCCTTCGACCGGACGTTCGACTACGCGAAGCTCAACACGGCGCTGCAGGCCGTGCGGGCCGGCGCGCGGTTGATCGCGACCAATCCCGACCGGACCTGCCCGACCGAGGACGGTGAGATTCCCGACTGTGCGGGCATGATCGCGGCAGTGGAAGCCGTGACCGGCGCCACCGTGGAGGTGATCGTCGGCAAGCCGTCACCGATCATCCTCGAGACGGCGCTGGCCAGGCTCGCCGTGCCGGCGGCCGACGCGGTCATGGTCGGCGACCGGATCGAGACGGACATCGTCATGGGCAAGCGCGGCGGCCTGGCGACCGTGCTCGTGCTCTCGGGCATCACGCGCGCCGACGATCTGCGCATCGCCGAGGTGGCTCCGGACGCCGTGGTACGATCGATCGGAGAGCTGATGGAGCCATGACGCGCGCGGCACCGCTGGCCGATGCCGACTACGACGTCGTCATCATCGGAGGCGGCATCGCAGGCGCGGGGGCGGCGCGCGACCTCGCGCTGCGCGGTGTCTCGGTCGCGCTGCTCGACAAGGGCGACTTCGGCTCGGGCACCACCTCGAAGTCCTCGAAGCTGGTCCACGGCGGTCTGCGCTATCTCGAGCTGTTCGACTTCACACTCGTTCGCGAATCGCTGCGCGAGCGCGAGACGCTCGGCCGGCTGGCGCCGCACCTGGTCAAGTCGCTGCCGTTCCTGGTGCCGATCTACCGCGAGTCGTCGCGCAGTCTCATCAAGGTGCGCCTGGGCCTCCGGCTCTACGACTGGCTGACGCCCGGGGGCGACCGCGAGCGCTACCGTGTGCTCAAGCCGGTGGACGCGTTGAGCCTCGAGCCCGCCTTGCGCGCCCGCGACCTGCGCGGCGCCGGCTACTACTTCGACGGCCTGCTCCTCTATCCGGAACGGCTCTGCCTGGAGAACGTGCTCTCGGCCAGCCGTCACGGCGCGCGCGTCTACAACTACGCCGACGTGGAGGAGGTCGTGCGCGACGCGCGCGGGACCCTGACGGGCGTGAAGGTGCGCGACCTGCTCACGGGCCAGGTGGTCACGCTGGGGGCGCGGGTGATCGTAAACGCCACCGGGCCCTGGGTCGACCAGATCCGCGAACGCGCCCGGGTGACCGAGCGCGGCCGGAGAATCGTGCGGACGACGAAGGGCATCCACTGCCTGCTGCCGCGGCTGACCGAGCGCGCCGTGTATCACGCGACCGGCGACGACCGCATGATCTTCGTCATTCCGTGGCGCGGCTTCTCGCTGGTCGGCACGACCGACACCGACTTCGACGGCGATCTCGACCGCCTGCAGGCGACCCGCGCCGAGGTGGACTACCTGCTGGCCGAGGTGCGCAAGGCGATCCCCGACCCGCGCGTGGCGGCCGGCAACGTCGCCTACACCTACGCCGGCGTTCGCCCGCTCACGTGGGAGGACAACGCGCGCGCGTCCGACGTGTCGCGCGCGCACAAGGTCATCGGCGAGGAGGACGGACGCTTCCTGTCCATCACCGGCACGAAGCTGACGTGCTTCCGCAGCCTGGCCGCCCAGCTGGGCGACCACGTCCTCGACACGCTCGACCTGCGCGCGCGAAGCCGCACGGCCGAGCTCACGCTCGACGGCGCCGACGAAGCCGTCGGACGCACGGAAGCCCACGCCTGGCTCGACGTCTCGCCCGAGACGGCCACGACGGGCCTCTCCCGGGACACGCTGGAGACCCTGGTGACGACGTACGGCCGCGGGTATCACCGCGTCATCGAGATGGCCGGCAAGGTGGCCGGGGGCGGCGAGCGTCTCTGTCCCGCGAACCCCGACATCGTGGCCCAGCTCCATCTCGCCGTGCAGGACGAGTTGGCCGTGTCGCTCCAGGACGTGCTGCTCCGGCGGACCGGCATCGGCACCAGCGCGTGTCAGGGCCTCGACTGCGCCGAGAGCATCGCGGATCGGATGGCCGCGCTCCTCGGCTGGCGCCCGCGGCGGCGTGAAGCCGAGCTCGACGCGTACCGCGGGCACGTCGCCCGCGCCCAGCGCTTCAAGGCGTAACGGACGCTCCATTCGCCTGTGCTATAGTCCCGCCACCGCTGGAGTCCCGCCACCGCTCGCGAGGAGGATGTCATGGCGCTTGCCGTCGTCGTGTTGCTTCTTGCGCTGGTGTCGCCGGCCGCCGCCGAGACCGAGGTCACCGTGTGGCACGCGATGGGCGGAGCGCTCGGCGAGAAGGTGAAGGAGATCACCGACGCGTTCAACAAGACGCAGAGCGAGTACAAGGTCACGCCCGTCTACAAGGGCAACTACACGGAGACGATGACCGCGGCCATCGCGGCGTTCCGCGCGCGCCAGCAGCCGCACGTGGTCCAGGTGTTCGAGGTGGGGACGGCCACCATGATGTCCGCGCGCGGCGCGATCAAGCCGGTGCACGCGCTGATGGCCGAGGCGGGCGAGCGCTTCGATCCCTCCGCCTACTTGCCCGCCGTGACCGGCTACTACACGTCCGCCGACGGCACGATGCTCTCGCTGCCGTTCAACAGCTCGACGCCGGTGCTCTACTTCAACAAGGACGCGTTCAAGAAGGCGGGCCTCGATCCCGCCAAGGCGCCGGCCACGTGGCCCGAGCTGGGCGACGACGGCAAGAAGCTCCAGGCGGCCGGTCTTCCGTGCGGCTTCACCACCGACTGGCAGTCGTGGATCCAGCTCGAGAACCTCTCCGCCTGGCACAACGTGCCGTTCGCGACCAAGGCCAACGGCTTCGGCGGCCTCGACACCGAGCTGCGCTTCAACACGCCATTCCACGTCAAGCACATCACGCAGCTCGGGGAGTGGCAGAAGACGAAGCTCTTCGACTACGGCGGCCGGCGTAACGAGGCGACGGCGAAGTTCACCAGCGGAGAGTGCGGGATGCTGATGGAGTCGTCGGCCGGCTACGCGGGCGTCAAGAAGACGGCGAAGTTCGACTTCGGCATCGGGACCTTGCCCTACTGGCCGGACATGAAGGGCGCGCCGCAGAACACGATCATCGGTGGGGCCAGCCTCTGGGTGATGGCCGGCCATCAGCCGCCGGCGTACAAGGGCGTGGCGAAGTTCTTCAGCTACGTCTCGTCGCCGGAGGTGCAGGCCGACTGGCACCAGTTCACCGGCTACCTGCCGATCACCCGCGCGGCTTACGAGCTGACCAAGAAGCAGGGCTTCTACGAGAAGAACCCGGGCACCGAGGTGTCGATCCTCCAGATGACGGGCCGGGCACCGACCGAGAACTCCAAGGGCCTGCGGCTGGGCAACTTCGTCCAGATCCGCGACGTGATCGACGAGGAGCTCGAGGCCGTGTGGGCCGGCAAGGCGCCGGCCAAGGACGCGCTGGACACGGCGG
>WNGM01007944.1_pt1 | contig 15640 bp, 17 predicted proteins | sample 5400571 | NCBI WGS metagenome assembly WNGM01 (sample SAMN13153378, study PRJNA577476) | soil metagenome | isolation source: 100 cm soil or saprolite under Garry oak tree replicate 2 | place: USA:California | collected 2016-06-15 | reverse complement strand
TGCCGGTGCTTCAGCTTGTGAGCTGATGATGTCCCCTGCTTTTTTGATGGTGCAAGATAGGAGAAAAGATGTGGTGACCGTCAAAAGAAAAACGACAGGCGCAAATGGCCCTCGAAATCACGAATCCTTGTCATACCCCCAGTAAGGAGGAACGAGCGGAACTTCTCCGGTTCCTCCTTGCTTTCTATTGCTGCTCATCCTCTCATCCCGTCCAACCAGTTACTACTCCTGCCTGTACAGGAAATTCCGGCGGCATCTCATCCCACGTTCTACCATCCAGCTCACGCCCGCCGCGGTATTGTCAACTTAATGGGAATGGCGGAGCTTGCTCCTCCTGATCTGAAGCGAATAAGCCACTTGGGAAGGGGTAGGAGCACTATAATAAGCAAAACCCATCAGCGCAAAACCATTAAGTTGACAATACCCGCGGCAGTCAGGGCAGGTGATATGCGCCGTGCTTCCATGCTACACTACTCTCCTACCTCTTCTTGTTGGCTCGTTGGAGCCGCATCTTAAACCAGTTAGTTACCTTGTCCCACTCAGCATCTGGAACTTGCTCATACTTGGCGACTGCGAATGCTGTTTTGAACTCGTTCCAAACTGTTCCAGGATGCTTCCCTGTTGCATCGCTCAATTGATGGACAAAGGCCTGTACTTGTTGCTGGTGCTCAGGTGAAAGCGGTGGTGGCGGCAGCCGATCGAGGATATCTGGAATAATCGCCTCAAGGCCCTCTAGGCGGCCCTCGACGCCACCGCGCCAGGTCTCGATATCGCGCTGCCATTCCAGGACCTGAAGCATTTGCTGATGGTAGACAATCCATTCCTCAATCGATGCATCCGGAGCTGGCCGCGTCGGTCTGGTGATCGGCTCAGAGGGAACCAGGCTAGCAGGTGGTGCAATCGCTCGTGGTGTCGATGCCCAGGCATAGAGCACATCAACCACCTCACGCTGATAGCGTAAAACATCAGGTTTCACTTCCTCACGTACTCGTTTGGGATCGATGCCAGCAAGCCAGAAGGGGACGGCATGAAGCACGAGTACAGCCATGCGTTGTGGTCCTCCATCTGTTTCTATATGTGCAAATACCAGATCGTCGGCAATGACTTCAGTTCGCTGAATGCGTTGCACCTGCGCGTTTGTATCGATTTGCATATTCTCACAAAAAAAGCGGACCACCACGCCTGGCTGCCCATCAGGAAGGCGTACCACGATAATCGGCTTACCGTAGAACATGAGTGTTTGCTGCTCTATGGGAATCAGTTCTTGATCTTCGTTCAAATCACACCTCTCAAGGGTCGTGCATGATACACGATCCTTTGTGTTATATTACTGTTAGATAGTTTTGGGGTCTTGCCGTGTGTCTGAGGGTAGCCAATCTCGTTTACTACGGCGAGGCCCCGGCTACGCAACTGCCTTATCTTCTTTTGCTTCCCTGGTCTGCTCAAGCTTCTCCGTCAATTGTTTGGCTCGTCTATATGCCGCCTGGCGTTTAGAATACACCTTGTCGTCATGCGGTATCCTATCTGCATAATGCATGGGTGCAGATGGACACCAGAAAATTTGATATCCCCCCTCAACCGGGTAGACTCTGAATTCGCCTGACATTCGTTGCTCCTTTCTCTGTAGTCGTTGCCATGTCTAGAGCATAACCTATTGACAACGGCAAGTCAACCAATTTTCAACGATTTTTATCAATTTGGTGAAAATTCATTGAAAAAATGTTGGCAAAGTGTTGTCATCAGTTGGAGTTCCCTATCCTGATGGTCGCCCCGGCGTCACCATATTAAACGAGGCAAAACATACGCTAAGGCCGTGAAGTTGGTTTACGATGGCGGCTTTTGCTGCAAGAAGAGAGAAAAGCGGCTTACTGGCATTCCGATCAAAGCGTCAGAGCCCTTTCATCCCTTCAAGTGAAACCTCCTGAGAAGCGCATTCATGGCCTAAAATGCGCGAAGCTGTCATAGCGTGCAAGGTAGGGTCTTCACCGTTCCATAACGCTAGAGCTACAGTGGCTCCTGAAGCTCCTCCATCTCAATCAACTCGTGGCAGAAAACTGGGAGCAGATGACGGCATCTGCTCCCAGTCAAAACGCTGCCGTTTCTGCTTTTTTGCTCAGACAAAACCGGCAAAAGAAAACAGAGCAGGCAAAAACTCGCCGCAGAAAAGGTTGTCAGGCCAAGTGAACGTCCACTTTGCACCTGGTGACACGCTCGCGCATTTTAGGCCAGTAAGTTCGTCAGCAATATTGCTATCTTGCCCCTGGTAGCACCAACGTTGGAAATGGGCCAAATTGCACAGGGTTTGTTTCTTCCTCCTGTTCCTCTGGTGTATAGCCAACAAAGTCAACAATAACGTAGGCCTCATCTCTATCTGCCTGTAAGGGGAGCGTCAGGTAGTAGTAGATATAGACGCGGTGGCCGGCAAAATCCTTCTCAACGGTATAGGAGACCATTCCAGAACGGGGGCAAATCGACTGCTTGGTACAAATGACATTCATCTGCCGTTTGAATGAACCAACAGGTAATTCCTTCTAGCAAGCGTTCAGTTTGCCCCCGTTCTGGAGTGGTCTCCAAATGGGGAAACTTATTGTGTTCTTGTCAAGCATGATTGCTGCTCCTTCTATTCAGTGATGATGACGCCCTCGTTGGCGATTCCGGTGCGCCTGGCGTATTTCAAGACCATCGTCGGCGACTTCCAGTTGCCCCCGGATTGCACACGATCCACCGGTGTCGCATTGCCGAGGGCATCGTAGGTCCAGTAATGCCGTAGGTCATGTGGCGATAACGCCGGCAGGCCCACCTGCTGGCCCAGGACGCGCACACGATCATAGAGGCCGTAGCGAGTGATGCGGCGGCCCTGATAGCCCAGGAAGAGCGGACCGTAGCTCGCCCCACACTCCGCCAGGTAGCGCGAGGCTGCCAGGAGCGTGTGCTTCTTGAGCTGGTGGGTCTGTATCTCGTCTGTCTTCTCACGATAGATGGTGACCGTGCCCTGCTCCAGGTTAAAGCCCTCGATGTCCAGGCCCGCGACCTCGCTCACGCGAAAGGCCTGTTCGATGAAGAGGCCCATCATGAGTGCATCTCTGGCCTCCAAAAGCAGATCGTGCGTGCGGCGGTGCGGTCGCTTGGGCCTGGTGGTTTCGGTCTTGAGACGCAGCGCCTGCACCTTGCTCACCGGTGTCGGCGCGGCCTTCTTCGTGCTCGTGCGCGTGGGGACGCTGCGGCGGGTGCGATCCACGTCCAGGTTGCGCCCCGTTTTCCCACCATACCCTTTCACGGCCAGCACCAGTTCCAGGACCTCGTCGGGAATCGTCCCCGAAGCGTGGGCCAGGCGGCAGTACTGGCGGAGAATCGAGAGACGGTGGTTGAGCGTGCTGATGGCGAAGCCCTGCTCCAGCAGCCACTTACGGAAGCCCTTGAGCAGCCCGGCAGATATGCCCCGCCAGGCTTCGGCATCGTGATAGAGGTCCTCGGCCTGCCGCTGAATGCCAGCCTGGGCCAGGTAGGTGGAGAAGCACTTGAGCGCGTCAAGCTGGGCAGCGCGGGTATTGTCGGTCTGCTCGGCGTGGTAGTCGGCGAAGGCATCGGTCTGGCTCGCGTGATCGGCAGCCAGGCCCGCCCTCGCCAGGTCATCGTCGTAGCGAGACCTGGGCAGGAGCACGATTGTGGTCGCATCGGCTGGCACGAGGGTGCTCTGTTCAGTGTCACTCATGGTTCACGCTCCAGTGTGTTCTTTCCTCTGTGTGTTGCTGCTGCGAGCTGGTGAGGTGCCATCCTTAGCTCCTTTCGGTGTGCGCAGGGGAAGCCGCTTGCTCCTCTTCTTCCCTCTCCTGCTTGTCCTCATCTGCCCCGCTACTGGGCGCAGCTTGCTGAAAGTGGTCTGGGAAATCTGCTTTCAATTTGCGTAGCAGCATATTCACGGTGAGGACCTGCCCAATCGCGTCCTCGAGGCTCAGTTGTTGGTCACGGTGGCCCTCTGGATTCCTGATGGCCCCCACCACGCCACGAAACAGATTCGCCCATGCCTGCCGCTCGCTGGCAGCCTCGCCGTGAGGTTCCCACGATCTTCCTTCTCTCATGGCCTGATTGATAAGATCTTGCCCAATCAACCCTGTTAGGGAAGGATCAAGGGAACGTACCACCATTTCTAGTCGACGTGCGGCCTGAAAGACTGCGAGACCCGGGTTGCGTTCGATATCTTTGACATCGCCCAGCAGTTCTGGTTCAATCAACCAGTAGGGAAACTGCAAGAGTTCGCGTGGCAAGTCTGTCCAGAGCACATGCCCCCGGTGTTCGTAGTCCTGAAGATGGGAGGGCCAACTCGGGGTACAATGATCCGCTTGATGTAATTGCTCACAATCACGCGTTGTGGGATACCCATTGGCGATACGCTCGAACTGGTCTGCCTCGACCCATTTTTCTTTGAGAGGAACTCGGAAGAACTGGATGAGCGCGAGCACCACATCCAACCCCCAGCCTGGTAGAGTAGCACTCTTTCCTGGTGTTCTTCTTTCACTCGATTGACGTCAACGCCGAAAAGCCAGCCATTGAGATAATCGAGTGGGATGCAAAACATATCCGGGCTGCCACCGAGATTTGATTGAGCAACCCGAATGATCCTGGCTTTTTTCGAGAGGATACGATTGCGTTGAATACGTTCGCGCTGTCCATTGGGGCTCAGTCCAAGATACTCACAAATAGGACGAATGGGAATGTAGACCAATTCTTTGCCATCGACATCTACGATAACAGTGATGACCTCATCACCGTAGAAATCAACGCTCAGCTCTTCGAGCGGAACCAATGCTCTTTCCTCAGCTTTTGCCACTGATTCTTTCTCCTTCTTAAGGGGGTTTGCACGTATGACACGTGCAAACCCCCTTTACAGCAATTCCTTGCCAACCTCATGCTTTACAATCTGAAGATAGCGGCCCAGGTATTCCAGCTGCTGGACACGGGAAAGCTCAAGCTCTGTGTAGAGCCGGAACTGCGCGTTGATGTCCAGCATCTCTTGCGCCAGCAGGCAGGAGCGACCGATGTACGCCCGGTGATCATCTTCCTGGAGGCCTTCGTTCAGCCTATGCATCTTTGCTGGCGTCTGCTTCAAGAGCAGGAGCCGGTCTGAGATCGTTTCCGAAATCAGTTTGTCCATGCCATCCGTGCTCAAGACCTGGTCTCCTGCCCTGCTTCTTGCTCTTCATCGTCAGTAATGAGTTCACTGGCTTTCACTCCAAGCGCCTTCGCGATCTTTTCCAATTCGGAAAGCCGCACTTCTGACGTGGTGCTTTTCCAGTAACGGTCAAGCAGCGCCAGTGTGACACCTGCCGCTCTCTGCAGTTGTGAGCGATTCAGCCCTTTCGCCTCAGCGACCTCTTTAATTCGTAACCTCAACATAGATAGCTCCTTTTCAAGTAAATGCCTGTCTCTATGGTACTACAACGAGCATACACTGTCAACGTAACACTTTCGGTAAAATACATCATTGACATATTATAGTCGTCGTTGTATTATCGTTGTAATAGGAGACCATTCCAGAATGGGGGCAGACTGAATGCTTGTTATGAAAGTACTATCCCGCTTTTCTCCGTCAGTCAATGCTAATATACTCTGTGAAGACGATCATTGCAGCAGAGGAAGAGTATGGGCAGCACAGATCAGGCAGTACAGGTGTATCAACTACGTATCTGGATACGGAAGGTGAGTCCCCAGATTTGGCGTCGCCTGCTCGTGCGCAGTGACAGCACGATAGCCGAGCTTCATGACATCCTACAAATTGCGTTCGGTTGGTCCGATGAGCATTTACATCAATTCCTCATTCGGGGGAAGCCGTATGGAATCGCGAGATCTGGGGGGATCAGCTTCGACGACAATCCATATCAGGTACGGCTGCGTGATTTCCACTTCCGCAGGAAAGAAGTGTGGGTCTACGAGTATGACCTGACCGACTGGTGGCAACATGAGATTCGTCTGGAGCAGGTTCTCCCTCTTGACGTGACGAAGCGTTATCCCATCTGTGTGGCAGGGAAGCGACGAGGACCCATCGAGGATTGTGGCGGCCCTTGGACGTTTATGGAGTTACAGGACGAGCACCCGCTCTGGAAAGTCATGCCACAGTTTGCACAGTTTCTCTTTGACCACTACGAGGATCTGGATGATCATCGTAGTGAACTTCAACAGATGGCCTACTGGGTCGTCCGTGAGGATTTTCATCAACAGGCGGTCAATCACCGTCTGGCTGAATATGGCGCTGCACATGCACGAGAGAAGAGAGGCTCTGATGCGTATTCGAGTACAGGTCATTATTGAAGCAGATCAGGAGAGCACAGATCCCCCGTATGTCGAAGAGGTTGCCTGCTTTGAGCGAGGGACACTCTCACCTGAAACGCTTGGGTTGCGTCTCTGCGAAGCAAAACAGATGTTGGCTAGTGTCCAGCAGGTGATGGCTGTGCAGCAAGTCAAGGAGTATGTAGAACAGCAGAGCCAGTGTTCGCACTGCCAACAACCCCTCGCTTGTAAGGGGCATCATCAGATCAGGCTGCGAACTCTCTTTGGCAAGCTGACCCTCAAGAGTCCACGATTGTATACCTGTTCCTGCCAACCGAACGCGTGCCGCAGCTGGAGTCCCATTGCTAGATTGTTTTCTGAACGAAGTACCCCAGAATTGTTGTATCTGGAAGTTCGGTGGGCCTCGCTCATATCCTATGGCCTCACCGTCGGACTTCTTGCAGATCTCTTGCCTATGGAGCATCAGCTGAGTACCGCGAGTGTCTCTCGCCATGTCCACCGGATAGCCGAGCGCTGTGAGCAGGAACTGGGCGAAGAGCATCCATCCTTTATCGAGGGGTGCCCTGATCAATGGTACAAACTGCCGGAGCCAGCAGCGCCACTGATGGTTAGCCTTGATGGTGGCTACGTTCACGCTCGCTCGCAAGATCGTCGCAAAGATGGATCGTTTGAAGTGATCGTCGGCAAAAGCGTCACAGGAGAAGGAAGAACGACCAGTTTTGGGCTGGTCCCCAGCTACGATACCAAGCCGAGGCGACGGCTCTTTGAAGTCTTGCTGTCGCAGGGATTGCAAATGAATCAGGCCGTCACGTTTCTCACGGATGGGGGAGATACCGTTCGCGATCTGACGGAGGGTCACAGTCCGCTCACTTCCCATATATTGGACTGGTTTCACGTCGCCATGCGTCTGACAGTGCTCAATCAGATGGCCAAGGGAGTGGCTGTTGAGCACAAAGGAGAAAAGTTCGAGCAAGAACTGGAGCGGGTGAAATGGTTCCTCTGGCACAGCAACCTGTACAAAGCCCTGCAATTGCTGGAGTGGTTGGAACTGGACGTTGATGGGGTATGACAAGGATTCGTGATTTCGAGGGCCATTTGCGCCTGTCGTTTTTCTTTTGACGGTCACCACATCTTTTCTCCTATCTTGCACCATCAAAAAAGCAGGGGACATCATCAGCTCACAAGCTGAAAGAGAGGGCCATGTTGGCTCTCTTGAGGAAAAGGGGCTTCAACTTCTGGCTGTGGAATGAGCAAAAAGAGATGAGAGCAGCGAAAGAAGAAGAACGGGCGCAAATGGCCCTGAAAATCACGAATCCTTGTCATACCCCGAATACATCAATGAGATCGGACAGGCTGTGCAGGCCGCCGGAGGCAGACTGCCGACCAGGTGGTTTGAGGGCGTGCGGCACCGGCTCAAACACCAGGGACCAGAGCGTGTGCTCAAGCACCTGAGCTGGTTGGCCGCACGCTATCCCAGTCCGGTCATCAAGGAGAAACTGGCCTATTTGCAGAAACGCGAAGCGCATATGCAGTACCCCATCTATCAGGCAGCAGGCTGGCCCATTGGCTCGGGCAGTGTCGAAAGTGCTAATAAAGTGGTCGTGGAAGCACGGCTCAAGGGAGCAGGGATGCGCTGGGAGCGGCACAACGTCAATCCCATGCTGGCGCTGCGCAATGCGGTCTGCAATCGGCGCTGGCAGGAGACGTGGCAGGCCACCAGGAGGCAACGGCAGCAGAGCCGCCAACAACAGCGAGGCCAGCGCAGCCAAGCGCGCTCTGAACAGGCCCTGAAGCGCTTGCTCATGCTGTGGCTGTGGTGCACACCCTCGGCTCCACGTTCAGTGGCTCAACCCGCCCCTCGATCGGTCCGCTCACTGGCGGCCACTCCGGCAGCAACCCCTCGTGGTCCCCGCCGTCCGGCGACCAATCATCCATGGAGGCGGTCTGTGCTTGTCCGACCCACAGAGGCCCTCCTTGCAAAAAAATGAAACGCACCCAGACCAGGAGGTTCCACCAACAATCGGGTGCTAAGCTGCCATTCCGTTGTATCCCGATGTGCTCCCGACGCTCTCTCTGTTGAAAGATACCTATCGTCTCGGGCTTGTCACCAATGGAAACACCTACTCAGAACGCTGCGGCTTACCGGGTCTGTTTGCTTTGACGATTTTTGCCCAAGATTATCAATTACCGAAGCCTCAGCCTGAATTCTATGAGCGGGTCCTTTCTGGGTCATTTCCAACGTTCGTGATACCAGGGGCAAGATAGCAATATTGCTGAACAGAAAAAAGCAGATTTTGATTCTCCACCTGAGGTTACGAGGTATGTAAATCCCAACATTATCCAAGTCTGGCACAATCAAGGGGTGAAATGCACTTCATATCACGCTTGCGCATTTCACCCCTTGATCGCAGTCCGTTCCATGTCCGCCACAATGATGTTCGGTGACTCCTGTGCCGGCACCTCGGTGAGGCGAACGGGCATTACGGGCTACGGGGTCGAGTGCGGCGAGGCCCGTCTGTCCTGGGAGAGACAAGCTCGAAGACGGCATGGCTTCGGGCCGCCCTGATGAGAATCTGGATCGCGTCAACCCTCGCGCTGTTCTCACGCACGAACGTTGCAACCCCCTCCAAGCGGCGGGCTTGCCTCCAAGGACAAATCCGCCGCTGGACTTTTCTGAATTGACCTATGGGATATTTCCCTCATGATGACAAAACAAGAAACCGTTCGATGGTATGCTGGACCAGAGCAGCAACGCCGCTAAGGTTGTCGACGGTGTTCAGAACATTTTGCCAAACTACAATAAATTCTTTCCCGCTCGGGTTATGCTGTACGATCGTCGCCTCAGAGGCAACCGCACCTCCCGTTTTTAATGGTCCGTCACCAATTTTGGTCTGGGTTATGGTAAACGTACTGGCTAACCCGGTAACGCCCTCACGCACACCATCCTGCATCCATGAAGGGTCAGGTCCCACCGCCGAAGCCGCGAGCAGCTGCAGCATCTCCTCACAAATGCTGTCGCTACTGCGCGCATCAATGGTCGTTTTTTCGAACAACAGAGCATACAGGTTCGCCATTTCGAAACAGGTCATCGCCTGTGCGGATAAACCATCGTTCAGACTCGGAATGCGAACGACGGGCACGGTGCCCGTAAATGTTCCGGCAAGCCAAATCCCATTCTGCGTGGCGGAATTGAATAAGCCGCCCGCTTCCAGCAGCCCATTGATCCAACTGTAACCCAACCCCTTAACACATCTTCCCGATGCCTCGTCCTGACTTTCGACGATCATGAGGGAAAGGTCGCCGGAAAAAGAGGGCGTGAACTTGATCAAGTATCCGCCACTCGCCAGCTGAGTGCCCTCGAACAGAGTAGTGTACTTTGGTTTCTTCAAGTCTTCCGTTACATTCGGGTCGCTCGAAATCAATTGGGACGAGCTGGCAATCGTTGGATCAAACTCGGTACTCATCCGCGCAAACAAATCTGCTTGTGTCGGATCGCCCGCGGTCAAGGCGAAATCGCTGGCGCTCTGCCGCAATTCGAACGCGCCGAACATCGCCGCCACTTTCAAGAGACTGGCGGAATAATGCATATCGTGTTCGCCAAAGCCCGCATGTTTAAAGCGGGGTTGGTCCCCTGACTCGTCGATGGCGACGACAGAAATTGCAATGCGCGGTGGTGCTCCCAGAGAAGGAAAGGTTACGACCGATTCGGCAATCGCCGCAGCCAAAGCGCCCGCCAGCGCGGGGTCGGGAGTCAACAGCGTCGGAAAAGTAGTAGGAAAGAGCATCGTGGTTCATCTCCGAATCTTACTGAATGTTCCATATCCCATCCACGCGAAAAGTCGAAACAGGAGCCTCAAAGTGTACCTGCCACTCCCACACCAAGATGCCATTGAGGATGAGTTGGACGCGTTGATCGGGCATCGGAATTGTCTCGGGAGCATCCGATACCGTCTGCAAGACCGCGTCCGTCACGCGCGTCGGGATTTCGCCCAGCGTTGACGGTCCGGTGACGACGGTTGCTTGTAGGTTTTGGGATTGGTTCGATGTAAAAATACCATTTACATCGAACGTTTGGTACTTGAAAAATGCTTGTTGCACGCCATTGTCCATAAAATCGAACTCGAACTCGATGCTGTCACTGCCGAACAACATGTCAATCGGTATCAATTCGCCCATGAGCTTGACCTCCTGTAGAACCGCGCTCCACTACTGGAACGCAGGATGATGTGATGCGGCACGCTTGGACGTGTACGCGTTTGGAAAGCAAGGATTCAGCATTTTACTTAAACGCAGGTTATTGGGTAACCTCAAGGATATTAACAATCACTTCCGATTGATCTGTTACTTCTACTCCGGGCGCAGGAAATTGTGATTGAATGCGAAGGCTCAAAATGGCAGGGTTTTGACTCGCAGCAATATCTACGTCTACGGGGTCGCCGGGAATCCAGCGACCCTTGATTTGTTGATGAACAGACAAATTAAGAAATTCGGCGACATCCCGAGGAAGATCAACCGGAACCACGATATTATCTTGACCGGTAAACACAGTGCCCGCGAGACAACCATCAAGGTCTCCGCCATGCTCCAGACAAACCAACAGGTCTTCAATTCTATCGAATCCCGTGTCACCCAATGCAAGCAGGTCGGGCATACGTATTTTGACTAGGGGGGGAGGTAATCCCGCTTTGCGTTTGGGTAACTCAATTGGTCCTGTCAGCTTGAGCTGGGGCAGTGCCGCCTCCTTGGGATGGTTCAAGGCATGCGATGCTGCCGCTGCAATCGTATTCAAATCAGCGTCCAAGTCGTTGCGTATCTGGCCCAGGGGAAACTTCTCTGGATCAATGAACTGGTCTGGATGAGACACGATGTAATTGATGTTATTGAGCACCTGTAAATCCTGGTCGCGTAGAAGAGAACACTGGACCAGCACATCCGTTTGATGCTGCAGATCGATAAAGTTTGGCTCTGCAGGGACTGGGAGGATGCTGTATGCGTCGAGGACGGCACTGTAAGGAACAGCATTGTTCTTGACAGTATCAGGCCAATTGGCCGCAAAAGTGATCATGGTATCCACTTGTGTGGGTAGGGGAGTGTTCTTACCGCCTTCAATATGACAACGGACGGTAGTCTGGCGCTTTTCTAGCGTCTGGTGGAAAGTGTCATCAAAGCTGCCATCGGCCGAAAAGGCGGCGTAACTTGCCTTTAATGCGGCTGATACTGTATTTTTCTCATCCGAATGGTGAGTTTGCACCTCGATCACGCCAAAGAACATGCCGCCCGTAACGAGCCCACGAACGAACATATCGCCAAATTCATCCTGGAATTTCTGGGTCTGCCCATCGCCCAGCAGGTCGGAAGCGGGCTTCGTAATACCAGGCGCTTTGATCTGCTGGAAGGGGTTGATCACTTGCACCATCACGACCAAGAATACTGAGCTATCATTAACCTGTCGTTCCTTGGAAAACTTGAAACGTGCTGAGCCACTGAACAGGCCGACGCCGCCGCTAGCGGATGCGGAAATGCCCAGGACATCATTCAATTCAGAAACAGTCGACACCTGTGTCATGTCAAAAGTGACGATGCTGCCGCCCTCAATTCCGGACTTGTCACCGGTGACTGCCACATCGCGAACATCACCACTCGGTGTATCGACCCCAACCCCATAGTCGTAGCCATTAATATAGGGAACGGTTCTTGAAGACATAGACTTTCCTTTTAAAGGAAGCTCTCTTTGCTGTAAAGTGCTCAGAAAGCAGGTAAAACGAAGGAACAGAAGAGATGTATCCATCGCCTGAAAATGCTGCTCAGCTCGGAAGCCGCTTCTCAGAAGTACCTCCTGGACGAACAATGAGCATACTCGTTCCCTATCGGTAGTTTGTGGACTCGGGAAATCACGTCCGCTTTCGGGCGTATATCCTGAGCAATTTAAGCTCAGATTTCACCATTTGATGGACTTAAAACGAGACAAAATCCCTTGTCCACAAAGTACCGGTAGACCCACCTCGGCAATGGCCGCCAGGGTTAGTTTTCGGTTCTCATTCGCCTTTCCCCTTTGAGGGTCTCGTATGACCATCAAGCCAATACAGCTTGCCGCAGCGCTTGCAGAGCCGCTACGTAGTCAGGCTCACCAAGCTGATCGACGACATACTCGGCGTAGACGATGCGGTCGGCTCGATCAATCACAAAGACAGCCCGCTGGAACAGACGCCACTCTTTGAGCCACACGCCATAGTCCCGCCCGAACTGCTCCCCGCGATGGGCAGAGAGAACCTGGTGCAGCACACCTGTGGCGTCCTGGAAGCTCGCTTGCATCTGGGGCGAGTCCATGCTTACGGTATAGATGCAGGCAGCGGGTGGCAATGCTGCGCAGAGCGCTTCCCACTCTCGCGTCACACGCTGGCAGACCGAGCGGTGCAGGCTGTTCACTACGCTCAGCAAGCGCACCGTTCCCGTTGAGTCAGCCAGGGAGATCGTGCGGACGACCATATCGGCGAGATCCAGGTAATCCAGACAGAAGTCAGGAGCGGCATCACCTACTTGTAGATGTCTGCCCATGACCGTGAGCTGCTCTGTGCCTGCGAAGGCATCACCGATGCGTTCTTCCATGCTCTCGTGCTCCTCGATCTCGTTTCGACGGCAGCTGTTCTATTCATAAGTCTAGCGTCTGGTGGCTGAGAATGCGCCGTCAGAACTGAGGATTTTTCACAAGCAGGAGGAAACGAGCTACTGAGAGTGCCTCCTCAGTTCTGAGGAGGCAACCGTGATGGAATGAGGAGATGCCCAGCGCTTGAAAGAAGCACTGATGGGTGCCGTAAGCCAGGCCAGGAAATCGTCGCTGAGGGTTGGAGCAGCCTTACAGCAGGTGGTGTTCCAGAGCGTAGCGGGCCGCCGCGGTTCTGGAGGTGACCCCCAACTTGCTGTAGATCGAGCGCACGTGCGAATTGACGGTAACCAGGCCAATGACGAGCTGCTCGGCGATCTGCGCGCTGGTCAAGCCCGTGGCGAGGAGACGCAGCACCTCCATCTCGCGAGTGGTCAGGCCAGCAGGAGAGGTGGGGGGCATCCGCGTTGGAGGAGCCGAGAATGGTTCCGTGGGGATGAGCGCGAGTCTCTCCGCTGTTGCCTGTGCCGCAAGAACCTGTTCCAGCGACATCGTTCGTCCTTCGGTCCAGGCGAGGCGCCAGACGTCCTCACTCAATTGAGCGCGTACTGTGCTCATCGAGCGCTCATAGGAGACCTGTTCAGCATGAGGAATGAACGCTCCAAGCTCAGCGCGGAGGGTCTCTGCTGCTCCCCACAGGCATGCTGCCCTGGCGGGTTGCCCCTCCACTGCGACCACTTCCCCCAATCCCACCAGGCATAAAGCCGCGACCCACTTTTCGCCCATTGTTCGGGAGATGGTCAGGCTCTCCTCGTAACAGGTGCGCGCCGTGGCAGAGTCGCCCTGCGTAAAGGCGAAGAGCCCCAGGGCGTGCAAGATATCAGCCATCCCCCAGAGGTCCCCTAACCCCCTGCAGAGAGCGAGACTTTCCCCACCCAGGGCACAGGCCCTGGCAGAGTCGCCTTGAGCATAGCACCCATACGCGGATAAGTAGAGCGCTTCAGCCAGGTGCCACGTGTCTCCTCCCACCTCGAGCAGGGGGAGGCTCTCCTCATACAGAGCACGAAGTGCGGTATAGTCACCGCGTGAAAGCGCGATATGCCCCAGGGCATTGAGTGAGATCGCAATGCCTTGCTTGTCTCCCAATTCCCGGTACAGCTTCAGACCCTCTCCATTGAGCTCTGCCGCACGGCTATGGTCGCTCCCATAGTACGCCATAGCTCCAGCAGTGTAGAGTGCCTTCGCCCGCACCGGCGCCAGGACCTCGCGGCTGCGAGCCAAAGCTTGCTCTAACCATTGCCGCCCTTCCCTACAGTGAGCATGCCATAACCAGAAGATCCCCAGCGCTCCGCCCAATCGCAAGGCGAGTTCGATCTGCTCTTGTTCAAGGAGCCAGCTCAACGCTGCCCGCAGATTATCATGTTCCTGCTCGAGCCGCTCCGACCACTGCAACTGCTCTGCAGAGATCAGCCTTGGTTCTGTCTCTTCCGCCAGCGCGAGATAGTACTCGGCATGAGCCTGTCGAGCCGCCTCGGCCTCCCCACTGCTGGCTAAACAGGCTTGCCCATACTCACGGATCGTCTCCAGCATCAGCAGTCGCGCCTCGCCATGGGATGGCTTGCGCTCGAACAGCAGGTTGTTGTCAAGCAGCCTCTGCACCCCATCCAACACTGTTGTCGCTCCATCCAGGAGCGCATGGCACACAGCCTCCACCGCCTCGAGCATGCATCCACCCACGAAGACCGAGAGCAGCCGGAAGAGCCGTTGCTCCCCTGGACTCAGCAGCTCATAGCTCCACTGGAGGGTGGCGCGCAGCGTCTGCTGCCGGACCGGGAGATCCTGTGCCCCGCTCGTCAAGACGTCTAACCGGCGCTCCAGGCGGCTCAGGAGTGGCTCCGGCGACAGCAGCTTGATACGCGCGGCGGCCAGTTCAAGGGCCAACGGCAACCCATCCAGCCGGGTGCAGATCACCGCGATGACAGGAGCGTTCGTTCCAGTCAGCGCGAAGTCAGGCGCCAGGGCTTGCGCACGCTGGGTGAAGAGCGTCACGGCTGCATTGCGCCTCAGCAGCTCGACGTCTGCGAACTGCTTCGGGTCGGGCAGGTCCAGTGGTGAGACTCGGACCTCATACTCGCCACGGACGTGGAGCAGGGCACGACTGGTAACCAGGGCCTTCAGGTCCGGGCAGGTTTGCAGCAAGGCCACCAGCAGCACCGCGGCACTGGCGACCTGCTCGAAGTTGTCGAGCAGCAGGAGCAGGTGTTGGTCGTGCAAGCAGGCTTGCAGGTACTCCAGCGGGGGTCTGCCTCTGGCTTCGGGAAGGCTGAGCGCTTGCGTCAGCGTCGGGAGAACCAGCTCGGGGTCATGGAGGGGAGCCAGTGAGACAAAGCAGACCCCATCGGCAAAGGTGTCGCTCAGCTCGGTCGCCACCTGCAAGCCCAGGCGCGTTTTGCCCACCCCTGGCGTGCCGGTGAGGGTGAGCAGGCGCACCTCTGGGCGCGAGAGGAGCGTCTGGGTCGCCTTCACCGCCTGCTCACGGCCAATCAGTGGGGTAAGCGGAATCGGCAGATCGGAGGAGGGCCTCTTGATCGCGCGGTCCTCTTCTGGCACGTCAAGAGGTAGGACTAGGAGTGCGCCTATTAGCTTATCGAGAAGTTGCCTATAAGGGCCGTACTTGAGTGGTGGTACGAGGGGTAAGCGGCCTGCGTCCAGCAGTGGCACTGTTGGGGGTGGGAAGCCCGCTGACAATGTACC
>WNGM01002479.1_pt1 | contig 15645 bp, 13 predicted proteins | sample 5400571 | NCBI WGS metagenome assembly WNGM01 (sample SAMN13153378, study PRJNA577476) | soil metagenome | isolation source: 100 cm soil or saprolite under Garry oak tree replicate 2 | place: USA:California | collected 2016-06-15 | reverse complement strand
CAACGAATTGCCGATTATGGATACCTGGTGGCAGACGGAGACGGGGGCCATCATGATCAGCCCGACCCCGGTTCTGCCGCTCAAGCCAGGCAGCGCAAGCCGCCCGCTGCCGACGATCGAGGCTGATGTCGTAGACAAGAACGGTAACAGTGTTGGCAAGGGCAAGGGTGGATTTTTGATCGTACGCCAGCCATGGCCTGCTCAGATGCGCACGATCTTTGGCGATCCAGCTCGTTACGAGACCTATTGGAACACCATCGAGGATGTGTACTTCGCTGGCGATGCTGCGACGATAGACAGTGACGGCTATACCCGCATTCAGGGTCGCGTGGATGATGTGATCAAGGTCAGTGGCCACCGCCTGGGTTCGATGGAAATCGAATCGAGCCTGGTGAGCCACCCTGCTGTGGCAGAAGCAGCGGCCATCGGCAAGCCAGACGAGGTAAAAGGCGAACGTGTCAAAGTGTTTGTTATCCTCAAAAATGGTATCGAGCCTTCAGACGGGTTGGCAAAAGAGCTAAAACAACACGTGCGCGCGGTTGTTGGCGCGCTAGCTACACCGGACGAGCTTGAGTTCGTGCCGAGCCTGCCCAAAACGCGCTCCGGCAAGATTATGCGGCGTCTCGTCCGAGCCAGGGAACTCGGTGAGCCAATCGGTGACGTCAGCACATTGGAGACGTAGGACCTTACCTGCCTCCCAGAGCGGTGCGCTTCCCGACCGTTAACCTTCGCCAGGCTAACTCATATATAACCAAGGAAGTGAGCCATGATCGTAAGCGAAGTGATGACTACCACATTGGTAACGGTTACACCTGATGATACGCTTAGCCATGCTGCAAACCTGTTACGCCAGTACCAGTTTCATCATCTGCCTGTCGTAAGGGCCTCACCTACACAGAGGACATGGGTTACGGAACAACAAACGCAAAAGTCGAAGGCTGTGCTAGAAGGGTTATTAACTTCGCAAGATATCGATATGGCAGCAGCCATCGGGACGCAGAGTGCTGGTGATGTCCTGCAGCGACCCTGGCAGGAGCGGCATGTCGCTGAAGTAATGCATTCCGCCTCTATTACTGTGACTCCAACGACCAGTGTAGCGGCAGCGGCACAGATACTTGTTGAGCGCGGTTTGAACTGCTTGCCGGTTGTGGAATATGATGATGCGGAAAGTAGAGAGCAGAACGCTGAAGGTGAGCCACCAGCAGTTCTGGTTGGACTGCTTACACGCAGCGATATTCTTATGGCCATGGCTCGCGCTCTCGGTGCCTTTCAGCCAGGGATGCAGTTAAGAATATCGCTTCCTGCTGGAGATATGACTCCCCTGGCCAACCTGCTTCTTCTGGCTGCGGAACTGCATATAAAGGTGCAAAGTTTACTGGCCGCACCCCTGGAGGGCAATCTCCCACGCATTGCAACAGTGCGCCTGGGCACTATTCATCCTGCTCCCCTGCTCTTACGATTACAGGAGAAGCATATTCAGTTTACGTTTGTGGACCCCAGTTAGAAAGTGGTACACATGACAAACGCACATACTGACGCCAGGGCCCGCCTTATCTTTGACCCTGTTGAACTGGATTATGACTTTGGCTCAGGGCATCCCATGCAGCCACGCCGCCTCGTCGCTCTTATGGATTTACTGGAAAACAGCGGATTGTGGCACAGCAGTGATGAACGACAGTGCCTATCCTTACGTGCCGCTTCAGTGGACGAATTAGGCCTGGTTCATACGAGCGATTACATTGCTGCTGTACAACGGCTGGGCACAGCAGAAGGGCACAATGAAAATGCCCTGGCAGAACAATATGGCTTTGCTGAAGGAGATACCCCGGCGCTGCCAGGAATGCACGAGGTGTCTGCAGGTATTGCAGGTGGCACGCTGGTAGCGTTGAGCGCTGTGATGGGTCTACCAGAAGGTGGAACATTCAACTCAGAAAACGAACGGCCACTACATGTATTTCATCCCGCTGGCGGGTTGCATCATGCCTGGGCCGAGCAGGCTTCTGGTTTCTGCGTCTACAACGATGCTGCTGTTGCTATAGCTCATGTACTCCGTGCTACCGAAGCCAAGGTAGTATATATCGACTTTGACGCACATCATGGTGATGGAGTGCAGCGTGCGTTCTACGATGACCCGCGTGTCATGACCGTCTCACTCCATGAAACTGGGCGGTACCTCTTCCCCGGTACAGGTGATGTGCTTGAATTAGGCAAAGGCTCAGGCCGCGGCTACTCCGTCAATGTCCCCCTGGAGCCTTTCACCGAGGATGATTCGTATATCGAGGCAATGAACTCACTCCTTCCTCCGCTCGTCATGTCGTTTGCCCCCGGTGTCATTATCAGCCAGCATGGGTGCGATACGCATGCCTGGGACCCTTTGACGCACCTGGAACTGACTATGCGAGGTATCCAGGCGCAGATACAATTGGCGCATCAACTGGCACATAGCTATTGTCACGGTCGTTGGGTGGCTCTGGGTGGTGGAGGTTATGATCTTTATCGCGTTGTACCGCGTGCCTGGGGTATGCTCTGGGCTGAGATGTCAGAGCAACTCCTACCTGAACAACTGCCACAAGAGTGGGTGACACACTGGCGACCCGCCTGGCAGGCTTCCGAGGAGCAGGAGGAGGCTGCCCAACAGGCACTGGGGAAAGCGCCTACCTCTCCTTATTTCCCTCTCATGTTTCAGGATCGAGCGGAGGATTTTCCCGCTCAGCCACGAAGATGGACAATTACTCACACGAATCGGCGTACCGTTGCACTGGTGCGTCATCTAGTGGTGCCACCCCCTGTGCGTCACGCCTTTCCTTCAACCCAACGCCAGTCACCACTGGCAGACATGTATGGCTTGCTCCACCTGCAAGGCAGTCAGACGCCTTCACGTACCGAAACACTTGAGACGCCAGCAGGACAACTTTTACTGCGTGATTTTTGTCCACCATCCCTGGTGGAGCGTCTCAGAGCAGATAGTGGCCTGCATGCTTTTGCCCGGATTCCAGAACGTGAGCACCAACTTCTGCTCAGTATTGCGAAGAGTCCAGATTGCGCATTGACCCTGGCGCATACGCATAGCGGGGAGATTGTCGGTCAGGTAACATTGGCCCCTGGTAGCGATTGGTGGGAGGGCTTCGAGAATGTCTACGAAGTAACCATCGAGGTCAGTTCGCAGTGGCGAGGATTGGGTATCGCACGTCATCTGTTAGCGTTTGCGCTTGAACTCGATGCATTAGACGATATGATTCTTTTTGCGATGGGGTTATCATGGCACTGGGATACTGAAGGGCTACATATCTCAATCCCGCGCTATCGCAAACTGATCGCGCAGTTATTTGCGTCAGAAGGCTTTGAGGAATATGCGACAACTGAGCCAGATATTAGCATGGAGCCTGGGAACATCCTGCTGGTACGTATTGGTAAGCGTGTTGACCAGTATACTGCTCGCCGGTTTCTCAATCGCCTGCAGGAGGAGCCGAGATACAGACCAAATTAGAGTTCATACATGAGCTGCGGGAAACAGCATTGTAGGGGTGCCATTGAATAGACTACAGACCTATTACGAAGTAAAGAAAGGAGCGACCTATGTATGTAACAGTACGGCGCAGCAAGCATTTTGGCGGTACTGATGAGATAGCACGACGGGCCAGGGAGGGCCTGGTACCCGCACTAAAGACTCTACCAGGCTTTGTGTCTTACGACATCTTGAGTCTGGAGGATAACGTGGTGATGGGTATAACTATTTTTGACAACAAAGCATCGGCGGAAGAGGCCAACAAATCGTTTGTTCTATGGGCGCGAGAGCAGGACCTGCGATCGCTTCTTACGGGGCCACACGAAGTTTTGTCGGGTGAAGCGCTTATTCATGTAGTAGAGCACGATGCGCCCTTCCCTGAGCCTGGTGGAGGGTATGGTGTTTGAACGACTGCTCACAGAGAAGCGTTCAGTCGATACCCGAGATGAGGCTCGGTGATGATGTACTGCGGATGAGCAGGATCGGGCTCCAGTTTGACACGCAGACGGCGTACGATACCCTTTACAGAAGAAGAAGCGTGAAAGCCCCGTGGATTCCATCCCGGGGATGAAACGCTTCTTTCCACATATGGTGTGCTTGTGTCTCTGCTTGACACCTGCTGCTGGGTGTGCTATAGTCCCTCATGGAAAGAATGTTCTATCTGGAGGGAGCATGCGACACAAGCCAACGCCCTCGTTTATCCTCTCCCTGCCACGGCCCGGTGAACCCACGGCAGGCGTCCCAGTTGCATGCTCATTTTGAATGCGTCCGCCAGCTCTATAATTCCCTGCTCGCCGAGGCCATGAAGCGCCTCAAGCGCATGAAAGCCGACCCGGCCTGGCAGGCTGCTCGCAGTATTCCCCGTTCTGACAAACCTGCACGCACACAGGCCTTCGCTCGCTTGCGCACGCACTATGGCTTCTCGGAATACGGTTTGCACGAGGCGGCCAAACGCTTGCGCACCAAGTGGCTGGCGGAGCACATCGACAGCCTCATGGTGCAGAAGCTCGCGAGCCGCGCCTACCAGGCGGCCAATCGGGTGTGCGTGGGCCAGGCCCGTCGCGTGCGCTTTCGTAGCAAGGGTCGAGGGTTGGATTCTGTGGAGGGCAAGACCAACACCTCGGGCTTGCGCTTTCACTTGCAAGCGGGGGCCGATGGCAACCAGGGCTGGCTGAGTTGGCACGACGAGCAGTTTCCCGTGCTGATCGACTGGCAGGACGAGGTGGTCCACCACGCCCTCAAGAGCCGCGTCAAGTATGTGCGCCTGCTGCGGCATTGGGCGTCATCCCCCCAGGCGCAAGGTGCCGACTGCCGGGGCTTGGTGTACACGGTCCAGCTCCTTCTCGAAGGACATCCCTTGCAGAAACCCAAAAATAGGCTTGGCAAGGGGGTGGTGGGACTTGACCTGGGGCCATCGACGGTAGCCATTGTCCCGCAGCAGGGCCCGGCGCGCCTGCTGCTCTTGGCCGAGGAACTGGCTCCCGATGCACGCACGCGCCGCCGCCTGCAGCGCAAACTGGAGCGGCAACGCCGGGCCAACAACCCCGAGCACTACGATGCACAAGGCCGCATCCGCAAGAGAGCCACAGGCCAGGGCCGACGGCGCTGGCGGGAGAGCCGAGGCTACCAGAAGACCCGGCGCCGGCTAGCAACAACGGAGCGCAAGCTGGCGGCACACCGCCGCAGCCTGCATGGCAAACTTGCTCATGAGATTATGCGCCTGGGCGATGATCTGCGGATCGAGAAAGTCAGCTACAAGGGCTGGCAGCGCTGCTTTGGCAAGAGCGTGGGATTACGTGCCCCTGGGCGTTTTGTAGACGCCGTCAAGTGCGTGGTTGCAAGAACTCGCACCGCCCAGCTGCACGAAATCTCCCCCTTTCACACCAGGCTCTCGCAGTATTGCCACCGCTGTGGCAACTACACGCGCAAGCCGCTCGCGCAACGATTTCATCGCTGTCCCCACTGCGGGCTCGGCAGTGACGGGCTGATCCAGCGGGACCTGTACAGTGCCTGGCTGGCCAGCGTGCTCGATCCCATTAGACTCACCTTTCCTTCCAGGGGCCAGTTGGACATTCACTGGCAGAGCATGGAGGCGTGCTTGTCGGCCGCCCTGGAAGCAACCCGAGAACATGCGAGCGCGCAGGGCTTCCTGCGCCGCTTCGGTATCCCCGGAGTCCGAGCGTGTCGGCCCGAACGTCTTGCAGATCCACAACAAGAGCCGACTGCCTCCTCGGAGGTGTCGGAAGCGTTGCTGGTGGCGCAAGAACCCCTGTGATTCATCACAGGGAGTCTCAGATAATCGGTTGCATCGCTCTATTGAGGACCCCACACCCGTTGCAGGACCAGATCGCGCGCTCCTCGGGGAAGTGTACGATGTACTTGGTCTCTTTGTTACATGGCCATGGGATGTCCTGTTGGCCTGGAGCAAGCGGCATGCCGACCGAGTGCGCGCACGGGATGAAGTCGCTGTCCTTCCCCAGCACGTCGTAGATGACACGACCCATACGGGTCATGATGCGCATACTCACCGCGACATAGGGCGAATCGGTCAACTCGACGCCAGGGTGGGCGATCGGCGAGCCGAGAGGTCCCATACTGAAGGGGATCACGTACATCGTCCGCCCGCGCATGCAACCGTCGAACAAGCCGCGGAGCGTCTCCTTCATCTCCCTGGGGTGACCCAGTTGTTGGTTGGGCCGGCGTCGGTCTTGCTCAGAGAGCAAATGAAGGTGCGGTCTTCGACACGGGCGACATCGCTGGGGTCGGAGCGGGCCAGGAAGCTGTTGGGGCGTTTCTCGGGGTTGAGCCGGAGGAAGGTGCCAGAGGCGACCATCTGCTCGCACAGGAGGTCGTACTCCGTCTGAGAGCCGTCGCACCAGTGCAGCTGGTCGGGCTTGCACAGCGTAACCATCTCTTCGACCCAGGCACGGAGCTTCGTATTGGTGACATAGCTCGGGATAGGCATTGGAACCTCCAACTAGTCAGAACGCATGAACGGACACAGGCTCGGGAGCCTCGGCTGTGCCGTTCTCAAACAGTCTCCTTGTGACGGATGTCGCGCCACTCTTCAGATCGAGTGAGCTTTCCAACCGCGTTCTGTCTCCTGGTATGAAGAACACAGCCTCAGTATCACTATTACGGGAACGGGCGCTGAAATCGCGGGAAAATTACATTCTTAAGAAGGGTTTCTGACAGTTGCCCGCAACCATGAGCTATGCTATACTTGTGCCAACAAGGACAGATGTTCCTCTGAGGAGTAACTATGCGCGCAGGCCGAACTGTTCAGCCTTTAAGCTACGAGCTTCGCCTCCCTGATGCGGTGCAAGCCGCTGCCCTGCGCTTGCTCGATTCCTCGCTCGAGGTCATCAATGCCACGGTAGCTGCCCTGTGGGAGCGGCTCGACGACTTTGGCGAACGGGAGACCAAGTATGCCTACAGACAGGTCACAGCGATGATCGGCTCAAGGGAGCCCCATGGAGATCGGCAATGGCGCTGTGAAGCTGAGCAAGCTGGGCGGATCTTACGGGGACAAGCCGAGCGCAAAAACCAGCAGGGAAGAACCGCACAGCGATCAAGGCCGCTCTGGCCTCCTTGCGGGAAGAGAACAGCGATGGGGGCAGTGCGGTGGAACTGCAAAGCCTCATCGAGCAGGCATGCAATTTCTACCTCAAACATGGCTGTTTTCCCGACACCTACGAGGAAATGCAGCCCATCCCCATGCTCAAGGTGGGCATTTTGCCCTACGCAGGGGACGATGGCGGCGAGCATGGCCAGGCGTATCGGTTCCGTCTCGATCTGGAAGGGCGCTGCTGCTATTTCGCGTTTCGCTTCCCCGACAAGCAGGGGGTCTGGGCAAAAGAGTGGACCGAACCACAGATGCGGCTGCCCTTGCCTGATCCAATCGTTGAACACCTGCAAACGGGAGCGGTCCTGGCCCCCACCTTGCGTGAGATTGCCGAGCCCGACGGGACACGGTACGCCGTCCTCGACTTCATTGTTGAGGTTCCTGTCGCTCCACTTCCCGACCCCAAGCAGGTGCGACGGGTACTGGGATGGGACTGGGGAGTCAGGACGCTGGTGACGGCAACGGTGGTGGACCTTTCAGGGAACCGGCTCTCTCCCCCGTTGTTCCTGAATACTGGGGGCTTGGATGGACGACAAGCCCACACGCGCCGCCACATTGATCGGCTCAAAAAGAAGGTCGCTCAACTGGAAGCCAGGCGTGACCGATTTCCGGTCGGCGACCCAAGGAGGGAAGCCTCGGAAAGGAAACCTGCTGTCCTTAGGCAAGAAATTGCCTGCTGCTGGCGCAAGTATGAGGCCAGAAACAACGATTTGTCCCACCTGGCGGCGAACATGCTGATCCTCCTGGCGAGCGTGTGGGGAGCAGAATTGATTGCAGGTGAATCCCTCAAGTCGCTCAAGTCGGAGGGCCGGGGCCGGGGAGTCAAGGGCAGGTGGGTGCATTGGCGCAATAACTCGCAGATCCGAGGAGCGCTCTGGCGCACGCTGCACTACAAGTGTCATCTGAGTGGGCTGCGCCTGCTCTGGCAGCACCCCAGAGGCACGACGCACACGTGTCCGAAGTGCGGCCTGCCAGCTCATACCTATGCCTCGCCTGCTCTGGACGCCAAAGAGCTTGATGCAGGCCCCTGGCTCCGCTGCGCGTGTGGCTGGAATGGGGCCAGAGACTACGCCGCGGCGATCAACATTGCCCTGTTGGGCGTCGCCTCTCTGTTGCAGGAAATGGAGCACCAAGAGCACGAGATCCCTCGCAAGCGTCCGACTATGAAAACGAAATCTCTCAACTCGGAGTCCTATACGGGTTCCGGGCTGGCGCTACGGTTGCCGCCAACGTCCCCTCGGGGCCGCCTGATCTCCTCAGGAAAGAGGTATATCAACGGCTGGATCAAGTCTGTCACCCTCCATTCTGCACTGCTACCAGACACCATGCTTCGCTTGTGCGGATAGTAGAATAGCATTACAGATCGATCAGCCCAGACGTACTTCTTAGCAACGGTACCTCGTGATTATACCTTCCATTCGCTATGTAACTCAACATCCTATTCCAGGTCCACGCCAAGCTGTACGAGGACGGCTTGATGGGCCTCCATGATCAATGCTGCTACATCAGCAGCTTGTGCCCCTCCCAAATTCACAATGTAATTGGCGTTCCGCTGAGGCACTGTCACTTCTCCAGCACGTAGATACCTGGCGCCGGAGCGATCGGCGGATGGGCTTCGCTGCCCATTGATGGCAGGGCGCCTTGTTCACCAGAGCGCGGCTTCAGCCACTCCACCCAGTCCGTCCACCAACTGCCATCGTGTTGCCTGGCGCTCTCAAACCACCGGTCAGCGCTCTTCACAGCTTTATCATTCGTCCAATATCCCCCCCTCCCTTTGCTCGGTGGATTGATAATGCCAGCAATATGACCGCTTCCCCCCAGAACAAAGCGCACCTTCCCACTGGTAAGCTGAGAGATCCGCCAGGCCGACTTCCAGGGGACGATATGATCTTGCTGCGTCCCAACGGCATAGATATCCTGGCGGATCTGCTTTAGATCGGTGGGGACACCGTTCAGGACAATCTTACCCGGCTTGACGAGATTGTTCTCCAGGTAGGTATTGCGTAGGTAAAACGAATGCGCCACACGAGCCATACGTGTCCCATCAGCATTCCAGTAAAGCAAGTCGAAGGCAGGTGGCTCCTTGCCCAACAAATAGTTATTGACGACGTTGCTCCAAATCAAATCGTTGGCGCGTAGCATGTTGAACATCGTCGACATCGCGCGGCTATCCAGGTAGCCCCGCTCCAGCATCTGCCCCTCGATATACGTGATCTGCGGCTCATCAATGAAGACCGATGTGTCTCCCACCTCGCTAAAATCCTGCAACGACACAAAGAATGTCGCCGAATGAGCCGTCCCATCCCCCTTAGCTGCCAGATAAGGCAACGCCATCGAGAGCAGCGTCCCACCGATGCAATAGCCCACGGCATTGACCTTCTGCGAACCGGTGATCTCTTTGACGACATCCAGCGCGGACAGCGGCCCCACTGTCAGATAGTCCTCAAAGGCGGTATCTTCCATCGAAGCATCCGGGTTCTTCCAACTGATCACAAAGACCGTGAAGCCGGAATCCACCAGGAACTTGATGAGGCTATTGTGTGGCTGCATATCGAGAATGTAATACTTATTGATCCACGGCGGAATGAAGAGCAAGGGAATGGCGTAGACCTTCTCCGTTGTCGGTGCATACTGGATCAACTCGATCAGCTTGTTCCGATAGATCACCTGGCCTGCTGTCAGCGCAAGGTTACGTCCGGGAGCAAACGCAGTGGTGTCGGTCATCTTGATCTGCCCGGCTTTGAGATCGCGCAGCAGATGTTCCATCCCTTTCACCAGGTTTTGCCCACCGCTCGTAATAGTCTCGTGGATCACCTGCGGATTGGTGAACAGAACGTTCGTGGGGCTAATCGCATCCAGGAACTGGCGCAGGTAGAACATCAACTTGCGCTGCTGGCGCTCATCCAAACCCTCGATCTCCGCAGCGGTCTTGAGTAAGGTAGTCGCTGCAAGCAGGTAACTCTGTTTGAGTGTGTCAAAGATGGGATTCTGCTGCCAGTCTGGGGCGCTGAAGCGTTTATCGCCTTTCTCTGGCTCAACAACTGACTCGGCGTCTTGATCACCTCCCCAGAACTTCAGAGTAGCCGTCGTCATCGACTGCGTGGACTGCCCAACGAAATCAAGATAGGTGGTCCAGGCACGACCCGGATTGCGTACAGCATCAAGCCAGATCTGCTGGAAAGCACGCGTAATCTCAGCCGGGTCGATGGGCAACAATTTGCTGTAAGGATTGGCCCTCCAGAGTTGGTCAATCAGAGCAATCCAAGGATCTTTCTCGCTCTCCTGTGAGGGCCGGGTAAGCGCTTGCCCGGCTGAATATCCCTCCATTGTACTCTGAATGAGCTTGCTCCAGGCTTCAAGAGGACTTTGACCGTTAGATACTGTATCTGCCATAGTGGTAGCTCCTTAAAAGTCTCTTTCTACTAGCCTAGTAGGCTATAAGGGGTCTGCAGCAAGCGCTTGACCTCCTGCAGAAAATGTGCCACCGTTGCTCCATAGAGGATGCGATGATCGGCCGAGAGGGTCACCGTCATCAGATCGCGGAGCACTGGCTGCCCCTCGACCGGCACATACTGCTTCCTGGTGGAGGCCACCGCCAGGATCGCGGCTTGCGGTGGGTTGATTACCGCAATAAAGCTTGAGGCATCCATCATGCCCAGGTTCGAAACCGAGAAAGTCCCACCCTCTAGATCGATCGGGGAGAGCTTGTTCGCCCGCGCCCGCGCGCTGAGGGCTTTGGATTCGCGGGCAATTGAGCGTACTCCCTTGGTGTTGGTATCGCGGATCACCGGCACCACCAGCCCGGTCGGTGCATCGACGGCGATGCCAACATTGATATGTTTATACAGGATGAGCTGCTCCCCCTGGATCGTACTGTTGGCCTCGGGGAATTTTTCCAGCGCCAGCGCACAGGCCTTCACGATCAAATCGTTGACGGTAACCTTCACTCCCTCTTCGTCAAGGTTGGCGTTGAGGGTCTGGCGCAGCAGCAGGACGTCGGTCATATCGACCTCGCTGCTGACATAAAAGTGCGGGATCGACTGTTTCGACTCGGTCAGCCGGCGGGCGATGAGCACTTGTACACGAGAGAGCTTGCGGACCTCTGTCTCTGGAGGTGGTGCACTCGGTGGCGCAGCAGGTGCAGGAATCGCCTGTGGAGCGGCAGCTGGCGTGGATGCGGGCGCAGGAGGCGCAGCGCGTTGCTCAAGCAGATCCTCAATATCATCGCGTACAATGCGGCCACCGGGGCCCGTCCCTTGCACCTGGTGAAGGTCGATCCTATGCTCTTCGGCCATCCGACGGGCCAGTGGGGAGGCTTTGACCGTGCCCAGCTCACTGACTCTGGCGGTCTCCGGGTGCGTACTCTGGATATTCGTCTCTGCTTTCGGTGGGCTTGCCGCGACAGCTGGCGCTGCACCTGCTCCATCGGTCCCGCTCCTGGCGGCTGCTGGCACTGGCGACTGGACCACCGCGCCCATGCCAATGAGCGCCAAGGCCTGACCAATGGGCACGGTCTCCCCCTCCTGCACCAGAATCTGTTGCAAGGTGCCTTCCTCGTAGGCCTCCAGGTCCATCGTGGCCTTGTCCGTCTCAATCTCGGCCAGAATATCGCCCTTCTTGATCTCATCACCTGGCTGCTTCAGCCACTGGGCAATCGTACCCTCTTGCATGGTATCGCTGAGCCGGGGCATGGATACTTCACCCATCGGTTGTTTCACTCCTTTCATGCATGTGAGCCGCAAGGTTAGATGCGACAGCGTCGTTCACGCAGGGCTATGATGCTGACCTCCTGCGACGCGGTGCGAGTTCATTGATCGCATCTTCCAATTGCTTGGCCCCTGTCAGCGTCACCAGTTCAAGCGGTTTGGAGTACGGCAGCGGCACTTCCAGGCTCGCCACACGTTTGACAGGCGCGTCCAGGTCATCGAATGCCTCTTCCTGCACCAGCGCGGCAATTTCCGCGCCGATGCCGAACGAGCGCCAATCCTCTTCAAAGACAATCGCCCGACTGGTTTTCTTGATCGAGCTGAGGATCGTCTCCTGATCCAACGGGCGCAGCGAACGCAGATCTACCACTTCGACACTGAGTGTGTGCTCCTCTTCCAACCGGCGCGCCACATTGAGCGCCACCGCTGCCATGCGCGAGTAGCTGATCACCGTCAGATCAGTACCCTCTTTGGTTACCTTCGCCTGCCCAATAGGGATGGTATACCCATCGTCCGGTACCTCCCCCTTGGTATTGTAGAGGGCCAGGTTCTCCAGAAAGATGACCGGGTTGTTGTCGCGCACCGAGGTCCGCAACAAGCCCTTGGCATCAGCGGGCGTCGAGGGGGCTACCACTTTGAGCCCAGGCACATGCGCGAACCAGACTTCCAGGTTCTGCGAATGGGTGGCAGCAAGCTGCTGACCACCGCCGCCGGGGGTGCGAATGACCAGCGGGATCGGGCACTGCCCCCCAAACATGGCGTAGATTTTGGCCGCATGATTGACAATTTCATCCATGGCCAGAATGATAAAATTGATCGTCATGATCTCGACGATCGGCCGCAGCCCCAGCATGGCGGCACCCGTCGCCATGCCGACAAAGCCATTTTCGACAATTGGGGTGTCCACCACGCGTTTGGGACCGAACTCCTTGAGCAGCCCCGCGGTGATCTTATACGACCCCTCGAAAACAGCGATCTCCTCTCCAAGGAGGAAGACATTCTCATCGCGTAGCAGTTCTTCACGCAGCGTATCATGCAATGCCTGCCGATAGGTGATCTCAGCCATGCTTATTTTCCTTTCACCGCTGCTTCGTTAGGCGCATAGACATACCCATTAAGGTCACTCATAAATGCCTCAACCGAGGGAAAAGGACTCTCCTCGGCAAACGTGATCGCCGCATCCACCTCGTGCTGTACCCGTTCCTCGATCTCGCGGACACCAATCTCATCGAGGAGACCAGCCGCCGTGAGGCGTGCCGCGAACGCCGTGATCGGATCAGATGCACGCCCTTTCTGCACCTCCTCTTTGTCCCGGTAGCGATCCGGATCCACCACCGAGTGCCCGCGGAAGCGGAAACTCACAGCTTCCACGAGGCTTGGTTCGTGCTTTTCGCGCGCAAGCGTTGCTGCGGTGCGCATCACATCGCGCACTGCTAGCACATCGTTGCCATCCACGCGCCAGCTCTGCATCTCGTAGGCGCAGGCCTTGCGGTACAGTTCGCTCACGGCAGAACCCTGCTCGACACGCAGCCCCATCCCGTACAGATTGTTCACCACGAAATAGGCGATGGGCAGATGATAGATCCTGGCGAGATTGAGCGATTCATGGAAGGCGCCGGTATTGGTCGTGCCATCTCCCATTTGACAGGCCACGACCTCATGGGAGCCGCGATAGGCGACAGCAAAGGCAGCTCCGGTCGCCAGGGGGATTTGCCCGCCGACGATCGCGTAGCCGCCCATAAAGTGACGTTCGAGGTCGAAGAGATGCATGGACCCACCGCGCCCATGCGAGCAGCCAGTGTCCTTGCCAAACAGCTCGGCCATCACTGCACCGGGCGAGATGCCACGACCAAGGGCATAGCCATGCTCACGGTAGTTCGTATAGACGTAGTCTGCCGGCTCCAGACCTTCGCAGAAGCCGACCACAGTGGCCTCCTCACCCAGATTGAGATGGCAGTAGCCGCCAATGCGAGCCTTTTGATACATCTCCCCCGTTTTTTCCTCAAAGCGGCGAATCAGCATCATCTGGAAATAATAGTCGAGGAGCGTCTCGCGGTCTTCCCCCTTGGGTATGGGGAGAAACGCCTGCTCGCGGACAGAGGCAGTGTCCTGCGCATCCGCTTGCGGGTTGCTTTTCGTGTCCACAGTGTACCTGATCCTTTCTTATCAAGGGCTTCGCCACTGCGAGGCCAGCCTCCTCCAACGAGAGCAAGATAGAAGGACGTTGGGAGAATTTGCCGCTTATGATCCTGGAGGCACCGGCTCAAACGAAGCGGGCACATTTTTTGCCCCGCAGCGCGGGCAACGCTGTGGCTGATCCTCGCTATGCACCACTTCCCCACATACAGGGCACACCCAACGCATCGCTACCTCTCTGACGAGGTCGGCGCGGCTGACAATGCCGACCAACCGGCCTTGATCAAGTACAGGTAAACGCTTGATGCGCTCATGCACGAGGAGCTGGCCCACCTCTTCCAGGTCGGTATCTGGCGTCACGCTGATGACGCCACGGGTCATAATTTCCCCAACCGTTTGCCCTTCTATGCTAATGACATCGTACTCGGTGACCACCCCCACCACCACGTTGTCTGCGTTGACGACGGGCAGACCGCTAATGCGATGCTGTGCTAGCAGGCGTGCCGCTTGCTGTTTGGTCGAGTGTTCTGTGACTGTAATCACTTTGGTGGTCATGACATCTTCAGCTTTCACGTCTGCATCTCCTTCTGCTGTGTCTCTTCGGCATTGTCTTTTCTTTGTTGAGACCTATCTCTTGCCTGGGGCTTGCGTTCCTGGCTTCACTTGACCTCGGAGGGTTGGAAGAAATTCCTAACAAGCGAGCCGTGTTGAGCAAGTTCAGGCTCGACACAAGCCGGACTTGCAGTGATCACCTCGGATTCCGTAGCTATTCCCGCCAATAGTGCGGAGGCGGCAAGACGCGCAAGATAGTCGGAAGCCGCTGGTACCCCGGCTACACCCGCATCTGAGGCTTCTCGCATACGCGTTGAGGAGGCGACTGTCTGCTGAGTCATCTTGATGGGGGAGGGTACCACACGCACTAAGAAAAGTGATCCTCCCGATGCCCGCGCGAGGCGTGCGGCAATGAGTAGCGCTTGCTCCGCACGGGTTGATCCATCAAGGGGACTAAAATCCGCCGGAACATAGTTTTGCTCCTTTCATTTTGCTCCTTTCATAATTCCTTATATTCCGACTGCCAGACTGCCAGACGAACTGCGTTCTACCTATGGTCAGGCAGTCGGGAAGGCATGAACTACGCTCTACCTGTGGTCAGGCAGTCGCTAGGTAGTATTCCCTCTAGTATACTCTCAATGAGTTTATCCTTGCTATCTCACAGCGCGAACACAACGGAATGAACTCATCTCACGTTTGTATCACAAGCAAGTTGTTTGGTTGTATTCAGAAAAGCTTCCCCAGGCACCAGTTCGTACCCGACTGGGAAGCGCGCACCAGAGGATGAGCAGCAGCGAGCGCAAAGGAGCAAAGCACATGGTACAGGATGTCATTGAGCGACGAGTCGTGACCTACCCCGCGCTGCCCACAGGGAATGACCGACCAGCAATTCGTCGATCTCTGGCTCAGACGCTATAAGGCGTCAACGCGGGAAACCTATAAGAGCGCCGCTTATCGCTTCCTGTTCTTTTTAGAAGAGACGAAGCTGGGTCAGGTCACCGTCGATCTGCTGCTCGACTTCGAGGAGAGCCTGAGCTACCTGGGCGCTGCGACGAAGATCCGCATCTTCAGGACCCTCTATTTGTTCCTTCGACCTCCTCTACCCTGTTCGAGCGTACCGT